>Ga0247843_1005007_pt1 | contig 19002 bp, 10 predicted proteins | sample LaCruzMarch2017__FD_192420 | JGI IMG/M metagenome (GOLD analysis project Ga0247843, IMG submission 192420) | Freshwater microbial communities from meromictic Lake La Cruz, Castile-La Mancha, Spain - LaCruzMarch2017_8m | ecosystem: Environmental > Aquatic > Freshwater > Lake | place: Spain...
ACAGAATCCGTACCTGCCCAGCCCTGCCAGTCCCAGTAGAAAGGGCTTGCACCCGTGAGCGGAGTAGCCGAAAGCCAGCCATCCGTTTCGCCGAAGCAGGAAATGCCCTGACCGTCCACCATCAGGGCAAGCAGGCCTAGTAGGGAGATACTGGCCGAGGTCGAATCCTGACAGCCATTAGCATCCGAGACGGTGAGCGAGTACGCGCCTGGCGATAAACGGGTGAGCAATGAAGTGTCCGCCGCAAGAGGCTGCCACTGATAGTGGAAAGGGGCGGTGCCATTGCTCACATTCGCTGCAATGCTTCCGCCAAGGGTGGTGCCGCACTGCACATCCGTGACTAAAGGATTCAAAACGGGCAAAGGCGCAGAAACCACTTGCACCGTATCCAGTATTTGCCGACCGCTGCCGTCAGTGATGGTGAGCAGGTAGTTGCCGGGAGGAAGCCCATTGAGCTGGGGGCCATTGCCTGCATCAGGAAGCCAGTTGTAAGTGTATGGTTCACAGCCGAATACAGGCGTAATGGCAATGCTGCCGTTGGAACTGCCCTCGCAAGCTGGCTGGACTTGAGGGGAAGCAGCCAAGGCGAAAGCCGGGGCTTCATAGGCACCGATGTCTACCGTGCCGCCCTGGATGCGGGGGTTACCCGCTATGTCTGTGAGGATGCCCATGGCCGCTGCGTTACTGCCCACGTTGATGAGGGGGGAGCAGGGGAGCAGGGAGTAGTCACCCGCAGCGGGATTGCGGAATAGGGGGGCAAGGCCGATTAGATTGCCAGGGCCACAAGTGATGTATGGCCCTAAACCGGCACAATTGACGGCATCAAAGGAACAATGGGAGAATTCGCCGTAATTTTCTGTGTTTAAAAAATCCTGTTCACTTCCGATGTTGTTTAAAATGCAGTTTGTAGCAATTTTTATTTCCTGATTTGTATTAGTTGATACCTGACCTATATTATTTTCAATAAAAGAGCAATTTCTTAATAAAAAAGAATCTAGATTTGATACAGAATAAAAATAACTGGCTGATGATGAGTTGTTTTTTGCAATAAGGCAATTTTCAAAAACAACATTATTAAAAACACCAAAACCAAAAGGGGATATAAAATTGCTATTTTGAAGAACATTTATTCTTGTCACGTAGGCGTTATTTGCGCCATTAATTGTAATAAGCGAACCACATTCTTTGTTTTTCTCCAACAATATATCTTCTAAAAAAACATCAGTAGTGCCTATAATACTACCTATCAGTGATCTAAATAGATAAGGCCAGTTTGAATTTTCAATGAACGTACAATGTCTAATCTGAACTATAGCATCTGACGCAAGGAAATCTATTTTAGCAACAGCTGGATCTGGTGTGTTATTGAAGGCATGAATATTTTTTTCAAAAACGCAACTGTCCATCTTAAAAAAGGAACCATATCCAAATCCTTGTGGGAGCATAACAAACGCTGCGCCATCGTCGGCCACATTGCTAATGAAAGACGTTCCAATGATCGAATAGCCTGAGGGGTTTTGTCGACCAACAGCCATATAGGCGCCACCTCCATCGTCAAGCGCCCTATTCTCTTTAAATATACATCCATTTATTTCCAAAATATCCTTGCGCTCGTTGTCCCGGTAATAAAAGCCCCCGCCACGATACCCTGATCTGTTCTGGTAAAAAACACAATCCGCAAGATCGTCACCGCGTTCTATCAAACTACCGCCAATACGAGACAGCCCACCCCCATAACCACCTGCAAAATTCGCTTCAAAACGACAATTTACCATTCGTGGCGCCACCGAGCCGTTATTGCCTCCATATACCATCACGCCACCGCCATAATTGACAGCAGTATTGTGCAGGAATACACAATTCCGTATCTCTGGATAGGCATACCCGTTTTCTCCCATGATATAAATCCCTCCTCCACTCCTTGTCCTGAAAAATGGATTGGCCGTCTGCTCATCGGCCACTCCGTCCCGGATAAAAAAACCATTTATCATAGTATTCGAATCAGGTTCAAACATATACACCACATTGTAACTATTGTCAGTGCTATCTCCAGCGACCCCAATGTCGCCACTCAATACAGTTGGGTGCGCAACCCAATCGCGTTGACTAAGCTCGTTTTCGATCCCTGCAAAACCACCATATAGCCCTACGCCACTTAGGGGCTCAAAGGAGATGTTGCGGTCCTGTGTGCCAGTAGGACGATATATTCCTTCGGCAACCCATATTTCATTACCCATCTGAGCTGTTTGAATGGCATTTTGAAGATCCTGAAAGGCATCCGTCCAGGATTGTCCGTTGTTAAGGCCAGTGGCCGCATGGTTGACATAAAGGCGGTTTTGTGCCGTTAGGTTAAAAAAAACAACGCATAGTATGAAAGTGAAAGCAGGTTTCATATTTTTACTAAGATGACAAAGTGAATTAAAAATCATACGGAACGAATTAAAGCCTTTGTGCCTGACAAAAATGGGCAGCCTGAACAAATTCCTCACTTCGCTCCGTATGAAAAAATGGGGGAGGCAACCTACTGTTTCACCCAATGCCCTTGTGCCTGGGCACCGCCGGAAAAGACTTTCCAGGTGTAAACCCCATTGGGAAGTTGGGCGGCTTCAGGCAGATTGATTTCTTGTTCACCTACGGTAAACGATACATCATGCACAAGCACGCGCACCCCATAAGGGTTGAATAGAGCGATACGGCCCTTCCCTGCATTCGCTGAAAGAACCGAAAACGTCAATACTCCCGAACTTGGATTTGGGTGGCAACTCGCCGAGATTGTAGTTGTTTGGATTTCGGACCGCTCCGATCGTTTTGACTCCTTTGTCTGGTGGATCAAGGAACATTCTGTCCCATCGGTTCTCCAGCCTAAATTGGGCATCAGGGCATCATCAAGCCAGATTGTCGCGCCATTGTTAGGCAATTCTCCCAAAACCTTGAATGTAAGGTAGAAAAGCACATTGCCTTGTTTAGCACACTGTTCCGGATCACCAAAATCTGCCGGAAGCCAGACCGTACGTATTTCTCCTTTATCTGTGTGTTCAAGGTTGAACGCAGCACCTGTCCAGTCGGGTAGGTCACCAATAGAAGGGCTAAGAAGCTGCAACAAATTGGGATCAAATCTTAAACCGATCTGAATAGCTTCCAAAGATTCGGAACCAGCATAAGTGACAGGCAATGTGAACACTTCTCCTGACGTGGCCCTAAAGCTAGGCCAAGAAAGCAGCGATTTGGGGCGTTCTCCAGCCGGTTTGTTCGCAACTGCCGTATTGTTCACATCGCCGACTTTGATGGCCACAAAATCTCGAGAGGGAGGAGAGGGCGCTAATTTGTCAATATTCCTAATATCTTCAGGAAATACCGTTTGAAAAGGGTTGAGGAGGTTCGGAAAGGGAAACGCCTTGTCCACAAAACGCCAGGAAGTGTTGTTTGCCAATACTGTGTCAATTCCTAAAATCAATTTTCGCAACAGTACAATGTCTAAAGTGGTGATTGTCCCGGATTTATTAGCATCTGCTGCTATCATCTTGTAGGGAGTATTCAATACTGGGTTTGACTGAATGTGCTTGCTGATCAGGACTAGATCATACGTTGTTACCCCATTAAGTGGGTTGTCGTCCCTGGTCGGCGTAAGCTTAAAGTATTGACAGGCGGCACAAGGGCAAAAACCATAGGCTCCGGAAGGCCCAACTCCAGCAACTCCTAAAAAGTTTGTATTAGGGCAAACCGATGTGTCGCAGCCCGGTGGCTGAAGCGGGTTCCCGAATTCTGCTGCCAATCCTACCGTAGCTTCTTCCACCCCCGCGCCTGTCTCCGTGGTCAGTACGCCAAAAATAGCACCCATACAGATAGGAATGGTTGGATATGGACCTGGATTGAATGCCGGGATGCATGCCATTGTATCAACATTTCGCTTCAACGATATAGATGATATATTTATGGCATCTATGCACCCAGCGCCCTCAAAAACCAGTTCAATAAAAGCATCAGGAGTAATTGTAAACGAAGTAGATGATTCAAGTCTGCAAAATGAAAATTGAATTAGTCCGGGTGCATTGGTAAACTGATAGCAAGAGAGTGGAAAACACCCTAATAGGCCACAATTTGGCCATCCGCTGGATGGGAAATTTACGGCTGTAAGGTTAACCGCACCTGTAGTAACAATATCCAAATTAAACTGAAGGCCTAATAAAACCAAGACATCTGATGCAGTCAGGTCTGTATCTACGAAGCCAACTTTAACTTTCTGAGAAAATGGATAGCTGCAATCATTGGTTTGCACCCCATCAATAGTAAACCGGACACCTCCATTGTCATAAGTGCAAGGAATATCTCCGGGATTGGTGAAAATCTTTGGGCCACCAAAGCCTATACTTGTGCAGGCTTTGACACCAGCTTTGACCGTCTTGACACGCGTTTTATCAACTTCTAAGAGCGAAACAACTGCATTCCATGTAATGTTAGCTATCTGGGGCTTTACTGTTATCGTACCAACTAGTTGTGTACCTCCAGCTGGCAATGTCCACCCTAAATCGGGAACAATAAACTGAATAAATCGATCAGAAACGCTTCCTCCAGATAAGGGTGGCAATATTGGGCGATCATACGCGCCAGGTATATCGATGGTAACTATTTGATTAGCCGCAACTTTAACCACAAACTCAAGATAATCAATATCTAGCGTATTTGGAGTAGCGCTTAAGTTAGCCAACTCAACATCCATAGTAAAACCTCCCCCGTTGGTTTGTACAGGGTCCTTCAGTCTTACCTCCAGGGAGCTATTTTGTGTGTTAAATGGCACTGCAGGGTTTACAGCCATGCCGTTTCCTGATATTGTGTTAGTTGATGGAATCGTACAATCTCCGCCAGAGGCCTTATACACTGCAGAAACCACTTGCAATTGAACCACTTCACCTGGATATGCATTTACTACAACCGTAAAAAGATCAGCAGATGCACATTGAACATTAAAATTTGGTGGGCAAGCGTTGGCAAGGGTAGGAGAAAAATGGATGATAGCAGCATCAGGACAAGGATAGAGGTCATTGGTAAACAGAATGTTTGTCGTTGTCTCTTCAGAAATAAAACTAACTCCGTTTGATAAGCCATTTCCACTCCCTCCAGATGTTGCCCAGCCATTAGATGCTGCATTTTGTTGGTGACAAAGAGCTGTAGCAGCTTTATCTATGAAAGAGTAGCCTATTGCCCCAGGAGGACCCGCTATTATTTTTTCAATGGTAACATCTACCTTATCATAATTCAAATCGAAATTTAATACTCCATTCGTTGGATAAGCAATCAATTTTACTTTGAAAAACAATTGCCTAAACTGGTCGCCACCTCCGCAAGGAATCACATTAGGAAGAGGGCAATCTGGACTATTGAGAAAATTTGGGTCTTGAGTAATTTGAACAAAAATGCCCGAAGGACAAGGTAGAGTGGTACAGATCTGGGCCTGGACATTGAAATGACAAAGAAGTGCAAGCAGAAGCATCGTTGCCCCCCCCCTATCAAAACAGAAGAATTTTTTATTAAACATGGTTGTACGGTTTTAGAATTTGAAATAAGATTGATTTCACTCATTGTAACATCAGTTGCAATGGTTTAGAAATAAGTGAAAAATTTGCCTCCCTTTCAGGAGACAAGCTCGCCCCACCTTGGCTTCGGGGCAATACAATAGCACTGTAGCGCAGAGCGCCACACGAAAAATAGCATTGAAAATCATGCTGATGAACAGGCGCTGAACTTTAAAAACGCTTGCGCAATAATCAAGGATTAGGTCGAAGAGTCGCGGTTCGGATGAAACTAAGGCTACTGGGAGCAGCCCAAGGTTCTCGTCGGTTGTTGTCGGGCATTCGCTAAAAACCGCTTTAGGCGGCCATAGAATCAGGTATACACTATAAATATTTAAAGAGCCATTTACTGGCTCTTGCCAAAGTGATGCAAATATAGCAACGCCCAAATATGAACCAAGCCCAATGCATATTAATTAACCTCGTATGTCGGATTTAGGCAATTGGTTCAAGCACTTATCATTCCAAAAACCGCCAACTGATTCCTTGCCCGCAGCAAATTGTGTTCGGGTGCATTGATTTTATAGTACACATCGCCTGCAAGCCAATCGGTCAGGAAACGTAAGGCTTGTTCCCCCACCATCCAGGCAGCGCCCAGCATCAGGTTTTCTCTTTCTATTTTGGATAAAAAACCATCGGTTTCTTCCAAAAAGCCCCTTTTGAGTGCGTCTAAAATATCATTGCGCAGGAGCGGGATTTGGGGAGCATCCTCTGTGCAATCTGGTACGAAGGTGCGCACCATGTCGCCAAAATCAGACAGCAAGGTTCCGGGCATTACCGTGTCCAGGTCAATGACCGCCAATGCTTTGCGCGTGCTAAGGTCAAAAAGCACATTCCCTGCCTTAGTGTCGTTGTGCGCCACGCGCAAGGGCAACTCGCCTGATTTTTTCAAGGCGCTGATTTTGTCAAAAATGGGTTTGGCCGCAAAAATGGCTTCGATTTCTGGCCTTGTTTCTGCTGCTCGATGGGCAGGATCCTCCTCTAGAGTTTTTAAAAAAACCTGCCAACGTCGGTCGGTGTCGTGAAAGCCGGGAATGGTTTCCGTCAATGTTTCTGCGGGAAAATCGCGCAAGGCACGTGCAAAAGCACCATAAGCCCGAGCGGCTTCGTAAGCGATGTGGGCATCGGAGACTCCCTCTGGTGCGAAGGAGTTTTCAATCCATGGAAAGGCGCGCCAGTAGTTGCCGGCCTCGTCTTTTTGCAAAAAAGTCCCGTCGAGTGCGGGCAATGGGACTGCAATTTGATAGGGATAATCTTGCTTTTCAAGGTGTTGACAAACCCGCAGTGTGTTCTCCATTAAGGCTTCCGGATGTTTAAAAACAAGGTGATTAAGCCATTGGAGCAAGGCGGTTTTGTGCTCACCCGCCACTTCATAATCAAGCCGGTAAGTGTCGTTGATGTTACCGTTCCCGATGGGGGATGCGCCCAGAAAGCGATCGAAGTGGAAGAAAAGGCGGGCGATGTGGGTCATGTTTGCATAAATCTTTTATTTTTGCAGCAACTGCTTTCATATTGAACATAATTCCAGTATTATTGCCTCACAAATCAGTCTGTCCGAAACACTCAAAAATCTAGAAACCTTTTGCAAATGTGGTTCGAAACAACTTTAAAAATCCTTGAGGAGCACTACAAGGGCGTATTTATGCTACTCCTGGTGTTCCTTACATTCGTTTACGTCATCAACTGGTTGGCTAGGATTTTCAACTGGGGGCGATACCGACTTGAGGAAGGTTTGAATATTAAAACTAATAGAGATTCTATACTTGCGGATTTCTTTGTCCGTTTAGTCACTGATTTTAGGCATTTATTTGCTTTAGCCATCTTTTTGTTTTTTGTCAGCCTTATCTTTTATGCGATGGGGATGTCTGACAAGTTTGACGAGAAGATGGACGCCCTTCAAATGGTAATTGCATCCCTTGGTGGCCTCTTAGGTTCAATAATAGGATACTACTTTGGCGAGTCGGCTGTTCGCAGGTCACAAATCCCTTCAAACAGCCAAACAACTGCCGAGGGCAATGTGCCAGAAACTGAACCAAAACCTGAACCAATCGTCGAACCGCCTGTTGCTAAAGGCATTCCCAAAACTTGACACTAGAGGGCTGACAATAACAAAGCATTATAATGGAAAAGAGAAGTTACAACTTGTTCATACAGGATTCATTGTTTGATCCTAGCGACCCCAAGGCGGCTTTGGGGAAGACAGCCACTTATAAAAAGTATCCCGGACCGGATTCTAAAGTGCTATACAAGGTCTGGGTATTCTTAGATGGAAGGGATATGCCTTTTGTTCAAAGTGTTCAATATCACCTCCACCCCTCTTTTCGCAACACTCAATACCAGATTGACAAAAGTCATAGCAACCCAAATTTTGCTCTTGTGATTTGGACATGGGGAATATTTAATGTAAAAGCAGAGGTCACGTTGATCAGTGGGGAAATTCTTGTGTTGAACCATCTTTTGACCTATGCCAACAATTTTGATTCTGATGAAGATGTAATCCAGTGGAAAGCGATGCCAAGCGGTTCCTTGCAGGCCTCCTAAATCATCCCTCATTACGTTTATTTCAACACCTTTTCTGATAAGCAACATAGCAGAAGTGACACTTTTTAAAAAAGTGTCACTTCTGTTATACCGCATTATTTAATCCGTATCAAATCCACCCCCGACTCCCGCACCAATCTATTCAACTCCGGCAAATCCTTTTGCTTCACTGCCCTCCATTTTGACAACTGTTCATCTGTAAGACGAAACAATAGTTCACGGACTTCGGTGGCTTGTTGTGTGGGCGGGAAATCACCTTCTACTGTTTGTCCCATGAGGTTGGCTAGCTTATCGTTCAAGCGCACCGGGAAGTTGAGCGGGTCCTGGCTGCTTCGGTTTTTGGTCTGGTAAATGGCCTCTTCAACAGCCGTCATGGCCGTATCTATTTTGGCTGCCAAGCTGCGGATTGCTGCGAACTTCTCGTCCTTGGGCAGCCCCTCCACCATACCTTTCAACTGACCGCGCAGGTTTCGGATTTCCTTGATGGCGCGGTGAGCCTCGGTTAATTTTGCTCCCACAGATTGCACAAAATCAAACTGTTGTGCAAAACCTTGCGTCGTTGAGTTAGTACGCGGATCGGGAAGAATCGTAAAGGGCTGTTCCTCTGTTTTGCCCGCAGCGCTGAGTCGGACGCGGTAACTGCCTGGCACAGCTTTGGAGCCTTCCAGGTCGTAACTCCATAGAATCATACCCTCAAATTTCTCTGCATCGGGATAGCGGTGGTTCCAGACGAAACTGTTGCCACCTGCTTTCAGCCCCTCCAATTTGCCCCCTCGGTTTTCCCAGGCAGTCGGGAGTTTTTGATTCGAAAAAACCTTGATCGTGTCGCCATCATTTTCCAAAATTGTCAGTGTTATGGTGTCCTTTTCGCCCGGTTTGTTTTTCAAATAGAAATGGGCGACCGTACCGTTCGGGTGGTTTTCCCCACTGGTTTTTGAACCTTTTGCCGAGGCTCCGCGCATTCGGTAGGAAGCGGCGGGCTGAAACAAATGCAGGGCTTTGTTAGTGAGGGTCTGACTTGAAGTCAGACCCTCACTGGACATGGCTGCAGCTATTTGATGCAAAGGCGTTAGGTCGTCCATGATCCAAAACGAGCGTCCCTGCGTGGCGACAATCAGGTGATCGTCTTTAATGGTCAGGTCTGTGATCGGCACCATGGGCAGGTTTTGCTGGAATTTTTGCCAACGCCGACCCTCCGTAAAACTAATATACATACCCTGTTCCGTGCCTGCATACAAAATGCCTTGTCGTTTAGGATCAACACGTACTACACGGGTAAAATCCTCACTACCAATGCCTTCGGTGATTTTTGTCCAGGTTTTACCGTAGTCTTTGGTCTTAAATAGGTAGGGCCGAAAATCGCCCTGTTTGTATCCGGTACAGGCAACATAGCAGCCGCCATCGCTGTGTGGGTCTGGTTCTAAGGAATTGATCATCGTCCATTGAGGTAAACCCGGCGGCGTTACATTGGTCCAGGTTTTGCCGCCGTCCCGGGTAACTTGCACAAGGCCATCGTCACTGCCCGTCCAAATCAAATCCTTGACCCGCGGGCTTTCGGCGGCTGCAAAAATGGTGCAGTAATATTCTACGCTGGTATTGTCCTGCGTGATCGGGCCACCACTCGATTTTTGGCGACGCTTGTCGTTCGTGGTCAGATCGGGAGAGATGGTTTGCCAGCTTTGTCCTTCGTTCGTTGTGACATGCAAATGGTTGGAAGCGACATAGAGTTTTTTCGGGTCGTGGGGGCTGAAGAAAACGGGGTAATTCCACTGAAAACGATACTTGGCGTCTTCGGCGCCATGCCCCATGTTGTCTTCCGGCCACACGTTGATGGGGCGGTAGGTGCGATTTTGGTGGTCTACCCGGCTCAAGAAACCATGGTATTCTCCTCCGTACACAATGTCGTTGTTCGTGGGGTCTACGGCAAGGTGCCCACTTTCTCCTCCGGCAGTGGACTCAAAATCGCGATCACCGATGGATCCGCCCTCCGTTCTGTGGGCAATTCGGACACTGCTGTTGTCCTGCTGCGCTCCGTAAATTCGGAAAGGGAAGGCATTGTCGGTTGTGACGCGGTAGAACTGTGCCGTGGGCTGGTTGTGGTAGGTGCTCCAGGTATCGCCGCCGTCGTAACTGATTTGTGCGCCGCCGTCATCGCCGATAATCAATCGTTTCGGGTCTTCAGGCGCAACCCAAAAGTCGTGGTGGTCTCCATGTGGAGCGTATTTAGATTGGAATGTTTTGCCCCCGTCTTTGCTTTTATGGTAGGCTACGTTCATTACATACACCACGTCCTCATCCTTGGAGTCGGCATAAATTCGCGTATAGTACCAGGCGCGCTGGCGGAGGTTGCGATCCTCGTTGACTTTTGTCCACTTTTTGCCCCCGTCGTCGGAGCGGAATACCCCGCCTGTTTGGCTCTCGATGATGGCCCATACCCGATCTGGACGCACCGGGCTGACGGTTACACCGATGATGCCCAGGGTGTCTTTGGGAAGTCCTTCATTTTGGGAGAGTTCGGTCCAGGTGTCGCCGCTATCGGTGCTTTTCCACAAACTACTGCCTGCACCGCCGCTGGACAAATCGTAGGGTGTGCGTCGAATTCTCCAAAACGATGCGTAAAGGATGCGCGGGTTGCTGGGATCGAGACAGATATCCACAGCTCCTACGTTCTCATTGACAAAATGGATGCGCTGCCAGGTTTTTCCGCCATCGCGGGTGCGGTAGAGGCCGCGTTCCTCCGAGGCTTTATACAGGTCGCCCAAAACGGCTGCATAGGCGATGTCTGAATTGTTGGGGTGGACCCGAATGCGGGGAATATGGCGGCTCTGCGTCAGTCCCGCAGATTTCCAGGTCCGTCCGGCATCTTCACTTTTCCACATCCCGGAGCCACTGCTTACGTTGCCCCGCACGGTGCATTCCCCTCCGCCGACATAGATTACATTGTGGTCGCTCGGTGCGACTTCGATGGCGCCAATACTGCCGCCGAAGAAGCCGTCGGAAATGTTTTCCCAAGTGCGGCCCCCGTCTTGAGTCCGCCACACGCCACCGCCGGTAGCACCGAAATAGAAGAGATTGGGTTTGCCTGCTACTCCCGTCACGGCAGCTGAACGGCCACCGCGAAAGGGGCCGATGTTACGCCATTGGAGTGAACCGAGGAGGGATTCTTGGACGATCTGTCCTTGAGTAATATCTGGCTTTACGGGTCTGTTTTTCTGAGAAAAAAGCAGGGATTGGAGGGAAACACAGAGAAAAATAAGACTTAATCGCATCATGGTGCAGGCTAATTTTAGGCTGCAAGGATATGGAAGTTTTGCCCTTATTTGTCCAAATAAAGAATTGTCGCGCCCAGAAACTTACTTGCCGATTCCAAAGCAAACTGGGCATTTTCTTCGGTAGGTTCAAAATCAAGGTCATAATCACCCGATTGGCGAAGTTCAAAGACAGCCCGAAAGTTGTCACGAAACTCCAGAGAGAATATTCCTTCCTTCACAAAAATTTCGTTGAACTTGACGTACACACCTTGAGGGGTTTTGGGTTGTAAGTCTATTTCAGCCAAAAGCCCTCGCGCGCAATCGAACATACAATAGTAAGAGCGATTGACGACCACAATGAGCCGGTCAAGTTGGAAATTTGCCTCTGCGTCAGACAGACAGTCCTCAGCACGTTGCAAAAATTTGACTGTTTCGGCTTTCATATTTCGATCCCCTCCCGTCGCACGTTTTTATAGTAAATAAAGTCTGACTGTTGCAACTTTTTTAGTGTCGTGGGATGCGCAGAGATGTAGGTATTGAATTCTGTATCCAATTTTGAAAGATACTTGCTCATAGCAAGGATTTCTGTGCCTGTCTGAATATTGTCATCATTCAGTACAACCAAAAAGTCTATATCTGAGTCTTCGCGATAATCCCCTCTGGCATAGGAGCCGTAGAGAATAAGTTTGGCGAGCCGGTCTCCATAAAGCGTTATTAGTTCGCGTTTGACTGCTTGAGCAACCGTATTTTTATCAATCATTTGATGTAGCTTTTACAGTGAAGGTTGAACTATAAATAGAAAGGTTTTCTGTAACAAAGATAGTTTGAACTTTTTAACCAAGGACCTTGCAATCGTTAATTTGTTATGAAAGCACTTAAACCCTGCCACCATGTTCGGTTACTACTAGAGCAACAATGCCTCTCCCCACAAAAAAAGCGGCAACCCCGTTATCCGGGATTGCCGCCTTGTATGTGATTGCCACTAAAGGCACTATTTATGCTTTAAATCTTCACAATCTTCAATGTTTTGACATCACCGTTGCCAAAACGGATGCGAGCGAAGTAGATACCCGTAGGCAAATCCACCACCTGAAGATCTTCCGAGTGCATTACCCCAGCAGGGATATTCACACGGTGCAGAACGCTGCCATTGGTAGCTGTAATGTCAATATTCACGTCCGTGTCATATTGGATGGCATTCATGATAATCAGCGTTTTCGCAACCGGGTTCGGTGCGATGAGCACACCTTCAGAAGCCGCAAACGAAACCTCAATGGCGAGAATTTCAGAATAAGCCTCTTGACCCATGCTGCTCAAGCGGCGGATGCGGTAGAAGTTTTTGCCAATCAATGGAGTTTCATGCAAGTAGAGATAATCATTGGGGCTAACAGCGTCTTGTTTGCCCATGAGCGTCTCCAAATTACGCCATGATTGCATATTGGCAGAGTGCTGTACAGTGTACGAGTACTCGGTAGCTTCAGGAAGTGTAGTCCAATTTACGGACACTGCAGTAGCGCCTGTTTGGTTTACCGTAAAGCCCAAATTGAAGCCATCGCAACCGGGAGTTCCAGCAGGCAATACCGTGATGATAACGATGTTAGACTCCAGGAATGGGCAGCCTTCACGGCGTGCGCAGCGCATAAATTTGGCCGTCTCAAACAATGGACCTGGGCTGTAGCTGGAAGCAGTAGCACCTGGAATAGGTATCCAGTTTGGAGGAGATTGACCAATTTGGATAAATTGCAACCATTGGAAAAGAAGCGGACCACTACCACCCACGGGGGCTACGGTACCGACAATAGGTGCAGGGGTTTCGCCTTCGCAAATAGTCTGGCTGCAGCAGATAACACCGGCATTGGTGACGTTGTCGCAAATGGTATGGATACCAGCGTCGAAGCAAAGATCGTCCGCCTGACCAGCCACGATGGTGAATGCCTCTGTTTGGCCATTGGCTTTTACATCGCTGTCTTTGCAGTCGTTGTTGACCCAGTCTTTTTTAGTCCATTGATAACCGGCTGGTTTGTCACTGAATACCAGGATATAAGTACCTGGAGTAACACACTCGAAGAAGTAATTGCCAGCACCATTGGTCGTAGTAGTACCCACAGTCACGTCGTCAGCATTTCCAAAGATGCCGTCGGGACCTGGCTTAACCAGCTTGACCTTGATGTTTGGAACACCCAGTTCCAACGATGGGTGCTGGAATCCGTTTTGATCGTCGTCGTACCAAACGTAGTCGCCGATTTTGATGCCGTTGTTGGTAGAACCGATGGTGACAGAAGCCGTTGCCGTACAGTTGTTTGCATCTGTGACGGTAACGGTATAGGTACCTGCTGGAAGGTTGACTGCGGTAGCGGTAGTTTCAAGGTTGCTCCACTTGTAGGTAAAACCTGGGGTGCCGCCTGAAACGCTGGCCGTTGCGCTGCCAGGTGTGGAACAGTTTGCATTGGTAGAAGCGACAATAACCACATTGGGGGCCAGGGAAGCAGCGATGCTGACTACAGCCGTAGCCGTGCATCCAGCGGCATCGGTAACTGTAACCGTATAAGTGCCTGCACCCAGATTGCTCACCACTGCGGTGGTGCTCATGCCTGGGTTATTCCACTTGTAAGTATAAGGACTCGTGCCGCCAATGGCTGCCACAGTTGCCGAACCTGTATTGTTGGCAAGCTGAAGGACTGCTGCTCGTAATGGTTGCAGTGGGTGCTCCAGGCTGCGTTATGGTCGCCATGCCGACTGCGGCGCAACCATTGACATCGGTCACGGTCACGCTGTGGGTGCCCGGAGGGAGGTTGGTAGCAACTGCCGTCACTTGGTTGTTTGCAGAGGCCGACCAGAGATAGGTGTAAGGGCCTGTGCCACTCACTGCAGTAGCAGTAGCGGTGCCGCCTGAGATACAGTTGGCCTGTGCGTTGACCGTAACGGTTACCGTTGGGCCTTGCGATTGGACGATGGCTACCAAAGCGATGCCCACACAGCCGGAAGCGTCTGTGATGGTTACGCTGTGTTGACCTGCGAGGAGTCCTGTTGCATTGGCGGTCAACTGGCCGTTATCCCATTGAAAAGTATAAGGAGAAATTCCACCAGTGGCATTCGCAGAGGCGCTGCCGCCTGTTAGACAGGTAGCAGGTGCAGTGGCGGTAGCCGTTGGAACGAGTGGCGGTGCAGCTACAATCGTCACTGTTCCAATGCCCTGGCAACCTGTGGTGATGTCAACCACCGTCACTTTATGTACCCCTGCCGAAAGGTTGGTGGCTGGATTGGTTGTTTGGCCATTGTCCCAGGAATAGGCATAATTGCCAGAACCATTCGTAACTGTAGCCAAAGCGCTGCCTCCTAGGGCGCACCCTGCAAACACGGTCGGTATTACGTTGACCGTCAATGCGCTGCTGTTGTTCGTGACCACCACAACATTGGTACAAGAACAAGCTTTCGCATCTACCACTGTAACAGAATACGTTCCGGCAGGGGCTGAAATGCTTGGGCTGGATTGTCCGTTGCTCCAGTTGTACACATAAGGTTGTGTGCCACCAGTAGCGGTGATCGTCGCCGTGCCATTCAGGCCGCAATTGGCAGGGATGGAAGAAGGCGCGCAAACCAACTGGGCAGGCTGGCTGATGGTAATCGAGGTAAAGTTGAAACAACCTGTTCCCAGATCAGTTACTGTCACGGAGTAAGAACCCGGTGCAAGGTTGGTGATGTCGGCCGAAGTGCCACCATTGCTCCAGATATACGCATAAGGACCCACTCCAGACATGACACTGATATGTGCTGTACCGTTATTTTGGCCAAAGCATGGTATGTCTGTACCAGAAATCATCAGCCAGATACCTTCATTCCAGAAACCAACTTCACAGGAATCGGTGCCTGTGCAACCATTGGCATCTTTGACCGTCACGGTGTAGGTACCCGCCGCTAGACCGGAGATTCCAGCCGTCACAGCACCATTGTTCCATAGATAAGTGTACGGCGGAACACCTCCATTTGGAACTGCAGAAGCCGTGCCATCTGGCGCAAGGCCGCAAATTTGGCTTTGGCAGTAAACATCCACGCCTAAGGTGGGTGACTGCGAAATGGTGATGCAACCAGAACCTGTTCCAAGATCAATGTCCGTGACCGTTACGCAATAATTGCCAGGGCCAAGATTGGTGATGGTTTGGGTAGTCGCACCGTTGCTCCAAAGATAGGTGTACGGAAACCAGCCGCCTGAAGGATTGGCTGTGGCGGTGCCGTTGTTGAAGCCGTTGCAGGTCACGTTGGTACCTGTGACGGTGACTTGAACTTGTTGGGCTTGTGAAAAAGCTGGCAGCAAAAAAGCCAGCAAGAAGGCAAGAGAATTAAATTGGTTTTTGAGATAACTTGTGGTAGACTTTTGTCCCATGGGAAACAACATTTTTAAACTGTAATCGGATATTTTTGACACTCAAGGATTAAACGTAACAAAAGACGGACCACTTGAATAAGTGGCCTGACATTTTGTGCGCAAGCGGGAGGCAAGGATTGAAAAAGGCGAGAGATTAAAAAACTTTGGTGTCTTATGCTTAGCAAAAGTAGGCCCTTCTGGGGGAAGTGTAGTGTTCTGTAGGTGTTAAATTTTCCCGCAAAGTGGGCTTGTGTCGGGTAGGTTGCGGTTTGGGTTGGGCCATTGTAAAACAGACCACTAAGTTACGCAAGGTGATTTATTAAAATACTTTGACAAAATTGCTCAGGAGAAAAGTACAAACTTTCCGAAAGCTTGGAACTTTCGGAAAGTTGGAAGCCAAGTAATCAACGCCTGATTTGCAAAGGTTTAGCGCCCATTTTTCCATCGTTGCCCAGGACTTGAAGGAGATAATTCCCAGCAGGCAAATTGCCCAGATGGAGGGTTTCATCCCACTGGCCATGCAGCCTTTGTGAACGAACCGGGCGGCCCTGCTGGTCGAAAACTATCGCCTGGCTCAATCCTTCTCCTTTTATCGTGACAGCACTGCTGGTTGGGTTGGGGTAAACCTGAAATTCAGCGAGCAAGGGGGTCTGTGCATCCACAAATTCGCTGTAGTAATACCGGGACAAATTCCATTTGGCCCAGTCTGTGCCTAACCAAAACTGCCCGTCGGAAGCCAGCCTTTCCGCCTCTGGGGTATAGGCGAGCGTATATTGGATAGAATTCTCCCATGAGCCATTTCCCCAGTTTTGAAATAACAAATTGGTAATATTTTTATTTGCGTCATAAGTACGTGTTTCCAGCTGATTGTTGGTCCATGCACCATTGTCCCACAATTCAGTGCGGAGCTGCTTCAGGTCTCCACTTGCGTCGTAAATATACGAAATTCGTGAGAGTTCTCCCCATGCGCTATTTATCCAATAGTAACTCGTTTCGGTATCAACTTTACCATTGGGAAGGTGAGTGTACAGGGTGCGTGTCTTGTCTACCCAATTACTGGTTCCCCCGGTTTGCTCGAGTTTTACCTCGAGTAAGTTTTGAGTATTGTAGGTATAGGTAATCAGATACCCACACACATCTCCGCCCTCGGTCAAAAGGTTTCCGTTTGTATCATAGGTATAGTCTTTCCCGTAGTTAATAGTCCAGCCAACCCCATCCCAATCTTCTATCAACCAAGACAGTACCTGGTTGTTCGCGTTGTAAGTATAAGTGGTACGCTGATCAGTGACCCAACCATCTACATCGTTCCCCTCCTGAATTGTAAAAGTAAGCAGATTGCCGTTGGCATCAAAGGCATAATCTACTTCACGCTGAATCAAAACATAGTCTCCAGATTTGAGTTTCCAAAAATTAATCAGTTCCGTTTGCAGGTTGCTGTTGTAAAAAATGGCAATCGAATCGCCACTGGAGGGTTGTCCGGTTGCAAGGTCAAACCAGCCGTTTATTCTGCCCGTAAGCAGCTTAGTTTGCCCAAAAGCAGGTGATGCAGCCAAGAGGCTGAAAAGGAGGAAGATTGTAATTTTGTTTTTCATGTGAAAAAAGGTTTAATTTGGCGAAATTGCCAGATACAAAACTAATAAAAGTCTTACAGCAAATAAAAAAATGGCAAGGCTTAAAGAATTATCTTTCATTTTGAACCCGCACAAAGATCATCCCAACGCGTTGTAGAAAAAAGGACACTTTTTCGTAAACTTACCCGGCAAGCAAATATCACCTGTCTGCCAAAATCTGTCACCTTCTCGTTAAATCCTCAGTCGCTCCAACTTTTTGTCCAAAAATGAGTTTAATTTGCCGCCAGTAAACAACCTTTGAGGTCCAGAGTGCTCTTTTGAAAAGTTGAACAAACTTTCCGAAAGTTTGAAACTTTCGGAAAGTTCCGATGACCTCAAATGACCCAATGACCTCAAATGACGACCCTCCTTCGTCCCGAGGACTCGGGACTACGGCGGGTAAAATGACAAATAATATGCAACGCGACAACTACTCCCTCCTCATCGAGAAGCTCGACAGCTTCATCCGAAAATTCTACATCAACCAGCTCCTGCGCGGCGCACTATACACCGTGGGCGTGGTGCTGGGTCTGTTCATCCTGCTCAACGTGGCGGAGTACTATTTCTACTTCAGTACAGGCGTTCGCACCACACTCCTGTGGGGATTTCTGGGGCTGAGCGCCGTGACCGTGTGGCAATGGGTAGCCCTGCCGCTCATGCACTATTTCAACTTAGGGAAAGTCATCAGCCACGAAAAAGCGGCCAGCATTATCGGTGAACACTTCACCAACGTGAAGGATAAGTTGTTGAATATCTTGCAGTTGAAACAACAGAGCAACAACGCTATTTACGCCGAACTCATCAATGCGAGCATCAACCAGAAAAGTGAGGAGATTCGCATTGTACCCTTCCAGGCAGCCATAGACCTCGGCAAAAACCGCAAATACCTGCGCTATGCCCTGCCGCCCGTCATGTTGCTCCTGTTTCTGCTCCTCGGTGCGCCAAACATCCTTCGCGAAGGCACCATGCGGCTTTGGAACAGCAGCACCAAATTTGAAAAACCCGCCCCTTTCAAGTTTTTGATCAATCCAGATTCGCTGCGCGCGGTCCAGTTTTCCGACTTTGTGCTAAACGTGAAAGTGGATGGGTCGGTGCTGCCCAACGAGGTGTTCATCTCGCTCGGCAATGTGCAATATCGCCTGGAAAAGAACGCCGCCAATGAGTTTTCTTATAAGTTTTCGAACGTTCAGAAAGACACCGAATTTAAATTATTCTCCGCTGGCGTGGAAAGCCGCGACTACACCCTCAACGTGTTGCGCAAGCCGAACATCCTGTCATTCAACACCAAACTCAATTTCCCCGCCTACATCGGTCGTGCCAATGAGGAACTTTCCAACGTGGGCGACCTTGTAGTACCACAAGGCACGGACATCGGTTGGGTGTTCAACGCGCAGAACACGGACAATCTGCAACTTCGCTTTGGCGCCAACGCCGGGGAAGAGGCCAAACGTTTCGACGACGAACTGTTTCAGTTCCGCCGCCGCGCACTCAAAGACGAGACCTACAAACTTTACCTGAGCAATTCGATCCTGCAAGGCGCCGATTCAGTAGCCTACACCATTACCGTCATCCCTGACCTGCACCCGCAGATCACGGTGGACGAGTTCAAGGACAGCACCAACCTTCGCCTCGCCTTTTTTGCCGGCGACGCCTCGGATGATTACGGCATT
>Ga0247843_1005008_pt1 | contig 18995 bp, 20 predicted proteins | sample LaCruzMarch2017__FD_192420 | JGI IMG/M metagenome (GOLD analysis project Ga0247843, IMG submission 192420) | Freshwater microbial communities from meromictic Lake La Cruz, Castile-La Mancha, Spain - LaCruzMarch2017_8m | ecosystem: Environmental > Aquatic > Freshwater > Lake | place: Spain...
CTCGACGTCGACCGGCGGCAGGACCACCCCGACACCCTCGCCTTCCACGACGCCATGAAGGCCGCCTGCGACGCCCACGACCCCGCTTGGCACGCCAAATTCAAGGCATGGTGCGACGAGTATTTCTTCCTGCCCCACCGCAATGAACCGCGCGGCACGGGCGGCATATTCTACGACCACCACGACAGCGGCGACTGGAGCCGGGACTTCACCTTCACACGCGACGTCGGCGTGAATTTTCTCGCCGCCTATTCGGCCATCGTGGGCGGCCGCATGGGCGAGCCCTGGACGGCGGAAGAACGCGAGGAACAGCTGGTCCGACGCGGCCGCTATGTCGAGTTCAACCTGCTCTACGACCGCGGCACCATGTTCGGCCTCAAGACCGGCGGAAACGTCGAGTCGATCCTCAGCTCGATGCCGCCCGTGGTGAAGTGGCCCTGACAAAGCCCCGGATCCAGGCCCCCACCACACCACGATCATCCGCCGCCTTCAGGCTGTCCACCGCCCGCGCCACAAGCGCCGGATCGATCCGGTCGTGCCGCCCCGCCGTCAGCTCGGTCGCGAAGGCCGGGGTGAACTCCGGATGCGGCTGCATCGAGATCGCGTCCTCGCCCCAGGCCAGTCCGGCGAACGGCGTGAAATCGCTGCGAAGCAGGACGCGCGCGTCGGCGGGCTTTTCGACCACCTGATCCTGATGCGAAGCCGGAATGGCGACCGTCGCGGCGGCCGGGCTAATCCACGGCTCGGGCGAGGCGACCTGATAGCGGTGCAGCCCGACGCCCCAGCCGCGCTCCGATTTCTCGACCCGCCCGCCCAGCGCCTGGGCCATGGCCTGATGACCGAAACAGACTCCGACCAGCTTCGTCCGGCCCTTCGCGGCCCGGATCCAGTCCAGCAGGTCGCTGATCCAGGCATCGGTCTCATAGACCCCCGCCGCCGAGCCCGTGATGATCGCCGCATCGAATGCGCCCGCGTCCGGCCATTCCCCGGCCTGCACATCAAAGGTCTCGAAGTCGAAACTGTCGCCCAGCAGGGTGCGGAACATCGCCGGATAGTCGCCATGGGCGGCGGCCAGCGCCGACGGCGGCGCACCGGTCTGCAGAATAGCGATACGGGTCATTCTGGACTCCTCGATATCACCGATATGGGCGATCGCGCGAGACGACGGAAGGGCGATCCGCTATGGACCCGCCATGACCGATACCTCCGCCGATCCCGTGGTCCTGATCAATGTCTACACCTGCAAGGCCGAACAGTTGGACACACTGATGGACCTGCTCGTCGTGATGGTCCGGACCCAGCGCGAAGCCGAGGGCTTCATCTCGGCCACCCTGCATCGCGGCCTCAACGGCAAGGGGGCGGCAGTCCATGCGGTCTGGCGCTCGGCAGCCGACTGGAAGGCCATGGCCCGCGGGCCCGCCGTCAATGCGGCGATGGAGCCGATCATGTCCATCGCCACCTTCGCCCCACAACTCTACGAGGCCGGCGAGTTCATCGAATAGCGGGTCAGCCCGTCATCCACACCTCGGACCGCGCCCCGTCGCCGCCCAGCGTGTTCGCCACCCAGCCACAGACCTCGTTCGCCGCCGCCTCGGCACCCGGCGGCGGATTCAGCACCACCACCGCACAGCCGTTCATCTTCATCGGATCGGTCAACGGCCGCAGCCGCGCCTCGGCCACCAGCATCCGCTTGATGCCCGCCTGGTCCAGACGACGCAGAAAGCCGTCGAACGTCTCCATGTCCTTCAGCGGCGTCCAGATCGCCACCGTCGCCCGGGGATCGGCCCGCGCAACGGCCGCGGCCGTATCGGCGGCGCGATGATAGTCGTCGGGCTGTTCGAACGGCGGATCGATCAGGACGAAGGCACCGGTCGCCTCCGCCGCCCAGGTCCGCGCCTGGTCATAGCCGTCCCCGCCCTGGGCCATGGCCTGTGGATACGGCCCGAGCGCCTCGGTCAGCAGATCCAGCACCGGCGGATTCAGCTCGAACCCGACATAGCGATCCTCCTCCCCAAGCCGTCCCGCGACCAGCAGCGGCGAGCCCGGATAGAGCTGCGCCCCACCCTCCGGATTCAGCCGTGCCACCTCGCCCGCCAGCGCCTCGATCAGCGGCGGCCGGTCGGCAGCGGCCATCAGCCGGGCGATGCCGGCCTCGGCCTCCTTCGACCGCACGGCATCACCGGTCAGGTCATACAGGCCGGCCCCCGCATGGGTGTCGATCACGCTGACGGCCCCCTGCGCCTGTCGCCGCTCCAGCAGCCAGAGCAGAAGGGCGTGTTTGACGATGTCCGCGAAATTCCCGGCGTGGAAGCTGTGGCGATAGTTCATGACCCTGCCCTCGACCGGCCCGACGCCCGGGTCAAGTGGGGGCCGCCGCCCGACTCCTCAGGCGGTCGCCCAGTAACCCAGACTACGGGCGCTGACCGGAGCACGCGTCTCCTGGACCCGTGCGAGGATCGCATCGCGGAAGCAATCCGCCGCTTCGTCGCCCTGAAGCAGCCGCAGCGAGCGGATGATTCGGGTGATGCGGCGGTGATTGTGTTCGTTGGGCATCAACCAGTCATGGGTCGTCCGGTAAAAGGCGATCATGCGATCCCTCGCGCCGGCGAGGGCGATCGGTGCCAGTTCAGACGATCGAATGGCCTGTATGTCGCCGGGTGTCAGGACCGGCGAGTCCGGCACGGCGGTCGATGGCTCTGGCAGGGGAAACAGCCACTGGATGAAGTCGTGCGTCCGATCCAGGGCGATGTCATCCATGGCCACGACTTCGAACACAGTGCGACCGTGGGCATCCGTGCCCTCGCCTTCCAGAAACATCACTATGGGGCTGGCGACCATCATGGGACCTCAGGCAGCCTTGTCCCAGTCGAGCACCACCTTGCCCGACTGGCCCGAACGCATGGCCTCGAAGCCCTCCTGATAACGCTGGTAACTCATCTGGTGAGTGATCAGCGGAGTCAGGTCGAGGCCGGCCTTGAGCAGGCCAAGCATCTTGCGCCAGGTGGTGAACATCTCGCGACCGTAGACGCCCTTGATGGTCAGGGCCTTGAGGATGATCGCGCCCCAGTCGGTCTCCATCGGCTTCGACGGAATACCCAGCATGGCCATGCCGCCGCCCATGATCAGGGTGTCGACGCACTGTTTGAAGGCGATCGGCGATCCCGACATCTCGAGCGCCACATCAAAGCCGACCTTGAGGCCGAGTTCATGCATGACGTCCTTCAGGTCCTCACGGGTCGTGTTCACCGTGCGGACGCCCGGCGCGACCTTCTGCGCCAGCTCAAGGCGGAAATCGTTGATGTCGGTCAGAACTACGGTGCGGGCCCCGGCGTGACGCGCGACGGCGGCGGCCATCATGCCGATCGGCCCGGCACCGGTGACCAGCACATCCTCGCCCAGCAGGTCGAACTGCTGCGCCGTATGCACGGCATTGCCGAACGGATCGAGAATCGACCCGATCTCATAGGGAACGTCGTCAGGCAGTTCGATGACGTTGAAGGCCGGGGCGACGACAAACTCTGCAAAGGCACCCTGACGGTTCACGCCGATGCCGCGAGTACCGGGATCGAGATGGAAATGGCCGGCGCGAGCCGCTTCCGAATTGAGGTCGATGACATGGCCCTCGGCAGAGACCCGCTGGCCGATCCTGAGGCGGCGGTCGACGTCCTTGCCAATGGCGACGATCTCGCCGGCGAACTCGTGGCCAGTGATCATGGGCACCGGGACGTTCTTCTGGCTCCACTCATCCCAGTTCCAGATGTGGATGTCGGTGCCACAGACGGCGGTACGGTGCACCCGGATCAGCACGTCCTCCGGTCCGGCGACCGGAATCGGCGCATCGATCAGCTCCAGGCCCACCTCGGGCCGTGTCTTGGCGAGGGCCTTCATCGTGTCCGACATCAGATAACTCCCAATTCGCGGCCGGCCGTCGTGAACGCAGCGACCGTATGATCAATCTGTTCGAAGGTGTGCGCGGCCGACATCTGGGTGCGAATGCGGGCCTGGCCACGCGGCACGACGGGGAAGGAAAAGCCGATCACATAGACGCCGAGCTCGAGGGCCCGGGCGGCGAAATCCTGGGCCAGTTTCGCATCGCCCAGCATCACGGGGATGATCGGATGTTCACCGGGCAACAGGGTGAAACCGGCCTCGGTCATGGCACCGCGATAGCGGACGGCGTTGGCGAACAGCTGTTGGCGCAAGACGTCTCCCTCACCGCCGCCGGCGATGCGGATGGCCTCGAGGCTGGAGCCGCAGATGGCCGGGGCCAGGGCGTTGGAGAACAGATAGGGCCGGGCCCGCTGCTTCAGCAGGGCAACAACCTCCGAAGTCGCGCAGATGAAGCCGCCCATGGCCCCGCCCAAGGCCTTGCCGAAGGTGCCGGTCAGGAAGTCGATCTCAACCCCGTGGTGGGCATAGGAGCCTCGCCCCTGCGGTCCGAGGAAACCTGTAGCGTGGCAGTCATCGACCATGATCAGGGCACCATAGCGGTCGGCAAGCGCCCGGATGTCCTTCAGCTTCGCGATGTAGCCGTCCATCGAGAAGACACCGTCGGTGGCGATCACGATCTCGCGCGCGCCGTCCGCCCGGGCCTGTTTCAGCTGGGTCTCAAGGTCGTCCATGTCCGAGTTGGCGAAGCGGTAACGCCTGGCCTTGCACAGCCGCACCCCGTCAATGATCGAGGCATGGTTCAGGCTGTCCGAGACGATGGCGTCCTCGGCACCGAACAGCGGCTCGAAAATGCCGCCGTTGGCATCGAAAGCTGCGGCGAACAGGATGGTATCCTCAAAGCCAAGGTAGTCGGCGACGGCGCGCTCGAGTTCCTTGTGGATCTCCAGCGTACCGCAAATGAAGCGAACCGAGGCTGTGCCTGCGCCCCATGTTTGCTGTGCCTCGATCCCCGCGCGGGTCACACGCTCGTCCCCGGCAAGGCCGAGATAGTTGTTGGCGCAGAAATTCATCACATCCCGACCGCCGACCCGAATGACCGGTCCCTGCCGCGAGGTAATGACACGTTCGGGCTTGGTCAGCCCCTGGGCGTCGATATCGGCAAGTTCCGCCCGGATGCGTTCGTGAAAGCTGGCAGTCATGCGCGCTCCGCTACGCCGTTTCCGGCCGAGATTGAACCCCCGAAGCTGATTAGTGGTCGCAGCAGCGGGCTCCTGAACCAGCTCGGCCACTGGTCGCAAGGGTCTGAACCGGCGCAGCGCGCCCCGCACCGAGCCCGGACCATGCACGATCCATAGCCCTGTGGCGTCCCCGTCAGCAAGGCCAAGCTGAATCGGTATTCGGCACGGTGCCCGACTGGCCGCTCTCGCAGGCATTGGCGATGGGCGGTCGGTATACCAATGCCCTCGAACGCCAAAGGCCCGGCTCGCGCAAGCACTGCGGTTCAGGCCATGAGGATGCGGGGTAGTTTGAAGGTGACGGTTTCATGCTCACCCGCATCTTCGACCACTTCGGCGTCGAAACGCGCCCGCACCGCCTCGACGAGCTCCTCAATCAGCCGCTCCGGGGCCGAGGCCCCAGCGGTGATCCCCAGAGTCGAGACACCTTCCAGCCAGGACCAGTCGACCTGGCCGGCGTCATCCACCAGCCGGGCGTCGCGGGCCCCGGCACGTATCGCTACCTCGACCAGCCGCACGGAGTTCGACGAGTTTTTCGATCCTATCACCAGCACCAGGTCGCAGCCCTGGCCCAGCTGCTTGACTGCCTCCTGACGATTGGTGGTGGCGTAGCAGATGTCTTCCTTGTGCGGGTCGGGCAGCTCGGGGAAGCGTCGCTTCAGCGTGGCAAGGATTTCGGCCGTATCATCGACCGACAGTGTCGTCTGGGTCGCGTAAGCGAGGGGAGCATCATCCGGTCGCTGGAAGGTCTCGGCGTCCACGATTGTCTCGACCAGGCTGATGGCGCCCGGCGGCAGCTGCCCCATGGTTCCGACAACCTCGGGATGGCCGGCGTGGCCGATCAGGACGATATGGCGACCGGCGGCATGATGGCGCTCCGCCTCGACATGCACCTTGGAAACCAACGGGCAGGTGGCGTCGAGAAACAACATCTCGCGCGCCCTTGCCGTCGCAGGTACCGACTTGGGCACCCCGTGCGCCGAAAAAACCACCGGTCGATCATCGGGGCAGTCGTCCAGTTCCTTGACGAAGACCGCACCCATGGCCTTCAGCCGTTCGACGACATGCCGGTTGTGGACGATCTCATGTCGGACATAGACGGGTGCGCCATATTTTTCGATGGCCCGCTCGACGATCTGGATCGCCCGGTCGACCCCGGCACAAAACCCCCGCGGGGTCGCGAGACGTACGATCAGGGCCGGCTTTGCGGGCGGCCGTTCGGGCACTTGGGCGGTCATCCCCGGAACCTAGTCGTTACAAGCCATCCTCGCCACCGCGCATTAACCGCGCGCGGGTTTGCCGCGCCTCGGTTTAGCCGCTATCAGCAACCAGCGTGCGCTCCGCGTCGGGCTGTCGCCGCACCTCCTCGTTTCCGGAAGAATATTCGATGCGTCGCGTCCTCAAGGTTTCCCTGGCCTCGGCCCTCGCAGCCGCAGCCGTTTCTGCCATGGTGCTTCCGACTGCCGCCAACGCACAGTATCCGCAGGGCCAGCAGAGCCGGCCGGGCCAGAGCCCCGGTCAACGGGAACAGGATGATGGATCGACGTCGGATCGCCCGCGCGCGCCCCGCATCGCGCCCCTGCGCCGCAGCGCCGCCGCCGGCCCCTGCCCCTATGTCAAGGTGCTTTACGATGCCGCGCGATATGTCGAACTGGTCGGCGATCGGGTTTCCATGGCGAATGTCGGCTTCACCGGCGAGATCGAGGGTCTTGTTTCGGACTGCGCCTACCAGTCAGACGAGCCGATCACGGTAAACACCCGTATCCAGTTCAACCTCGGCCGTGGACCACAGGCCCAGGGTGACGGCCGTACCTATCGCTACTGGATCGCCGTGACGGAACGGAACCGCGCCGTGCTCGCCAAGGAGTATTTCGACCTGCCCGTCAATTTCGACGGAGCCAGCACGGCGACCGTGACCCAGGATCAGACCATCGTCATCCCGCGCGCCGAGGCGACCACCAGCGGCGACCATTTTGAAGTTCTGGTCGGCTTCGACGTCACGCCCGCGATGGCCGAGTTCAATCGCAACGGCAACCGTTTCCGCGCCAATGCCGGAACCGGTGCCGCCCAGCCGCCGGCGCAGTAAATGACCGATCTCAGGACTGTTCTGGGCGAAGCGGTCGGGGCCGCCTTCGCCACCGAAGGCGTGGATGCCGCGCTGGCCCGCGTCACGGCCTCCGACCGTCCCGACCTGGCGGACTTCCAGTCAAACGGGGCGCTGGCCGCCGCCAAGGCGCTGAAGGCCAATCCACGCGAGCTGGCAGCCCGTGTCGCTGAACGACTGACGAACGATCCGCGTCTGGCTTCGGTCGAGGTCGCTGGCCCCGGCTTCATCAATCTGAAGCTGGCTGACAGCGCCCTGTCGATCCGCGCCGACGAGGTCGCCGCGGACAGCGCCCACGCCGGGGCCTCGGTGGTCGACACACCGCGCAAGGTGGTGATCGACTTCGCCGGTCCGAACGTGGCCAAGCCGATGCATGTCGGCCACCTGCGCAGTTCGATCATCGGCGAGAGCCTGAAGCGGATTTTCCGCTTTCGGGGCGACACGGTCTGGGGCGACGCCCATTTCGGCGATTGGGGGTTCCAGATGGGTCTCCTGATCGTCGCCGTCGGCGACGAGGGCAAGGCCCGGGAATTCCTGACCGGGGGCGACGGCCCCTTCCCGACCGAGAGCCCGGTGTCGCTGGAGGACCTCGAGCGCCTCTATCCGGCCGCTGCGGCAATGGCTAAGGAAGACCCTGTGTTCCGCGACCGCGCACGCAAGGCGACGGCGGAGCTGCAGGGCGGCCGTCCAGGCTACCGCGCGCTCTGGACCTATTTCGTCGCCGTCAGCCGCACCGCGCTGGAACGCGAGTTCGGCGCCCTCGGCGTAACCTTCGACCTGTGGAACGGCGAGAGCGATGCCGACCCGGTGATGGCCGAGATGATCGCCCATCTGGAAGCTAAGGGCCTGCTGGTCGAGGATGACGGTGCACGGGTGGTCCACGTCGCCCGCCCCGGCGAGACACGGAATAAGAAGCTGGCTGATGGCTCGGTCATCGAGGCACCCAGCCCGCCGCCGCTGCTGGTCATCTCGTCGGAAGGCTCGGCCATGTACGGCACGACCGACCTCGCCACCATCCTGGACCGCCGCAAGGCCATCGATCCCGATCTGATCCTCTACGTCGTCGACGAGCGGCAGGCCGAGCATTTCGAACAGGTGTTCCGCGCGGCGTACCTGTCCGGCTACGCCGCCGAAGGCTCGCTGGACCACCTCGGCTTCGGCACCATGAACGGGCCGGACGGCAAACCTTTCAAGACCCGCGCCGGCGGGGTGCTGAAGCTGCACGACCTGATCACCATGGCCGTGGAAAAGGCGCGCGAGCGGCTGCATGAGGCGCAGCTGGGCGAGGACCTGACCGGGGCCGAGTTCGAGACCATCGCCCACAAGGTGGCCGTCGCAGCGCTCAAATTCGCCGACCTGTCGAACAGCCGGACCACCAGCTACGTCTTCGACCTAGACCGGTTCATGAGCTTCGAGGGCAAGACCGGGCCGTATCTGCTGTACCAGGCCGTCCGGATCAAATCCCTGCTGCGCAAGGGCGCGGACCAGGGCGCGACACCGGGCCCGATCGTCATCGCCGAACCGGCCGAGCGCGATCTGGCCCTGACGCTGGACGCATTCTCCCAGGCCGTGACCGAGGCCTATGAAAAGCGGATGCCGCACATCATCGCCGAGCACGCCTATCGGCTGGCGCAGGGCTTCTCGAAATTCTACGCCGCCTGCCCGGTGCTGATCGCCCCGGACGCTGCCACCCGTGACTCGAGACTGGCCCTGTCGAAGGCCGCGCTGGACCAGCTGGAAACCGCTCTGGCCCTCCTCGGGATCGACACGCCGGAGCGGATGTAGGCTAGATTGACGGCCCCCGGAGGGAGACCGCCCATGTCGCTCGACACCTATATCGCCGGCCTGCCCAAGGCGGAGCTGCACCTGCATATCGAAGGCAGTCTCGAGCCCGAACTGATGTTCGAACTGGCGCAGCGAAACGGCGTGGCCATTCCGTTCGACAGCGTCGAGGCGGTTCGCGCGGCCTATGACTTCTCCAACCTGCAGGACTTCCTCGACATCTACTACGCCGGGGCGAATGTCCTGCTGACGCGGCAAGATTTCGAAGATCTGGCCTTCGCCTATTTCCGGCGCGCCGCCGCCGACAATATCCGGCACGCCGAGATCTTCTTCGACCCGCAGACCCATACGGACCGGGGCGTGCCCTTCGGCGTCGTGGTCGAAGGCCTTGTCGCGGGCATGGAACGGGCGAAGACCGAACTGGGCGTCACCTCCGGTCTGATCCTAAGCTTCCTGCGCCACCTCAGCGAAGCGGAGGCCTTCGCCACGCTGGAGGCCGCGAAGCCCTGGCTGCACCATTTTGTCGGGGTCGGTCTCGACTCGTCTGAGGTCGGCCACCCGCCGTCGAAATTCGAGAGCGTGTTCGCCGCCGCCGGCGCGCTGGGCCTCAAGCGCTGCGCCCATGCCGGCGAGGAAGGGCCGCCGGCCTATGTGCGCGAGGCCCTCGATCTGCTGCACATTGACCGCATGGACCACGGCAACCGGTCGATGGAGGACGAGGACCTGATCCAGCGGCTGGCCGCGTCGCAGATGACCCTGACAGTCTGCCCGTTGTCGAACCTGAAGCTCTGCGTGGTGAAGGACCTGAAGGACCATCCCGTGCCCGAGATGCTGCGTCGTGGCCTGCACGTCACCTTGAACTCGGACGATCCGGCCTATTTCGGGGGCTATGTGAACGAGAACTACCGCCAGCTGGCGCAGGCTGTCGGCCTGACCCGTGACCAAATCACCCTGCTGGCGCGCAACAGCTTCGAGGGGTCGTTCCTTGGCGAGGCCGACAAGGCTGAGCGGATCGCGGAAGTCGAGGCCTGGGCCGCCTGTTCCGCTTGACTCACGGCCAGAGTCGGGGCCTAGGTCCGAACGCTCTCGCGGGAGAGATCGGAGCCCTTTCGGGGGGTCCGGAGCCGAAGGCGCAACCGCCCCGGAAACGCTCAGGCAAACGGACCGCGAGAACATACGGACGCTGGAAAGTCGCTCCCCATTTATGGGATCCATGGGCGCGCCGACGGAGCAAGCGGGCAACCGCGGAATCTCTCAGGCTTCAGGACAGCGGGGGCGCGAGGACGGCGGAGCTTTCCGCCCCGGTACGCGACTCTGAAGGCCGACATGACCGACGAAACTCTGAAGACCACGCCCCTCAACGCCGCGCATCGCGCCTTGGGTGCCCGCATGGTGGGTTTTGGCGGCTATGACATGCCGGTGCAGTACGAAGGCGTTCTGGCTGAACACCGCTGGACCCGCGAACACGCCGGCCTGTTCGATGTCTCGCACATGGGCCAGTGCAAGATCACCGGCGAGGACGCCACGGCCCAGTTCGAGCGCTTCGTCCCCGGCGATTATGCGGTCCTCAAGGCAGGCCGGCAGAAATACAGCCTTCTCCTGAACACCGAGGGCGGCATCATGGACGACCTGATGGCTGGTCGTCCCGATCATGACGGCCTCCATGTTGTAGTGAACGCGGGCAACAAGGACGCCGACTTCGCCTTCCTCGAGGCCAATCTGTCCGGCGACGCCAGGTTGACGGTGCTGGCCGACCGCGCCCTGATCGCCATCCAGGGGCCTGAGGCCTTCGAGGTGATGGCCACGCATGAGCCCGTCCTGGCCGAAATGGGCTTCATGGACTGCGCCCGCCTGATGCTGTTCGGCTGCGACTGCTTCATCTCCCGTTCCGGCTACACGGGTGAGGACGGCTACGAGATTTCCGTGCCGGCCGACCAGGCCGAGCGCATCTGGACCACGATCCTGAAAGATGCCCGCGTCAAGCCAATCGGCCTGGGTGCCCGCGACAGCCTGCGTCTTGAGGCCGGCCTGCCGCTGCACGGTCACGACATCGACCCCTCGACCAGCCCGGTCGAAGGTGCCCTGACCTTCGCCCTGTCGAAGTCGCGCCAGGAGCGCGCGGATTTCAATGGCGCCGCCCGCATCCTGAAGGAGCTGGCAGACGGTCCGTCGCGGGTCCGCATCGGCCTCAGCGTCAAGGAAGGGGCCCCCGCCCGTGAAGGCGCCGAGATCGCCGACATGGACGGGAACGTCATCGGCAATGTGACCTCGGGCGGCCCCTCGCCGACGCTGGGGCGCAACATCGCCATGGGATATGTCCCGCCGAAGTTCGCCGAACTGGGCACGGAGCTGAAAGTCATCGTGCGCGGCAAGCCCGCCGCTGCCGAGGTCGTCGCCATGCCCTTCGTCGCCCAACGCTACTATCGCAAACCGAAAGCCTGAGGATCGGACCGATGCATTTCTCCAAGGATCACGAGTGGGTTCGCCTTGACGGCGACGTCGCTACCGTCGGCATCACCCAATACGCCGCAGACGCCCTCGGCGATGTGGTGTTTGTGGAAACCCCCGATGCCGGGAAAGTCGTCACCAAGGGCGACGGGTTCGCCGTTGTCGAAAGCGTCAAGGCGGCTTCGGACGTCTACGCCCCGGTTTCGGGTGAGGTGATCGAGGGCAACGCTGCCCTTGCCTCGGCTCCTGAAACCGTCAACGCCGATCCTGAAGGCGAAGGCTGGTTCGCAAAGATCAAGGTGTCCGACACCTCGACCGAAGGCCTGATGGACCGCGCCGCCTACGACGCCTTCCTCGCCTCTCTCTGAACCCTTCCCTCCCGCACGGATCTTCCCGCCATGCGCTACCTGCCTCTGACGCCCGATGACCGCTCTGCCATGCTGGCGGCCATCGGGGCCAAATCGATCGATGACCTTTTCGTGGACGTGCCGGAAGCGGCGCGACGCAACGGCTTCGTCGACCTGCCGCGCGTGGCAGGCGAACTGGAGGTCGAGCGGGCGCTTGGAGCCATGGCGGCGAAGAACGTCTCGGCGGGGTCGGCACCGTTCTTCTGCGGTGCCGGTGCCTACAAGCACCACGTCCCGGCTACGGTGGACCATGTGATCCAGCGGTCGGAGTTCCTGACCAGCTACACACCCTACCAGCCTGAAATCGCTCAAGGCACGCTGCAGTATCTGTACGAGTTCCAGACCCAGGTCGCGAACCTGACCGGAATGCCGGTGGCCAATGCCAGCCTCTATGACGGTTCGACCGCCATGGCCGAGGGCGTGCTGATGGCCACGCGCGTGACCCGCCGCAACAAGGCGGTGATCTCGGGCGGGGTTCATCCCCACTATGTCCGGGCGACCGAGACCGTGGTTCATGCCGTCGGCGTCGAGACCCAGGTCCTGCCCGCCGCCGTCGACGCCGAGGCCGATGTCATAGCGCAGATCGGACCCGACACTGCCTGTGTCGTCGTCCAGACGCCGAACGTCTTCGGCACCGCGACAGACGTCTCGAAGATCGCCGAGGCGGCGCATGCCGCCGGAGCCCTGCTGATCGTCGTGGTCACCGAGGCCGTGTCGATGGGCCTGCTGAAGTCGCCCGGCGAGATGGGGGCCGACATCTTCGCCGGCGAGGGCCAGTCGATCGGCAACGCCCTGAACTATGGCGGTCCCTACGTCGGCCTGTTCGCCACGCGCGACAAACTGGTGCGCCAGATGCCGGGCCGCCTGTGCGGTGAAACCGTGGACGCCGACGGCACGCGCGGTTTCGTCCTGACCCTGTCGACCCGCGAGCAGCACATCCGCCGCGACAAGGCGACGTCCAACATCTGCACCAACTCGGGCCTGTGCACCCTGGCCTTCACCATCCACATGAGCCTGCTGGGCGAGACAGGGCTGCGCAAAATGGCCCTTCTGAACCACGAGAAGGCGCTGGCGACCCGGGACGCCCTGGCCGCCATTCCCGGCGTCGAGGTGCTGACCCCGCGGTTCTTCAACGAGTTCGCGGTGCGCCTGCCCAAACCTGCCGCCGAGGTGGTCGAGGCCTTGGCCCAACATCGCATCCTGGCCGGGGTGCCCTACAGCCGCCTGGCCCCCGCAGCCGGCATGGACGATGTCCTGCTGGTCGCTGCGACCGAGATGACCATGGATGCTGACATCGAAATCCTGGCGAGCGCGCTCGCCAAGGCCTGCGCTTAAGGAGCCCGGATCATGAGCACCATGAACACCGTCGGCCGCCCGACCACGCCGAACCGCGTCGAGAGCAAGCCCGCTACCCTGACCGGCGGGCGCGGCCTGCTGCAGAATGAGCACCTGATCTTCGAGGGTGACGGCTGGGACAAGACCGGCGTCGATCTGCCGGAACCGAAAACCGACGGCTCGGACCTTGGCGATCTCGTACGCCACGATCCGATCGGCCTGCCCGGTCTCTCGGAGCCCGAGACGATGCGCCACTATGTGCGCCTGTCGCAGAAGAACCACGCCATCGACCTGGCGATCTATCCGCTGGGCTCGTGCACGATGAAGCACAACCCGCGCCTCAACGAAAAGATGGCCCGCCTGCCGGGCTTCTCGGACATCCACCCGCTGCAGCCCCAGTCGACCGTTCAGGGCGCGCTGGAGTTGATGGATACGCTCAGCCATTGGCTCAAGACCCTGACGGGCATGCCCGCCGTGGCGCTGTCGCCCAAGGCAGGGGCGCATGGCGAGCTGTGCGGTCTGATGGCCATCCGTGCCGCCCATGAGGCTTCCGGCCAGCATGAGCAGCGTCGCAAGGTGCTGGTGCCGACCTCGGCCCATGGCACCAATCCGGCCACCGCCGCCTTTGTCGGCTACACCGTCGTGGAAGTGGCCCAGACTGACGACGGGCGCGTCGACGTGGCCGATCTGGCTTCCAAGCTGGGCGACGACGTCGCCGCCATCATGGTGACCAATCCGAACACCTGCGGCCTGTTCGAGCGCGACATCCTCGAGATCAGCCGTCTGACCCATGAGGCCGGGGCGTATTTCTACTGCGACGGCGCGAACTTCAACGCCATCGTCGGCCGGGTGCGCCCGGGCGATCTGGGCGTCGATGCCATGCACATCAACCTGCACAAGACCTTCTCGACGCCCCACGGCGGCGGCGGTCCCGGCTCGGGTCCGGTCGTGCTGTCGGCGGCCCTGGCACCGTTCGCCCCGGCCCCGTGGGTCGTGCATGATGCGGATGGCTATCGCCTGATCGAGCGCGAGGAGGACGAGGCCGCCCAGGCCTTCGGCCGGATGTGCGCCTTCCAGGGCCAGATGGGCATGTACACCCGGGCCCTCAGCTACATGATGAGCCATGGTTCGGATGGCCTGTGTCAGGTCGCCGAGGATGCGGTGCTGAACGCCAACTACATCAAGGCCCGGCTGTCGGACGTGATGAGCGCCGCCTTCCCGGACGGCCCCTGCATGCACGAGGCCCTGTTCGACGACGAATGGCTGAAAGGCACGGACATCACCACGCTCGACTTCGCCAAGGCGATGATCGACGAGGGCTTCCACCCGATGACGATGTATTTCCCGCTGGTCGTCCACGGGGCCATGCTGATCGAGCCGACCGAGACGGAGTCCAAGCAGGAACTGGACCGCTTCATCCACGCCATGCGGGCGCTGGCCGAAGCAGCCAAGGCCGGCGACGTCGACCGGTTCAAGGGTGCCCCCTTCCATGCGCCGATGAAGCGTCTGGACGAGACCCGCGCCGCCCGAACACCGGTGCTGCGCTGGACCGCGCCGGAAGGCTCGAATATCGCCGCAGAATAGGGATCGATCCGCCGTCCCAACAAGGGTTGGGCGGCGGCTTCCACCGCCAGAGCGAGGTCGGATCGGGAAGCTTCGACCGGCTCAATCTGACGCGGAGCCTGATCCCGGACCGAAATCCGGGTCTGGTCGCGATCGCAGCCAGACTTTTTCGACCTAGTTCAGGCGCGTGCCGATCTGGGCGATGGCGGCATCGAGCAGGGGGTCGGACTTCTGGCCGGCCAGACGGGCGGCGAGGATCTGTTCGGCGGCGCGGGCGGCGAGATCGGCGGCGGCGGTCTTCACCTCGGCCGTGGCCTGGGCCTCGGCCTGTGCGATGCGGCGTTCGGCGAGGGCCTGGCGACGGGCCAGGGTCTCTTCGAGCTTGGCCTTGGCCTCGACTTCCATCAGACGGGCGTCGGCCTCGGCAGCGGCAAGCATTTCAGCGGCCTGGGCCTCGGCCTCGGCCTTTTCGGCGCGGATCTGGGCCAGCAGGGCCTCAGCCTCGGCGCGCAGCCGGGCGGCCTCGTCAAGCTCGGACTGGATCCTGGCGGCCTTGGCGTCGAGCTGGCCGGCGACCAGTTTGGGCACGCCGACGAAGACGCAGATGCCGAGGAACAGGAACAGCCCTGCGGCGACCCAGAGTTCCGGGTTGGCGAGGTCGTAGAGGTGCGGATTGAAGAATTCCATCAGGCGGCGCCCTTCACGGCGGCATCGGCTTCGGCGGCGGAGGGCGCCTTGCCGGTGAGGCGTTCGACGATAGCGGCGGCGGTATCCGCTGCGATCGTAGCAACATTGGTCATGGCGGCGTCACGGGTCTTGCCGATCGCCGTCTCGGCCTCGGCGATGCGGGCGTTGACGACGGCTTCTTCCTCGGCAGCGCGGGCGTTGGCGGCGTCGGTGACGCGGGCCTTGGCAGCGGTCGCCATCGCGCGCGACGAGGCGCGGGCGGCCTCGACCTCGGCCTTGGCGGCTTCGGCCTGACCGGCGGCCTCGGCCTGGACCTGACGAGCGGTCTGTACGGCGTCGGCGATGGTGGCGGCGCGTTGGTCGATCACGCCACGCAGACGCGGCACGAAGACCTTGGCCATCAGCCAGTAGAGAATGGCGAACAGGAACAGCAGATAGACGATCTGACCGAACCAGTGCTGGAACTCGAACTGCGGCAGGCCACCCCCGCCACCGCCGTGGGCGGCTTCGGTTGAGGCGTGCGTGTCACCGACGGCGACCGAATGGGGCGCGTCGTGAGTCACTGCGGGTTGAGCGGATTCGGTCATCTGTCGCCTGATGTTTGAGCGGTCGATACGTCAGTCAGCGAAAAAGAAGGCGACCCGGCCGAAGCCGGGTCACTGTCTCAATCGGAAGGACGAAATCAGCTCGCCGACGTCCAGAGCAGGATGCCGATGACGAACGACAGAATGCCGAGGGCTTCGGCCAGGGCCGCGCCGACGAACAGGTTGCCGATTTGCGAGCCGGCAGCCGACGGGTTGCGCAGGGCACCCGACAGGAAGTTGCCGAAGATGTTGCCGACGCCGATGCCGGCACCGATCATGCCGGTCATGGCCAGGCCGGCGCCGATGGCGTTGCCGGCCGAGACGATGGCGGCGGCGTTGGCGGCGGCGATTTGCGGATCAACCATGGTGTTCAGTCCTGTGAGAGTTGGTTGGTTGGAGAAAAACGGGTGGCTTAGTGATGGTCGCCGAGATTGACCACGTCATTCAGATAGACGCAGGTCAGGACGGCGAAGACGAAGGCCTGGAGGAAGGCCACGAGGAATTCGAGCGCGGTCAGGGCGGTGACCAGGCTGAGCGAGAGCGCCGCGCCCGGAAGGCCCAGAAGGCCCAGGCCGCCGGCGGCGGCCATGCCGCCCAGCGTCACGACGAAGCCGGCGAAGACCTTCAGGGCGACGTGGCCGCCCATCATGTTGCCGAACAGACGAAGGGTGAGGGTCAGGGGGCGCAGCAGGAAGGAGAAGAACTCGATCAGGCCGACCACCGGGCGCATCAGGAGGGGCGCACCGGTCGGCCAGAACAGGCCGAGGAATTTGAACCCGTTCTTCATGATCCCGATCACCACGACCAGGGCGAAGGTGATCACGCCGAAGGTGGCGGTCACGGCAAGCTGCGAGGTCGCCGTGAAGCTGAGGAACATGCCCAGCAGGTTCATGGCGAGGATGAAGGTGAAGACGGTGAAGACGAACGGGAAATATTTCTTGCCGTCATGACCGATGATGGAGTTGGCGATGTCATCGATCATGCCGAACAGCGTCTCGCCCGCAGCCTGACCGCGGCCCGGCACGACCTTGGCACCGGCGGTCACCAGCTGGAAGAAGCCGACGACCAGCAGGAAGGCGATGGTCATCGCGAGATGCGAATTGGTGAAGGCCAGGTGCACCGTGCCGACGACGGGCAGGGTCACTTCGCCGAAGTCGAGACCCGGCAGGGGGGTAACCTGGAACTGGTGTAGCGGATCGGCCATCGGGCGATCAGACTCCCTGGTCTTCGTCGTCAAAGGGAACCGACTCTGGCTCCCCATACTGTTTTGCCTCAGCCATCAGACGTTGCGCCGTGCGCCACGCCATCCACACCGAAACGGCGAAGCCCAGAAGGACCCCACCAATGATTCCCCAAGGCGTCGTGCCGGCGAACCGGTCGATGCCGAACCCGATCGCCAGACCGACGAAGACGCCGCCGAACAGATCGGCAAGGATCTTCCAGGCCTGCGACGCTGCCGCCTGACCCGCCGCCTCGTGAGAGATCTGCCGGGCGGTGCGCGCCTCCAGATCGGATGCGCTGGTATGAAGGCGTTTGATCGCCTCTTCGCGCGATTCCGGTGGCAGGGACATAGGGGCCTCAGCGCCTCTCCGCTGACGTCGAAAGACGGGCGTCGAGGAGGGTCTGAATTCGGCGCGGAACCTATAGGCGGGACCCGGTTTGGTCAAGGCGGTCCTCCGACTCATTAGTCTTTTGATATCTCAGAGGATTGTTGCGTCAGTACCGGGGTGTGACGTTATGTTCGTTCGTCCAGATCAGGGGCAGGCCGATGGAGGGGCGGCCGAGGGCGCGCTCGCGTTGCCGGGCTTGCCACTTCTTCTTGATGAAGACCCGGCGCAGGCCGCGAATCCGGCGATCGAGATCTTCGATCATCCGGGCGCGTTCGCGGGGTGACATCTCTGGCCCGGGGTCGGGACGGGGCGGACGGGCTTTCGGCATGGGGTCTTCCGATGGTTTTGAGGGTTGGTGGTTGGTGGTTGGTGGTTGGTGGCTAGTGGCTGGCCGGCGCCGGTGGGGAGGGGGCCGCCTGCGCCGCCCTTCCGCGGACAGATGAGCAACCACTAGCCACTGGCCACTGGCCACCTTCCATCCATGCGTCTTCGCTCTCCGGCATCGCTGCCGGAAAGGTCGGGGAGGGTGCGGGGCGGCCGGGCCTCGCCCGGTGCTGTTGTAGAGTTACCGTTTCGACGAAGCAGACCTGCCCCGCGCAGCCGTTTTCCACGCGCCCTCCGGCTGGCGGCCCTTGCTTCGGGCCTTACCGGATCATCCATCGCGGACATTGCTGCCCGGGACGCGGGAGGGACATGGCGCAGCCAGCAGTCCGCTCCATTGGCGCGCGGCGAGCAAACGGAGGCCATCCATCGACCTCCATGAGGACCCCCGCGGTATCCATCCCCCAGGCTTCATCGCTCGACCACAGCCCGCCGACATCGGGGCGCTGGATCCGACGCCCTCCCCACCGACGGGATGGGCAGGAGTCTGACACGGGTCCCGGCGCGGATGGCTGGTGACGCTGTTTATTTTGGAAGGTGAGCGGGATCAGTGGGTTGGCGGCGCGGGATATGCTGGCAATCGGCGGATTGGCAGCAGAGTGTGTCTCCTCCCTGTTCGCGCAGCGAATGGGGAGGGGGACCATCCGAAGGATGGTGGAGGGGTGAGAAGGGCAGTGCGGCCGGCGCCCCTCCACCACGCTACGCGTGGTCCCCCTCCCCGCGAAGCGGGGAGGACCGTGCGGCCGGTGCCCCTCCACCCTCCTTCGCCTCTGCGAGGCTTCGGACGGTCCCCCTCCCCATCAGAGATGGGGAGGAGACGGGACTCTAGGCCCTGACCGCGCGCGTCGCCTCAACCCCGAGCGCCTGAAGCGCAGCAGCGGCGATGTGTTCGGCGTTGAGGCCGGCGGTGGCGTACATGGCGGCGGGATTGTCCTGGTCCTGGAAGACGTCAGGCAGGCACAGGGTGC
>Ga0247843_1005011_pt1 | contig 18988 bp, 16 predicted proteins | sample LaCruzMarch2017__FD_192420 | JGI IMG/M metagenome (GOLD analysis project Ga0247843, IMG submission 192420) | Freshwater microbial communities from meromictic Lake La Cruz, Castile-La Mancha, Spain - LaCruzMarch2017_8m | ecosystem: Environmental > Aquatic > Freshwater > Lake | place: Spain...
TGGCCACTCAAACTCTTTGCCTTATTCATTTTTGCCCTTATTGCTTGTCAGGTAAAAATTGTGCTGACGAAACGCGAAACAGGCGATAGCGGGATTGAAACTTATATTGATAAACCCCAAAATCGCAGGGTATGTAAAGTTAATACTCCGGCAATCCAGTTCACACCGACAAACGCGCACATTCGGATAGTTTGAGAAAGCGGCTTTAGTGAATATCTTGCCTTTGGCAATTTCTTTGAACCGCCCATCCAACAATTCGGCATAACGCAATGCTTGTTCATATCCCCATGTTTCAGCCGTATAACTGGCAATATCGGATAAATCCTTTATGGCCTCTTGGGTGAAATCAACAGGGTGATTCATCGCTTAGGCGCGGCTAGTGCTTCTTCAAAAATGGCTTTAGCGGACGTGCTAACGACTTCGCCACGTTCGGCGGCTTCAATGCGTGGTTTTAAGAATTCTTCAAGTTCCTGCATGGCTTTTTCTTCGTCAGCGGTCAAAGGCAACAAGCGTTGCATGGCATATTCTTTAATGCTTTTACCTTGCATGGCTGCCAGTGCCTTAATGCTCTGGTGCTGTTGATCGGTAATTTCAATGGTAAGGCGGCTCATGGTCTAGTTCTTTCCGTTCTATAAAAATTAGAATATGGCACAAAAATGTAAAAATGTAAAAATGGTACTATTTACACTTTATTCAAAATAGCGGGATAGGTGTGGCCTAGTCCAAATGGGTTGCATCGAAACAGCGTCACCCATCACCTGCGATAGTGTGTTTTCCTTTATGGAATTTGCAATTACATTTTCTTTTATAGACGACGCAATCATCACCCGGACATAGAACCGATGGATGAAATGGCATTATCATGGATACAACCGGGTGCGAACCCCTACCCTTTCCAGGAGGAATGGGTTGGCACGATGCGTTCGCCCCAGACCAGACACATTGCACCATCTCGACAGGACACTGGCTTTTGTATTTTCTTTTGTCGAATCTAGTAAAGGTAGTTATGCTTCTTCATCGCTGGGACACCGCCAACTGCTAGGTTTTTTTGATCACTGAAAACATCCTATTTTGAGGCTTCCCGCACTATTTTTCATGGTCAGCTACTATGGCTGACTTACCGTAACGTTGGGCATAAAAAGGATTCCGTATGAAATTTGGCTACACCATCGTTTATGTCAAAAATGTTCCCTCTTCGCTCACTTTTTATGAAAAAGCGTTTGGTTTTCCACTTCGCTTCTTGCATGAGGCAGGAGATTACGGCGAACTGGAAACTGGAGAAACAACGTTGGCTTTCGCTTCTCATACTCTAGGGTCATCAAATTTTCCTGCTGGGTATGTTGCAGTTAATTCAACATCAAAACCATTGGGTATTGAGCTGGTTTTTGTTACTCAGTCAGTTCAGGAAAGTCATAAAGCCGCTATTTCTGCTGGTGCAGTTGAGGTTAGCCCACCAGAAACCAAGCCATGGGGACAGGTTGTTTCTTATGTGCGCTGCCCAGAGGGTACGTTAATTGAGCTTTGTACGCCTGTTGTCGGTTAATGTTTGCCCACCCCATCCTTCAAGCAAGATACGCTAAAGCGTGCCCCTTATGTCAAACGTTGGGCATCAAACAGAGAAACAATGAATCATGCGTCTTTATCAAAATATGACTCGCTGATTTTCATAGCTAGCGTAATGTTATACCTCTTATGAACAGCCAGCGTAAGTTACTAATCATGGGTTTGCGCTTGTGGGCGGGTTTTGTGCCGTAGGCAGTTGGTTCGCGTATTCGCTTGATAGGGAAATCGAGAAGAGTGGGTCTCGTGCTGTAGGTCACATCACCGATAAAAGTGCGGTGTCTTCTGACTTCATGGTTCCGTAGCGGTTCGTACTGTAATGGCAGCTTTATGAAGGTTTTACGTCAGGGATAAATAACGACAGGCAAGGCTTGGCGGCGTGCCTTAAAGCGCTACGGGAAGGCAATACAAATTGGATAGGTTAGGCCGAAATTTACGTTATCTCGTCAATACGGTATACGATTTATTCGGAAAAGGGATTGGTTTTAAAGTACGCAGGCCAAGGGGAGCAAATTGCCACCGCAACGGCCAATGGGAACTCGTATTTGGGATATTTGCCGCATTGGCCGAATTTGAGCGTGATTTAATTTCTGAACGAACCATCGCTGGATTGGCTTCTGCCCGGGCTCGTGGCAGAAATGGTGGGGCGCCCTATAAAATGACGCCTGCCAAATTACGCTTGGCGATGGCATCAATGGGTCAGCGTGAAACCAAAAAATTGGAGATTTATGCAAGGAACTCAGGGTCACACGCCAAACGCTTTACCGTCATATCGCACCCGATTGTGTCTTGCGTGAAGACGGGGAAAAATTACTGAAAAAACCTTAACGGGGTTTATAGTCCGTTTCGTACGTCGATCACATAAATTTTAACACACAGAAAAAGATGAAAATCTAGGGTGACCACGTGTTAAGCTTTGCTGATAACCGCTTACGGACAAGCTCGGATGATTGCATGACATAAAAATCCAGGTGGCTTGTTTAGCGTGATATTTCCGACATCGCCGCAGTGTATTCACGGAACTGATTACGAGGACATCATTATCACTGAGCAAGCATCCCGTATAGAAGAAGGCCGATCCCGTATGTTAAATCGGGAACGGCGGCATTTGATCGTCCCCGCTGTTTTACTGGGACTGCTGACAGGCAGCGTCTCGGCCGGATTCCAGCTTTCCTTGGATTACGGGGAATCTATGCGAAACCTAGCCATCGACTGGGCCCATCAACAACCAAGCTATGGATTTTGGGCTATCATGGGACTGTCTATATCCGCCGTGTTCCTTTCTGCGGGTTTGGCCATTCAATTTTCGCCGGAAGCATCCGGCGGCGGTATCCCCCATTTAAAAGCGGTGCTTAAGTACCGGTGCACTTTCCGTTGGTTCCGGGTGCTGGTTGTCAAGTTTATCAGTACGCTCATCGGTGGTAGCGCGGGGTTAATGGTCGGAAGCGGCGGGCCTACGGTACATATGGGAGGGGCTATTGGGCAAGGGATAACGAATTTATGGCCTGACAAAACTATTAAAAAGCGTTCCGTTATGGTGGCGGCTGGCGGTGGTGCAGGGCTGACGGCGGCATTCAACTCCCCGTTGGCGGGCTTGGTGTTTACCCTAGAAGAACTCGACTCGCGGTGCACATCGTTCGAGTTTTTTACTGCCGCCATCGCCTGCCTTACTGCTGATACGGTCTGCCGTGTACTGCTTGGGCAAAACCCAACTTTCCATATCGCCATAACTGGAACGCCAACGTTGAATCTCTTGGCCGCTTTCTTGCCGTTGGGTATCTTGTCTGGCATTCTCGGAGGCTTATTCAATAAATCCTTACTGGCCGCCCAAAAACTGATCGGTTTGACAGCCTATCCCAGATTGGCCTGGTGGATGGTTTTGGCAGCGATGGTGGCCGCCGTGAGCTGGTTCGCACCTGAACTGTTAGGTGGTGGCCGCGGGTTTATCAACAGTATTTTCGAAGGCAAAGCATTGACTTTGAATGCCATCGTGCTGATTTTTGGCATCCGGTTAATTGTGACGGTTGGCAGTTCCAGTTCTGGTGCATCAGGTGGCATTTTCATGCCAATCCTAGTGCTAGGTGCCTTATTGGGTTTGGGGTTTGGCGATATTCTCGGACGGCTCCTTCCTGATGTGGATGTCGACCTGAAATTATTTGCCGTGGTGGGGATGGCCGCCTATTTTACCGGTGTTGTCCAGGCACCGTTGACAGGCATTGTGCTAATCATTGAAATGACCGGAAATTATATGATGATCCTGCCCTTGTTTGTGGCGTGTTTTTCGGCACAAATTACGGCTGATTGGATGGGGATACCCCCTATTTATGATGCGTTAATGGACATTGACTTAAAAAAAGGCACATCGGAAACACAGACTCCGTAAGCAATCCTCACACTTTTTCTGATGCCTCCAAATAACCCAACAACCCGGAGTTACCTATGGAAAGCTACCCTTCTGAGCTTCTGCTTATCGCTTTTGTAGCGATGTTGGCACCTCTTCTTATCGAATTGCCTAAAAGTTTCCGAATACCTGTCGTGGTTATTGAAATCATCTTGGGCATCTTGATTGGCCCCCATGTATTCAATTTGGCAACGCCAGATGGCATGACCGGAACGCTAGGGGAACTGGGGTTGACCTTTTTACTGTTTATGGTCGGTCTTGAGATTGATTTTGACAAAATCCGCGGTAGGCCCTTGTCTTTGGCGGTCAGCGGTTGGTTCCTTTCCCTGTTCGTGGCGCTAATTTGCATGTTTTTCTTCCAAGCCATTGGTTTGCTACAGACCCCGCCTTTATTGGCAGCCATTGCATTATCTACAACCGCCTTGGGTGTGCTGGCTCCCATTCTTCGTGACCGGGGTGAGTTGGATACCACTTTCGGTACTTTTATGGTTGCCGCTGCTGCCGTTGGTGAATTTGGCCCACTGGTGGTCATTTCGATGGTGCTGCTCCCCACGCACAGCACAGCGGTGCATACGTTGTTTATGGTGTCCTTTGTCGCCATCGCTTTGGTCGCGGCGAACATCGCACTCAGTGCCCGCTCGCCACGAGTGCTTGAAATCATGAAGAAAACCATGCAAAGCAGTGGCCAACTGCCGGTAAGGATTTGCATTTTGCTTCAAATCCTATTTGTCGCCCTTGCTGCAAAATTCGGCCTAAATATTGTTATGGGTGCATTTACGGCAGGGATTGTCGTCAGCCTCGCCATCAAGGGAACGGGCGGGGAGTTATTGCGGCATAAACTGGACGCAATCGGCTATGGTTTCCTGATCCCCATCTTCTTTATCGTCGCGGGCATGAAGTTTGACGTCAGCGCCTTATGGTCTGCCCCCCTCGCTCCTATCCAGGTGGCTCTTTTATTGGTTTTATTAGTTTTCGTCCGTGGCGTTCCGGTGGTCTTGTATAAGAAAGAACTGGCTTCCGAGGAAAGGCTACCGTTTGCATTTTATTCCGCCACCGGTTTGCCCCTCATTGTCATCATCAGTGAAATCGGTGTTGCTTCGGGTGTCATGCCACCCGATAGGGCGGCTATATTGGTGTGCGCCGGTATGTTATCGGTGCTGTTGTTTCCGATCCTGGCCGTCCGATTAAGGGGCAAAGTTAAATGGCTTTAATTTCATAGGAATAGTTTTTTCTATTGCCCAACATCAAAGAAGAACTGAATTTATTGCCCATAACTAATCATATCAGGAGTTGATTTTGTTAGGGTATTCAAACCAACGATAACAGTTTGCTTTTGTCACATAATTAAAACCAAAATGTATAAAGAAACGGCAAGAACGCTAATGCCCCTGCGGTTTTTGAAGGTTGATCTACTTCCCTTTGCCTAACTGCGCAACTCGGCAAATACCCTTCAAGATTGATCTCCTAATTTTCGATACAGCGTCCCCCGGTCAATACCTAAAATTCTAGCCGCCTGTACTTTGTTGTCTTGGGTCATTTCCAATATCCGGTGGATATAGTTGATTTCCAATTCCGCCAAGGTCATCTGCTGAGTTACCGCATTCCCTAAAATATTATCTTCAACGGGCAATTGGGTCGCTTGGGCCAAGTCTTCTAACAAGATCGTGTCGTGTTCCGCCAAGGCCACTGCTCGCTCCAGCGTATTTGCCAGCTCGCGCACATTCCCAGGCCAGGAATACGCCCGAATCCAGCGCATCGCCTCAGCCGATATGCCGAGAATTTGCCGACGGAGCTTGGTTTGGGCATGTTGTAACAGGTTGTCAACCAACCTATCCATATCGGTCAAACGTTCCCTCAAAGGCGGGACATCCAGGCGGATGACATTCAACCTGTAATATAAATCGGCCCGCATCAGGCCGTTTTGTACGGCCTTTTCGATGGGCTGATTGGTGGCGGCGATAATCCGCACATCCGTCGCCACTTCGGCAGTGGCACCGACAGGCCTCACTTTACCGGTTTCCAATACCTGCAACAGCTTAGGCTGGATCGCCAGAGGCATTTCGCCGATTTCGTCGAGGAACAACGTGCCGCCTTTCGCTTCGGTAAACAGCCCAGGACGGTTTTCTCGCGCATCCGTATAGGCGCCTTTGCAGACGCCAAACAATTCGCTTTCTACTAAAGAAAACGGCAAAGCCGCACAATTGATTTGTAAAAAAGGCCCGTTGCAGCGGGGGCTTTGCTCGTGGATGAAAAAGGCTAAGGCGCCTTTGCCGACACCACTTTCCCCCGTCAGCAAGACCGGGGAATCAATTTGCGCCGCGCGGTTAGCAAGTTGCAGTATTTTCTGCATATTAGAGCTTTCGGCAACCAAGGCTTTCGGGGCAAGCTTCCCGCTACTGTTGGACACCCGGACAATCTCCCGGTGCATGGCACGATCCCTGAAGGCTTTTGCAACTGCCGCCAGCAGGTCGTTAAGTGAAAACGGCTTGGTGACAAAACCGCAGGCGCCGGCTTGCAAGCTTTGGATGCCCAAATCAATGCTCCCGAAAGCTGTCATTAGCAGCACCAGTTGTCCCGGTTTTCGGGCATGGATCGCCGCCATCAAATCCAGTCCGCGCAGTCCAGGCATTTCAATATCGCTGACCACCAAATCAAAATGCCCCGCTTCGAGGCGCAACAAAGCCCGTTGCGGGTCGGATTCGCCGCTCACCTCATAGCCATTGCCAGTGAGCATTTCCAGCAAGTAATCGACAACCCCGCCGTCATCGTCAATGACCAGCAACTGCTTGCGTTTTTGGATAGTTTGATTAAGCGCTGTCATGATGATCCTCTCCTACTGGCAATATGACGGTGATAATGCTGCCTTTGCCTGGAACGCTTTCGGCTTTGATGCTGCCCTTGTGGGCAACGGCAATGCTGCGGGCAACGGCAAGCCCCAGTCCGACACCGCCTTGTCCGTGCCGAGTGGTAAAAAACGGTTCGAACACCCGCCCCAACACGTCCGGCGACATGCCGCAACCATCATCCCTGATCGTTAACGCGACTGTCGGCTTGCCCAACGTTTGCGAATGGCTGGCAGTAACGGTAATGTGGCCTCCTGAAGCGGTTGCAGAAAGCGCGTTGGTGATCAAGTTTAAAACAATTTGTTGGATGCCGTCGCTATCGGCAAAAATCATTGGAAGGTCTTTGGCCGTTTCGAAACGGAGTTCCACCTGGTTTCGCAGTGCCTCATACTCCAATAAGTTCAGCACAGCAGTCACTGGCACACGCAGGTCGCAATGGCTGTAATTAGGCGGACGGCGGCGGGTGAATTCCAAGAGCTGCTGGACGATACGGGTAATCCGTTCGGCTTGGGAAGCCATGATCTGGGCGTTACGAATGACTTCTTCGGGCTGGGCCGCGCCCAACTGCAAATAATCGGCACGGCCTTTTAACACCTGCAATGGCGAACCGATTTCATGCGCCAGCCCCGCCGACAACTGACCGATAGTGATGAGCTTGTCGGCTTCCTGCAAAGCATTCTGGAGGTGACGGCGCGATTGTGCCTCTTCCTTGAGCTTGCGCCGGGCGTTTTCCAATTCCGTCGCCATATTATTGAACGCCACCAACAGGACACCAATTTCGTCCTGTTGGTTTTTTAAAGGGAGGGGGGAAAAGTTACCTTCCTTGATACGTGTCATCCCGCCGATCAGGCGCTTCAGTGGCCAGCCAATATAAACCCAGCAAATCACTGTACACAGCGGTACGGCAATCATAATGAAAGCGGCGGCTGAAACCAGCAAATTGCTGCGGGTGGCTTCAAGGTCACGACGCATCTCGTCGAGTGTTCGGACAACCGCCAAAATCCCCAGCCGTTCGCCGCGTTCATTGTGCAAAGGCAACAATACCGTAATGGTTTCGGGGTCTTCCAACGGATAGAAAAACGGGTCAATGTGTTCATTCTTTAAGGCCGTTTGCAGCCTGTCATGAAACGCCTTTTCGAACGCGTTGCCGATGGCATTGGGAAAAATCTCGCCTTGCTGGCCGTAAACACGGATTTTCAAGTCTGGCTCAATTTGCTCAAGCCCTTTCAGCAATTCCTCAATATCTGCCAATTGCTTGTCCCTGACCGCGTTTTCGATGGCGATTTGGAGGCTCTTACCCAGCAACTGGGTTTGTTGGCTAATGTCTAAAGCAAGGTCGTGGCGTTCGGTCAACAGGTTGTACACGCCATACGCCATGAAAGTGACCAAACCAATGGCGGTTAAGGAGAGTGTCAGCTTAGTGGCAATGCGCATAAGGGATGATGTGTTGTAATTTGCAACAGTGTTGAAGTATATCGCAACACATTGATGGAGATCAGATAATTTATGATACCCACAAAAACGGGTAACACTGTCAATCCAGATCACTGTATCCAAGGTTTTTCAACATAAAAACAGGAGCTTGGGGTCATAACAAAAACGCCTTACGCAAATAAAAAATGGTTTGGCATGATTATTGGTTGACTAATTAGCAATTCCTGAACCAAAAAAACGCTGCCTACGCGCTAATAGCCAATAATTTTGTTGTTTATATCACTGCGGCAAGCGTTCTGAGCTTCAGTTGTAGTCAACCAGCTCGACATTTCCAAGAAATCCACCGTTAACTTATGCCTTGAGACCAGCAAAAAATACACTGTTTAGATGTGACCTCCCGTCGAAGAAAACAGGGCTAATTTTAACGCGTTGTAGACCTGAATAATTGAATCTTAAATCGGCCCGTAAGCAAAAATTTACTTAGCAGAACCATTTGAAATGAAAAATAACCGACTACCGTTACTGGCATTGTGTTTAATCATGGCCGCCTGCACGCCACCCAAAGAAGTGGATATTAAAGCCGACTCCTACCAAGTGGTGAAGCCCATCGTAAAAGACATGGCTTACAGTGATGAGTATGTCGCCGAAATCCAGTCAGTGAAATATGCGGAGGTGCGCAACAAGGCTAAAGGCTACCTTGAAAAAATTTATGTGGACGAAGGCCAAGCCGTCAAGGAAGGCCAGCCACTATTTTCATTGAATCTTTTAGAATCCCAAAAAGAATTGCAAAAGGCCGATGCGGCTTATAAGAGTGCCGTCGCCGATGTCAAGGTGTCCGAAGTTGAATTAAAAAATGTCAAGTTGCTGGTTGAAAAGAACATTGTTTCTGCAACCGAGCTGGATGTCATAAAAGCGAAAACGGATGCCTTAAGGGCCGACGCGGAAGAGGCATTAGTGCACAAGGAACAAGCCGCTTTGCAACTGTCATTTGCCCACATCAAAGCCCCCTACCAAGGCATTATCAACCGCATCCCCAACAAAGCGGGCAGTTTGTTGGCTGAGGGCGATATGTTGACTTCGATTTCCGATAACCGGGAAGTGTTCGCCTATTTCAACTTATCAGAAACCGATTACCTAAACACCGTCGGCAACCAGAGCCAACGACCCAAATCTGTGGGCTTAAAACTCGCCAACCAAACGCTTTACGATCATGAAGGCAAAATAGAAATGATTGAAAGTGAATTCGATCACGCAACTGGCAATATTGCCTTCAGGGCGAGGTTTCCAAACCCTGATGGTATTTTAAAACATGGTGCGAACGGCAAGGTCATTGTTAACAAGCAACTAAAAGAAGCCTTGCTTATCCCGCAAAAATCCACGTTTGAAATTCAGGACAAGCTATATGTCTTTGTCGTAAAGCCGGATGGTGTGTTGGAGCAAAGGCATGTCACCCCCAAAATGCGCTTCCCGGATTTTTATGCTGTGGAATCGGGATTGTCTAAAGACGAAAAAATACTGTTCGAGGGTGTAGCGAATGTTAAAGATGGCATCAAAATAGAAGCTCTTGAGGTTGATTTAGCTGCTGCCATGTCCGTAAGCGCCCAAGACCAAGCAAAGCTATAATTATGATGACCGCAAAATTTATACATCGTCCGGTACTTTCTATTGTCATATCGGTGCTGATCACTTTGGTGGGATTGATATCGTTAACCAAGCTACCTATCACGCAGTTTCCCGATATTGCCCCGCCAGAGGTCAATGTCACGACCAAGTTTATCGGTGCGAATGCCGAAGCCTGTGTTAAGGCGGTGGTGACGCCGCTTGAGCGGGCCATCAACGGCGTGCCTGGCATGGCTTATATGTCCTCGGTTTCCGGCAACGATGGTGTCAGTGTCATACAGATCATTTTTAAGGCCGGCACCGACCCTGAAATTGCCTCGGTCAACGTGCAAAACCGGGTGTCTTCGGTACTCGACGAATTGCCGGAAGAAGCCATCAAAGCTGGGGTCATCGTTGAAAAAGTCCAAAACAGTATGCTGTTGTACGTCAATATCCTCAGCTCTGACCCGACCTTAGATGAAAAATTTCTGTACAACTTCACTGATATTAATGTTTTGAGAGAACTCAAACGGATAGAAGGCGTAGGATTTGCCGATATTATGGGGTCGAGGGAATACGCGATGCGGGTATGGCTCAAGCCTGACAAATTGGTGATGTATAACATTTCCGCAACCGAAGTCATTGAAAAATTAAGGGCGCAAAATGTCGAGGCCGCACCGGGTAAAATTGGCGAAAGCTCAGGCAGGCAAGGCCAAGCACTCCAGTACATTTTAAAATATACCGGCAAGCACAATACCGAGGAAGCGTATGAGAACCTTGTCCTGAGCAGTAAATCGGATGGCGAGGTTGTGCGCCTCAAAGATATTGCTGAAGTGGCTTTCGATTCGCAGGATTACGATGTGCTTTCCAAAGAAAACGGTAAGCCTTCCGCTGCGATTATGTTGAAGCAACGCCCCGGAAGCAACGCCAAAGAAGTGATTAGTAACATTAAGCAGACGATGGCTGATATTAAAGCCAATGCTTTTCCACCTGGAATGGACTATTCCCTAAGCTATGATGTGTCCGAATTTTTGGACGCGTCCATCCATGAGGTGATTAAAACCTTAATCGAAGCGTTTGTGTTGGTGGCTTTGGTGGTGTTTGTGTTTTTGCAAGATGTCCGTTCCACCATCATCCCTATTTTGGCCGTCCCGGTATCACTGGTCGGTACATTTTTCTTCATGCAATTAATGGGCTTCTCGCTCAACCTCATTACCCTGTTTGCTTTGGTTCTGGCAATTGGGATTGTGGTGGACGATGCGATTGTCGTTATCGAAGCAGTCCACGCCAAAATGGAGCATTCAGACATTGGGCCACTCAAAGCCAGTGAACAAGCGATGCGTGAAATTAGCGGGGCGATTATCGCCATCACCCTGGTAATGTCGTCAGTATTCTTGCCAGTGGCTTTTATGGATGGTCCCACGGGGATATTTTATCGGCAGTTTTCCTTAACGATGGCGACTTCTATTGTCCTGTCTGGTATCACCGCGCTCACCCTGACCCCCGCACTGTGCGCGCTGTTTCTTAAAAAACCCCATCATCCAACGCATGACAAATCAGGGCTTCAAACATTCTTTGCCGGATTTAACCGCCGTTACAACACACTTTCAGACAACTACAAGCAATTGATCGGCGCAATCGCCAACCGCAGGCTGATTACCTTTGGACTTTTACTGGCATTTTCGATAGGTGCTGGGCTGATAGGGACTAAAGTGCCGTCAGGTTTTATACCTGAGGAAGATCAGGGCACTATCTATGCCAATATCACTACGCCTGTCGGTGCGACTCTGGAGCGTACCGAAAAGGTGGTCAATGAAGTGCAACGTATCGCATCGGTGTTGGATAGTGTTAATTCGGTATCCAGTTTGGCGGGTTTTAGTGTCCTTTCCGATGGCACGGGGGCGGTTTATGGCATGAATTTGATCAGCTTAAAAAACTGGGAACAACGGACAGACTCCGATAAAGACATCATCAGCGTACTGCAAGAAAAGACCCGGCATATCAAAGACGGGGGCATTGAATTCTTTACCCCGCCGCCCGTGCCTGGTTACGGTAATTCCAGCGGCTTTGAAATGCGCTTGCTGGATAAGACGGGGTCGGGTGACTTGGCTCAGACTCAAAAAGTGGCGGATAATTTTGTCGAAGAACTCAACAAACGCCCCGAAATAGCCAACGCCTTCACCACGTTCAACGCCAATTTCCCGCAATTATTATTGCATATCGATGGTGACAAGGCTGCGCAAAAAGGCATTACCGCCGAAAATGCCATGAGTACCCTGCAAACCCTCATCGGTAGTGAATATGCGACCAACTTTATTCGCTTCGGACAAATGTACCGCGTCATGGTGCAGGCTTTACCCGAATACCGCGCCCAACCTGACGATCTGATGAAGCTGTATATCAAGAATGAAGCCGGGGAAATGGTGGCTTTCTCGTCGTTTCTCAGCATTGAAAAAGTCTACGGGCCGGAACAGGTAACGCGCTATAACATGTACACGTCGGCGATGGTCAACGGGCAACCCGCAAAAGGCTATAGCAGCGGACAAGCCATTGCCGCCATCAAAGACGTTGCCGCGCAAAAACTGCCAAAAGGGTTTGGTTACGATTGGGCCGGGTCATCACGCGACCAAGCTAACGCAGGCAACCAGGCTATTTATATTTTTGTAATTTGCCTGTTGTTTGTTTACCTGTTGCTCTCTGCACAATATGAAAGCTTCCTGCTGCCATTCGCCGTGATCCTCTCGCTGCCAATAGGCATTTTCGGCACGTTTTTTTTATTGATGGTGATGGGTTTGGAAAACAATATCTATGCCCAAATAGCGATGATTATGCTTATTGGGATACTCAGCAAAAACGCCATCCTGATTATTGAATTCGCCAGTTTGAAACATCGGCAGGGAAAAACGCCATTTGAAGCCGCAATCGAGGCGGGGGTATTGCGTTTGCGCCCTATTTTAATGACTTCTTTTGCCTTTGTTGCAGGTCTTATTCCGTTAATGTTTGCTTCCGGTGCCGGGGAAATCGGTAACAACACTATCGGTACGGCGGCGGCCGGCGGCATGATTTTTGGCACAGTGTTCGGTGTCATCGTCGTTCCAGGTTTGTATGTGGTTTTTGCCGGCACGGCTGATAAGCATCGCCGCAATGGCAGAAAAGAAGAACAGGCACTCACTGAAACCCTTTAATACTTTAATCATGCGTAGAATTTACTCCCCCCTGATTAGCGTTTTGTTACCGATTGCTTTAAGTGCTTGTGCATCGCTTACTACGGACATGTCCATTCCCCAAAAAGCCATGCCCGCCAAGTTTCAAGACCATAAGCCTACCGCTGGTTCAACAGCCAACATCAACTGGCGTGATTATTTTGCTGATGCCCACCTGCTGAAATTAATTGACACCGCCGTCGCCAGCAATTTGGATTTGCAGGTTGCTTTACAACGCATTGAAATGTCCCGCTCTAGCGTGAAACTGGCCAATGGCGCGCTGTTGCCGCAAGTCAGCCTGAATGTTGGCGGCGGTGTGCGTAAGTTCGGGCTGTACACGATGGATGGCGCCGGTAACGCGACCACTGAAATCACCCCCGGCCAAACCGTCCCGGTTGATTTGCCGGACATGTATTTGGGTCTACAGTCATCCTGGGAAGTCGATATTTGGGGCAAGTTGCGCAACCAGCGCCAATCCGCGATTGCCAATTACCTGTCCAGCGTTGAAGGCACCAAGTTTGTCATTTCAACCTTGGTCGCCGATGTGGCGGTCCACTATAACGAATTGCTGGCTTTAGATTACGAATTGGACATTATCCGGCGGACTATCCAGAAACAACAAGAAGCGCTGGAGATCGTCAAGGTACAAAAAGACGCCGGCAAGGGCAATGAGTTGGCGGTGCAACAATTTAAGGCCGAACTGCTTAACACCCAAGTGCTGGAAAAAAATGTGCAGCAACAAATCGTCGAAACTGAAAACAAAATTAATTTTCTGTTAGGACGCTATCCGCAAGCCATCCAACGCACCAAAGACATCGATTTTAACGCGCTTCCGAAACACATTTCGGCAGGCTTCCCTTCGGAATTGTTAGCAAACCGCCCGGATATTCGTGAAGCGGAATTGCAAATTGAAGCCAGCAAATTTGACTTAAAAGCCGCGAAGGCCGCGTTTTACCCTAACTTTAACATCACCGCCAGTTTCGGTTTTCAAGCTTTCAACCCTGAATTTTTATTTTCCTCACCCGCTTCCATCGCCTATTCCACAATGGGGACTTTAGTTGCCCCCATCATCAATAGGAATGCATTGGAAGCCCAGTTCAACACCGCCAAAGCCAAGCAACTGACCGCCTTGTACCATTATCAGAAAACCATTTTGAACGCGTATGTGGAAGTGGCGAACCAGCTCGCCAATATCCAGAACTTGCAACAGATCAACGCCCTCAAAACCCAGCAAAGCGAGGTGTTGGCCGCATCCGTCACCACCGCCAACGAATTGTACAAATACGCGCGGGCAAGTTACCTGGAGGTTCTGATTGCCCAACAGAGTGCCTTGCAATCGCGTATCGAGCTTATTAATGTGGCCAAACAACAACGCTTGGCAAGTATTAATATTTACAAAGCCTTAGGTGGAGGATGGCGGTGATTGGCTTTTTTTATAGGGCTGGTTAGGGAAGTGCTGAATAAAGCCTTCGACAAGCTCAGGCCGAACGGTAACTAATTGATTCCGTTCGTGCTGAGCTTGTCGAAGCATGAGCGGAATTAATTAGTTCAGCACTTGCTTAGCCATAAGGCGTTATTTTTACCGTTAGGCACTTTTCAATATTTACAGCATATATTTTAGGCAGGAACCTGATATGCCCGATTACAATGTATTAGCCGTTGGCGACCCGGCACCCGATTTCCGGCAAGCCTGCACCAGCAACCCGGACTACCATTTCAATACCGTCGGCGGGCGCTATGTGGTTTTGTGTTTTTTCGGCACTAGTGGTGACGAAAAGGGCCGCGCCATGCTCAAGATCATTGACGAACATCGGACTTTATTTGACGACAGCCATGTCGCGTTTTTTGGTGTTAGCATCGACCCGAATGACGAAAAAGAACAGCGTATCCGCGAATCTCTGCCGGGCATCCGTCATTTTTGGGACTTTGACGGTTCGGTCAGTCGCCTTTATGGAGCTGTCCCGACGGATGCCCTCCAAGGTAACGTGAACTTTAAACGGTTTTGGGTCGTGCTGAACCCGACCTTGCAAGTCCGTGCGGTTTTTCCGGTATTGGCGGATGGCAGTGACCGACACCAAGTTGCCGCCTATTTGCAAGCTTTGCCCCCAGTCAATGCCTTTTGTGGATTTCCCGTGCAGGCACCCATACTAATTTTGCCCAATGTGTTCGAAGGGGATTTTTGTCAGCGGCTGATTGGCCTTTACGAAGCCCACGGCGGCGAAGATTCCGGTTTTATGCGGGATGTCGACGGCAAAACAACAACCGTGTTTGACTACCACCATAAACGCCGCTCGGACTTTACCATTGAGGACGAGCCCCTAAAATCACTGATACAACGCAAAGTCATACGGCGGATCAATCCTGAAATCAAGAAAGCGTTCCAGTTCCATCCCACCCGCATGGAGCGTTACTTGGTTGCAGGCTATCACGCCGCAAATGGTAGTCATTTTCGTCCACACCGCGACGACACCACTAAAGGCACTGCCCATAGAAAGTTCGCTTTGTCCATTTTTTTAAATGATGATTATGACGGAGGCGAACTTAGCTTTCCCGAATACGGTTCACAGGCTTTCAAGGCGCCAATAGGCGGGGCGGTGGTATTTTCGTGTTCGTTATTACATACCGTTTCCCCTGTTACGCGCGGCTGCCGTTATGTGTTCCTGCCTTTCCTGTATGACGAGGCCGCCGCAGCCCTGAGGGAAGCGAACAATCGGTTTCTTGATGAGAAAGTGGGTTTTTACCGTAATGATAGAAGTGGCAGCGAGGCATAACACATGTTTGGAGAAATAGGCGAAATATATTTCTGTATTGTTGGACACGGAACACCTAAATATCTTGAAACCGTGAAGTTGCGCCAAGCCGTGCTGCGTACACCTTTAGGTCTCACTTATTCTGATGCCGATCTCGCTACCGAAGCCGACCAACTGCATTTAGTGGGTTTTATGGGGTCTGAACCTGTCGCTTGCGCCCTGCTGGAATGGACAGTGCCGGATGTTGCCAAAATGCGGCAAGTAGCTGTCAGGCAGGATTTACAAGGCCAAGGCTTGGGCAAATGTCTGGTCAAGACATTTGAAAAAGAAGCAGGGCGACGCGGGGCGCGTAAGATCGTCCTCCACGCCCGGCAAACTGCGGTCGCTTTCTATCGCAGCCTGAATTATGAGGCGAAGGGGGGAATTTTTGAAGAAATCGGTATTCCACACCAAAAAATGGTCAAACTGCTCGATTGTGACTTCCCATAAGCCCCTCCCCATACTTTTTGTTCTGGGTGCTGATTATGCTGCCCTAAAATCATCCCTTTATTTACCTTTCTCGCCATATTTTAAGCAAAGCTGTTTAGTTCCAAAAGCCATGAACATCCTATTTATCCACAACAATTTTCCCGCCCAATACCGGCATGTCGCGGCGGCGTTAGCCAATAACCCCAATAGTAAAGTTGGCTTTATCACACAAAATAAGTCCAACGGTGATTTACCAGGCGTGATCAAGCTAGTTTTCCAACCAGCACGTAAGGCACACGACACTACCCATCTATACGTCAAGCAATTTGAAAATGCGGTATTGGAAGCCCAAGCAGTGGTGCGGATTCTCGAACAATTGAAAGCCAAAGGGTTTGTGCCGGATGTGGTGTGCGCCCACACCGGTTGGGGTTGCGGGATGTTTGTCAAAGACATTTTTCCGAATACGCCTTTAATCATGTACTGCGAATGGTTCACCCGCTTTAGGGGAGGCGATTTAGATTTTGATCCGGCATTCCCTGCCTCACTTGATGACATTTTGCGGTTCAGAACCAGCAACGCAGCCATGCTGGTTGATTTGGAGGCCTGCGATGGCGGCATCACGCCAACCCATTGGCAACATTCCCGTTTCCCGAAAGCCTTCCAGCCAATCATTCAGGTCATACATGATGGTGTGGACACCGAATATTTCCGACCTCAAGCTCTCGCAACACGGCAATTGCCCGGCTTGGATTTAAGCGGTGTACGAGAAATTGTGACTTATGTTTCGCGTGGCATGGACGCGTATCGGGGCTTCCCACAATTGATCGAAGCCCTATCCCGTTTGTTGGTTCGCCGTCCCCATTGCCACGTGGTCATTGTGGCGGATGATCGCGTGGCTTATGGCCCGAAGCCGCCTAAAGGGCAAAGCTGGAAATCCTGGATGCAGGCAAGCGTGGATTTGGATTGGTCACGGGTACATTTCACAGGTTCTTTGCCCTATAAAGACTACCTTAAGGTTTTACAGGTGTCATCCGTGCATGTTTATTTGACCAGACCGTTTGTCTTGTCATGGTCGTTGCTGGAAGCCTTATCGACAGGCTGCCTTGTGGTGGCTTCCGACACAGCCCCCGTCCGCGAAGTCATCAAAAACGGGGTTAACGGATTGTTGGTGGATTTCTTCGATACCCAGGCCATTGCCAACCGCATCGAAGAAGCGTTGGATAATGTTGCCCAAGGCTTCGTGTTGCGGCAAAACGCCCGTGAGACTGTGATGGCCCATTATGCGTTGGCAAAACTGTTGCCACAACAATTGCAGCTACTACAAGCTTATGTATAGACATTGACCAACTATTGCCCGAATCAGCCGAGGATTCACTACCACTTGAAGATTTGATCCGCATTAAACAGAACCTACAAAACATAAGTTCCCAAAAAGTCGGTCGTTATTATTTTTTAATCTGATGGAGAAGCACCCATGAACGTTGCGTTCCTATTAAGTCTTGTTTTGATCACCCTGGCGGCCGGCTGCGCCAGTACCGGCGGTTCCCATAAGCTAGTCACCGCCCCTATGAGCAGCACCCAAGCTGGCAAGTATACCGACTTGATGGTTTCAGTACAGGCCGCCCCTCATATCAATTGGGCCAATCAGATAGCTTTAGGATGACAAAACGGATCGCAGAAGACATTAAATCTGATGCCCCTAATCGGTTTAAGGCCATCAACCCACTGGTACCAAATTCCACTACCCTTCAAGCCTCTGTCGTTATCAAACGGTATGATGAGGGTGACGCTTTTTACCGCTTAATGCTAATGGGACTAGGCCAGATCCATATTGATGCCGATGTGGCGCTTGTCGATTCGGCAACCAAAAACCAACTTGCACAATACGAAGTCACCAAGACCTTTGCTTGGGGCGGGTATTTTGGCGCCCTTATCGGGATCAAAGATGTTGAAGGTGGGATTTTGTAAAGCCGTGGCTGATTCCATTCTTGGCAATGATTAGTCGGTCAGTACGGAAAAGCGATCAGGTCCGAATAGCAACGCCGAAGCCCTGGCCCGGTTTTGATAAAAGCGGCCGATGATGCCTTAGTGGATATCTCGGGTTATTCGCAACTGAACACAGAAATCAAACTGAGCCATCTGCTCCTATCGATTGCTGAATTCAATTAGCTGTGTATCTTCACATGTAAAAACATATGCACTTAAATTCATTTGACTATTTTAGAGGTTTGGCAATGCTGTTTATAGTTGCAGGCCATTCTTCTGTCTACTGGGCAATGGGATCATTTTATGAAAAGGTATTTGCTAATCTGATCACCGGGGGGGCAACTTTATTCGTTTTTATATCCGGCTTCTTTTTTCATCATGCCTTTTATCCCAAATATCAGTGCTGGCCATTTCTGCTGAAGAAAATGAAGTATGTCATGCTACCGTACACCTTGCTATCACTAATGGGTATGGCATGTTTTATAATTTATTTGGAACGTCCGCCTTATGCCGAAGTTTTTATCACTGACTCGATAAAGCATTGGTATCAATATAGTTGGGTAGGCGTTCAATACTTGTGGACTGGGAGTATCTTGGACGCCTATTGGTATATCCCGTTGGCTCAATATGTGTTTTGAGGTCTTTTGATAAAATGGGCAGATGGAAACTTCAATCATAACAATCAAACAACTAGTCAGCGAAGCCCAATGTTATGCCACTATCCGGCAGCTACGTTGGGCAGGC
>Ga0247843_1005012_pt1 | contig 18987 bp, 17 predicted proteins | sample LaCruzMarch2017__FD_192420 | JGI IMG/M metagenome (GOLD analysis project Ga0247843, IMG submission 192420) | Freshwater microbial communities from meromictic Lake La Cruz, Castile-La Mancha, Spain - LaCruzMarch2017_8m | ecosystem: Environmental > Aquatic > Freshwater > Lake | place: Spain...
GTGGTGTCACGCTTCGTGCCACAACACACTCTGTTTGCGCGATCTCCATCACAATTTCTCTCACCCAGACCGGCGCATACACCGTCATTCCAAGACGATAAGCTTCGTCTGGCTGCGCACCTGCAGCATACTCGGCCAAAACACGTAATTTGAGGTTGCCAAGCGCGCGCAGGGCGACTGTGAGGGCACCGGGACGGGTCAGCCACTGTTTTTGAAGCACCGATAAAGAAGGTGCTGGGCGAGATCGCCACGGTCTGGAAGAGTCAAATTGATGCATGGGTGTGTATTATCCAACTTATGGAAAAGTTACGCATATCAAAATTAATGGCTGACCGTGGGCTGTGCTCCAGACGTGAGGCTGATAGTTATATCGAGAGAGGCTGGGTCAAGGTCGATGGCGTGGTCGCGAGCTTGGGCGAGCGTGCTTTGCCCACCCAAACTATTACGCTGGATAGAAATGTTGCGGCACAACAAATCTCTCGTGTCACGATCCTCATTCACAAGCCGATGGCCTATGTGTCCGGGCAAGCGGAGGATGGTTATACGCCGGCTGTTGCTCTGATCAATGCGGCGAGTCGTGCTAAAACGGATCGAAGTCCTCTTAAATTCGATCGATCGCAGCTAAGGGGACTCGCGGTCGCAGGTCGGCTCGATATTGATTCGACAGGTTTGTTGGTGTTGACGCAAGACGGCCGCATCGCTCGACAACTGATTGGCGAGGACTCGGAGATCGAAAAGGAATATCTTGTCCGCGTTCAAGGGCGTTTAGCATCCGGCGGTCTAGAGCTTCTTAACGAAGGACTCTCGTTAGACGGTAAACGCCTCAAACGCGCACAGGTACGTTGGCAAAACGAGGATCAATTGCAGTTTGTATTGCGTGAAGGAAAAAAACGACAAATTCGTCGAATGTGTGAGCTCGTCGGTCTCAAGGTTCTCGGTCTTAAACGCGTCCGTATTGGAGGTGTGAAGCTTTCGGACTTGCCTGTGGGGCAGTGGCGATACCTCGGAACCCACGAACGGTTTTAACGAAGTTTACAAACTAGTGCGTAAGAAAATCTAATTTGTAATTCGCCCGCTCATCTTGTCCCAATGTTTTGACTAACCATGGCAAGGTTTCTTTCATTGCAGCCGTTAATGTATAGGGCGGATTGACGACAAACATCCCGCTACCATGAAGACCTAAGCCATCCGAGGAGGGCTTATGGACGGACACACTGACGTGTGTCCAATTTTTCCCGGATATCTTTTCTAATTGGCGCGGAAGTTCTTGTGCTTCGCGGCGTTGTATCTGCGGATACCACACAGCGTAACAACCCGTCGGAAAGCGTAAAAAGGCGTCTTTTAGCGTTTCAATCACGCGTCGATAGTCTTGCTTGTCCTCATAGGAGGGGTCGATTAAAACAATCGCACGTCGTGTCGGTGGTGGAATATGTCCTTTGAGGCCTGAAAATCCATCCTCACCAAAGACCGACGTTTGTCTCGGCACTCTCGATGCCCGCTGATTAAGGTTTTGTCTAAGAATCTCAGCTTCGTTAGGGTGCATTTCAAACAAGCGCAGCTTATCTTGTGGGCGACAGGCTTCGAGGGCAAGCCAAGGAGAGCCTGGATAGAGACGCAATTCGCCGTCGGGATTCAGTTCTTTGATGACGTCGAGATACTGCATCACGGCAGGAGGACGAGATTTGGCATCCCAAACTCGCGCAATGCCCTCAAGATATTCACCTTTTTTCTGGGCCCAGTCTCCTCCGAGGTCATACAAACCCGCACCGGCATGGAGGTCAATAAACCAATATGGCGTTTCCTTTTGGTTGAAATACTGAAAAATATGGGTGAGTACGGTATGTTTTAGAACATCGGCATGATTGCCTGCATGAAAACCGTGTCGATAACTAAACAAATGACTCTCCGAAATATATATTTATATTATAAATCAATTATTTAAATAAATAAATTCATGTAGTACTTAAGACAACCTCGTTGTATGATTTAAAGATCTGTTCATCGGTGTCAGGTGAATCGAATACACACTCACTTTCAAAGATTCTTTAAGCATAGCGCAAGCCGGTGGTAAACTTCGGCGGCTTACTTTTTAGGTGTGCGGCTCATTTATGTTTGATTTCATTCGTAATCATCAGCGTTGGATGCAATTGATCCTACTGCTTCTTATTGTCCCTTCTTTCGTTTTTTTCGGTGTTCAGGGATATTCGGGCTTTATGTCCTCAGAGCCAGAGTTAGTTTCTGTCGGAGAACAGCCCATTACCTTGGGGCAGTTTAATCAGGCCCGCACATCGCAACTTGAGCAGGTTCGCAATGCCTTAGGTGCGCAGTTCGATCCTACGGCCTTCGACACGCCAGAGTTCCGCGAGCAACTCCTAAATCGAATGATTGATGAACGCACGGTTGCGCTTGCTGCGGCAAAAGGGCGCTATTCCGTTTCTGATGAAACACTGCGTCGCACGATTGCGGCCATTCCTGCTGTTCAAGAAAATGGTCAATTTTCGTCGCAACGTTATCGCGATGTTCTTGCCGCGCAGGGCATGACCCCCACGAGTTTTGAACTAGGACTGAGACGAGATCTCGCCATTGCTCAGGTTCTTCAACCTATAGGTTTAACTGCACGAGTTCCTTCAGAAGTCGCTGAAAAAATTCTTCTGTTGTTGACTGAAAAAAGAACGGTCGAACGCCGTATTTTTGCGGCCTCCGCATTTGTAAAAGACATACAAGTCTCCGACGCGGATATTAAAAAATGGTATGACAACAACCAGGCAACACTTCAAGTTCCTGAAAACGTCGATGTGCAGTATCTCGTGCTCAATGAGAAAGCCGCCTCAAAAGATATCAAGGTCAGCGATGTCAATATCGAGAGTTTTTATAAACAAAATCAAGCGCGCTACGGTCAGCCTGAGCGTCGGCGTGTCAGTCACATTTTGATCGAACTTCCCGCTTCTGCAAACGATGCTGTGAAAACAGAAGCGCGTGCCAAAGCGGAGGATATTTCTAAACGTGCTCTTGCTGCTCCTGAAAATTTTGCAGCGCTTGCCAAAGAGTTTTCTCAAGACAGTGGCTCTGCGAACCAAGGCGGTGACTTAGGTTGGATTAGCAAAAATATGCTGGTTCCACAGGTTGAAACAGCTGTTTTTGAGCTTGACCGGGGCAAAATTTCTGGGGTTGTTGAGAGTCCTTTTGGGTTTCATGTCATCAATGTTGTGGATGTTCAGCCTGCTTCGATTAAGCCCCTGGCTGAGGTCAAAGAAGACATCGTGAATGAAATTCGCAAACAACTGGCTGCTGAGCAGTTTGCTCAGCTTGCGAACAAATTGACCAGTCTCGTCTATGACCAACGCGATAGTCTTAGCCCAATTTCGACCGCGCTTAATCTCCCTGTTTTAACAGTGACCGGATTGACACGAGAAGGGTTGTTACCGACCCCTCAACGTTCTGGTGCTGCCGTGACCGACGAGGAACAAGTCATCTTTGGTAACCCTAAAGTTCGTCAAGCTGTTTTCTCTGCAGATGTCTTAAAAGAGAAATTAAACTCAGGTTTAATCGAAGTATCTCCCGACGTCATTGTGGCTGTTCGCGTCGCAGCGATACATCCAGCGCATATTCCTCCTTTGGCAACAGTTTCCGATCAAATTAAACAACGGTTAACGGCTGAGCTTTCATTGGCTGCCGCGCAGGCATCCGGACTTAAAGAACTTGAACTTCTCAACGCTGCACCTCAAGCTGAACCTAAGGATTTTGAGGCTGCGATTGAAGTCTCTCGACAGCAACCTTCTACATTGAATCGTGAACAGCTCGAAGCTGTGATGTCGTCGTCAACAAAACCCTTACCGACCTATGTGGGCGTTGCGGGTGCTGAGCAATACACTATTTTGAGACTATCAAAAGTTCAAGAAGGCCCCAAACCGGAGCCTGCGCAGTTGAGTCAATTACAAGCTCAACTTTCACAAGCATGGGGCGCTGCCGAAGAACAGGCTGCTCTAAAAGTGCTTCGCAAGGAATACAAGGTCAAATTGCTTCCGGACGCAACGAAGCTCATTAGCGGTGAGCTTGACGCGGCGAAGCTTTAACGCCTAACCGCTATGATGCTTGTCCTTATGGATTGAGCATGGGTAGAAGTATTTTTTGAACATGACCCATCAAAACCGGTTGTGCTGCTTCATTGGGATGAATCGTATCGGCCTGAAACATGGCCGGATTTTCCGCAATTCCCTCTAGAAAGAACGGTATTAGTGCCGTTTCTTCGCTCAAGGCAACCTCTTCAAATAGTTTCTTAAATGCACTCGTGTACTCCCTTCCATAATTGGGGGGTATTTGCATGCCTGCAATGATGGGCTTGGCTCCCACTGTTTTGACCATGCGAACCATGGCGAGCAAATTGTTTTTTGTCATCTCAAGTGGTAGTCCTCGGAGTGCATCATTCGCGCCTAACTCAATCAGAACGATGTTGGGACGAGTACGCTCAAGCAATGCCTTTAAACGCGTGCGTCCACCACTTGTTGTATCGCCACTAATACTCGCATTGATAATCTCTACTGTTGGATGCGGATTTAAAAGAGATGTTTTTAACAACTCTACCCAACCGGATCCACGTTTTAAGCCGTATTCTGCAGATAGACTGTCACCCACGATTAATATTCTTGTGGGATGATTGGGGCGTTGTGGAGTTTGTGCATGCACGGCAAGACCTTGAAGCACGGCAAGACCGATCATTCCAAGGTTAATTTGACGACGATAGCGAGAGAATGAATTCATGAATGATGTGACCAAAGCAATTGTAGTCGACCGACTTTGTCAGCAAGTGACCGATGCTACGGGAATATTGAATATTTTAGATGACGTGAGCTTTACAGTTCCGGTCGGACAGTCACTTGCCATCACTGGAGCCTCTGGCTCTGGTAAATCAACACTTTTAGGTCTGCTTGCTGGTTTGGACCAGCCCAGCGGGGGAGAAGTTCATTTGCTTGGACAATCTCTGACTCAAATGGATGAGGATCATAGAGCGGCCTTCAGGGCGAGTCATGTTGGATTTGTCTTTCAATCTTTTCAGCTTCTCCCTAATTTGACTGCTCTTGAAAACGTGATGTTACCTATTGAGCTTGCGGGAAAGCCTGCTGAGGCTGCGGCAAATTCGATGTTGCAACGCGTGGGGCTTGGTGATCGCCTACATCACTATCCCTCGACCTTGTCTGGCGGCGAGCAACAGCGCGTCTCAATTGCTCGCGCCTTTGTTCAAGGTCCGATTTTAATCTTTGCCGATGAGCCCACTGGGAGCTTGGACGCCGGAACAGGCGCGACGATTATCAATCTCATGTTCGATCTCGCCGCACAACAAAACACCACTCTGGTTCTCGTCACACACGACCTCTCACTGGCAGCTCGCTGTGATCGACAATTAGTTCTTCAGGGCGGTCGAATGGTCTCCTGATCCTAGACAGCGCCTAGCTCCGGCTGCGGCGCCACTCGATCAGGCTATTGACGATCCCGCTTGCACAAATAATGATGATGCCTATCCATGTGGTGGTATCGGGAAGGTGTGACCAGACAATCCATCCAATTGTTGCAGCGAAGGTGATTTGTAAATAAATAAAGGGAGCTAAAAGCGACGCGGGTGCGAAGCGATACGATTGAATTTGTAGGAGATGTCCTAATCCTCCTGCCGCACCAGATAGCAAAAGAATGGTCCAATCCCCCATGCTCAAGGTTTGTAGGGTAGTCAGCGCGGAGGGAAGAACGAAGGGCAAACACACGGTCAGGGATCCTGTTCCAATCGCACCTCCCCAAAGCACAGTTGTAAACGCGCTGTCTCTCGCGAGCATTCTTGAGAGTAAGTGTTGCGCTGTTAAGAGGCATGCAGTGATCAGTCCCATGATCACGCCCATCAGGGGCAATCCAGCTGAAGGGCGCACAACAATCAAAACGCCGATCAGTCCGATCCCAGCAGCAATCCAGCGTGATTGACGGGTAGGCTCCTTTAAAATCCAAGGTGCGACCGACAGCATTAAAAGAGGGGCAATAAAAATGAGCGCCGTGGCCTCTGCTTGGGGTAAATAACTCAGTGTTGTAAAAAATGACAATGCTGAGCCCAGCATCGCCGCGCCCCGCAGGCACTGCAATTTGGGCATTTTGCTTTTAAAAACACCCAACCCACGGCTAGGTAAAATGATCGACATCAGCAAAACGAGATGAATGGCGTACCGAAACCAGCAAAAAACGAGCAAAGGCACACCAACGGACATAATCCACTTTCCCATGCCATCTAAGCTTGTCAAAAATAGAAGCGAAAATAGGAAGGAAACAATACCAAGCAAAGGGCGTTGAGCCGGCGGGGCGAGTGCTGAAGAAGCCGCACTCAATGCAGATACCCGAGGCATCAACCGAACTCCTGTTATGTATTGGATTGTAGGAAAGCGAGAAAGCCACGGTACATTCAAGATCATACCTGTGTTATTTAACTTGTGTCGCGCTTGGGGATTGTTAAAATCAACAGCCATGAAGAACATATCCTCACACTCTGTACATGCGCGCGTGCTTTTGTTTCGAATGGTCTTTGGACTGTTCGGACTAGCTGTTTTACTTTCTAGTCTTTTCAGCCCCGCGATGGCACAGCTTTTGCCACAGACTGAGCTCAAGGTGGTTGGAGGACTCAGCAGTCGACCCGGATATACGGAAATTGAGCAGCCTTTCTGGAACCAGACTATTGCTGAGCGATCCGAGGGTGCTGTAACCGCTCAGATCAAGGGTTTTGACGAGTTAGGCCTCAAGGGTCAAGAATTACTGCGCTTGATGCGCCAAGGTGTCATTGAATTTGGCACGGTCCCCCTCTCATACTACGCTAGAGAAGTATCGCTTTTTGAGGCGATCGACATCGCAGGACTGGTCCCGAATCAGATGATTGCAAAAGAAACCAGCAATGCATTTTTTCCTGTGCTCAAGCATTATTTGGCAACATCGCATCAGGTAAAGCTTTTGGGCGTTGCTCCTTATGGCGCACAGTTTTTCTATTGTAATGTCGAGATTCGTAGTCTTGCTGATTTGAAAGGTCAAACGATCCGCACCATTACCAGAACGCAAGCCGAGTTAGTCGAAGCACTGGGCGCAAAAAACGCGAGCTTGCCTTTTGCTGAAGTCTTAAAAGCACTGGAGTCAAAAAGTATTTCATGCGCGATTGGTGGTGCCTACACGGGTTACACCGCAAAATGGTACCAAGCCTCTACACATCTCTATGCCATGCCTGTTGGCTGGAATCAAGAAGTCCATGCGGTTAACCAAAAGGTATGGGATAGTTTGAATGAGCCCGTACAGAAATTCCTTGAGTCCAACATAGAAATGTTGATTCAACATCTTTGGGCCTTTTCTGAAAAGCTGACTCAGCGCGGTATCGATTGCAATACTGGCAGTAAAGGATGTCTTTCAATGCCTCGCGGGCAAATGACATTAGTCACACCATCTAATGCGGATCTTGCGACAATCAAACGCATTTCAACGCAAAAGGTTCTACCTAAGTGGTCTGAACGTTGTGCCGACGCTTGTTTTACTGACTTCAATCAAACGATCGGCAAGCTTCTAAAGAGTAAGTGACGTTCCAAAGAAACAATATTTTTATTTTAATTCGCTAGAGCGCACGTCCCACAACAGTCGAAAACTATCGTGCCTGACCTGGCTGGCGTCTAATCGTTTGGTCATCCACTCACCCGCTTGCTGGGCTGCGTTGAGTGTCGTTGTGTCAATCACCAAATAAGGTTCGAGCACGCGTAGACAAGTGCTCTCAGAGGGAAGCGGAGTGGAAAGATCTGGATCAGGCGCAAGGAGGCGTACAGCGATGATGCCTGTCATCGCTTCACGCATTTCTTCCACGAGCTCAAGCGCCTGCTGAGCCTGTTTGAGTTGACCAAGGCAGATCAAGCTCAGGGCACCACCGATGCCAGCACCCGCGATCTCTGTCACGGCATTCACGCGTCTATTTGTGTTGTGCATGGCAGTAAAATTTCTCACCGACCAAGCCGTCTGATTTTCAAAGGCTTTACGGTAAGGCTCGCTTCTGAACACATGAAGCGTATCGGTGCGATACAAGGCTAGATAAGGACGTTTGGCCGTCTCTGAATGATAACGACGTGACCATTGGAAACCTAAGATCGAAGCACGTTCTTGCATGTGCTCTGTGTCGTACCATTGATTAAAGTCAGCCTCTTTTTCTGCGGCAATATCTGTCCAGATCAGAAGCTCGCCCATTGCATCCAGGGACTGTTGAATCGCAACTGTTTGAGTCATGGTGATGATTTAACCTTTTGCACGTATGATTTTCTTGACTTGGGGGACATGTCTGATAGAACGAAAGACTTGCGCAAGATGCCGTCGACTGTCGACCTGCACAGTGAGGTTGAGAACAACGGTTGCCATCGCATCGTCATGCATCGTGACATGAATAATATTTGAGTCAGCCTGAGCGACCTCAGCGGCAATGCGGCTTAGGACGCCACGCTCATTTTTAGCAATAATATCGATCCGCGCAGAAAGGTGCTTAGCCGTTTCTTGATCCCACGCGACGTCCACCCAACGTTCTGGTTCTTTGAGACGTGCGCGTAGCGCGACTGGACATTCGGCCGTATGGACCACGAGGCCATGCCCTACTCGAATGCCAGCAATAATTTGATCGCCAGGAAGAGGGCCACAACAGGGTGCTAATTGAACGCCTTGTCCTTCGTTTCCATGGATTTGAATCGGCGTGAGCTTTGCCGATGTCATCTCGTCATCCGCAGCGGCAGTGGTTGCGATCAAGGGATGGTCGGGCGCAAAGCGTCGAGCGACCACGGCAGCTAGGCGTTTGCCGAGTCCGATGTCTGCGAGAATCTCTTCACGAGATTTCGCTCCGCTTGAGCGAGCGAGTTTCTCCCAGATCGGGTCTTCACTCGCAGGAAGATTTAATTTAAGGTCACTTAAGGCTTGGGTCAGCATCCGTTCTCCGAATGCTGCAGACTCATCGTACTGAACGGTTCGAAGGTAGTGTCTGATTTCTGACCGTGCACGTCCCGTACGCGCGTAATTTAGCCACTGGGCACTCGGGCGAGAAGTTTGAGAGGTGGTAATGGCGACTGAGTCGCCATTCGCGAGCTCCGTCCGCAGTGGAACCTCTTCGCCATTGACTTGACAAGCGGCGGCATGATTGCCGACATCAGTATGAATCGAATAAGCAAAATCAACGGCCGTCGCACCACGGGGCAAGGAAACAATTTTTCCTTTGGGTGTAAAAACGTAAACAGCATCTGGAAAGAGGTCGACCTTGACATGTTCAAGAAACTCTGTCGAGTCTCCAGTTTGATTTTGTATGTCGAGTAAGGATTGCAAGGATTTGCTAGTGCGACTTTGTATTTCTTGGAGGTTAGACTGGTCGCCTTTATAGAGCCAATGCGCTGCAACGCCTTCTTCGGCGATTTGATGCATGTCGTGTGTTCTAAACTGAAACTCAATGGGCGTACCAAAAGGGCCTACCAAGGTTGTATGCAAGGACTGGTAGCCGTTGATTTTTGGTATGGCTATGTAGTCTTTAAATTTTCCGGGGACAGGGCGATAGAGTTGATGCACAATGCCCATCGCCATGTAGCACTCTGGTAAGGTTCGGACAATCACGCGAAAGCCATAAATATCCAGAACATTCGAAAGGCTCTTCTTTTGTTTGACCATCTTGTTATAGATGGCATAAAGCGTCTTCTCACGTCCACGTACTTCGCTTTCTATGCCTGCTGCAGGTAAAGCGGTTCGGACCTGTTCGTCAATCCGTGTCAATACTTCGCGTCGATTTCCGCGGGCGGCCATGACCGCTTTTTCTAAAACTTTGTAGCGATTTGGATGAATGGCTTCAAAGCATAAGTCTTGCAACTCTCGATATAGCGCGTTGAGACCGAGCCGATGGGCGATCGGTGCATAAATATCCAGTGTTTCGCGTGCGACGCGCCTTCTTTTATCTGGATTGACTGCGTCCAGTGTGCGCATGTTGTGTAATCGGTCTGCAAGCTTTATGAGAATGACGCGTATGTCACGTGCCATTGCTAACAGCATTTTTCGAAAGCTTTCCGCTTGCTGTTGCGCTTTACTCGCAAACTCGAGTCGGTCTAGCTTTGAGAGACCATCAACCAGCTCTGCGACTTCTGAGCCAAATTTTTCAAAAAGTTCTTGTTTTGCAATGTCTTGATCTTCCATGACATCATGCAAAAGCGCGGCACGTATGGCATCGACATCGAGTTTCCAGCCTGCACAGATCTCTGCAACAGAGATCGGGTGACTGATATAGGGGGAACCACTTGAACGAAACTGACCAAGGTGGGCTTGATCTGAAAAACGATAGGCGTCTCGGACAAGCGCAATTTCTTTTGCATCGAGGTAACCATCAAGCAAAAGCTGCAGTGATGCCATCGAGGCAATCGCAGGTTCCGCCTCCGTCACAACGGGTGTGGCAGAACCGGAAACGGCACCTAATCGTTCTTGAGTTGCGGCAGGTCTTCGGGTGAGGCGTGAACCAACGCGAAGGGCGGCCAATAACCCGGAAGATGCGTACCGAAGTCCGGGAAAGGCCATTTGAATCCTACTTAAGTGGGAACCTTGCGAAGCATTTCAATACCAGTCAAACCTGCTGAAATCTCGCGTAAAGCGGTCACAGTGGGTTTGTCTTTGCTATCAAGGCGAGGGGCATGACCTTGAGCGAGTTCGCGCGCACGGTACGTGGCTGCCAAGGTGAGCTTAAAGCGATTAGGAATGTGCTCGAGGCAATCGTCAACAGTGATGCGGGCCATGGAAGTCCTGTAAGTGAGGTAAAAAATGCATGAATCGTCGAGTATAGCTTTAGCCAACGCTCAAGGGAGTAGATCGAAGGATCTGAAGAGTTCAGGATGCCGAGCAAGTTGACGCGGATAGCGCAATTTTGCCGTTTCGATGATCTGACTCAATTGTGTGAGCGCAATGCTAAAGTCTTGATTAATAATAACATATTCACACTCAGGTGCATGTGAAATCTCTTCGCTCGCAGCCTCAATGCGGCGTTGAATCACCGCCTCTGCATCCTGTCCGCGTTGGGTCAAGCGCTCTCTAAGCGTTGAAATCGCGGGGGGTAGGATAAAAACACCGATCGCTTGGGGAAAGAGTTGTTTTACTTGCCTGGCACCTTGCCAATCAATCTCGAGCAAAATATCCTGTCCAAAAGCAGTCGCTTGGTCGATTTTGTCTCGTGGTGTGCCATAAAAATTGCCGTGTACCTCGGCCCACTCTAAAAGCTGATTTTGATGACGCATTGCATCAAACTGCTCTTTGGTGACAAAACGATAATCCTTGCCTTCGGTTTCGCCGGAGCGAGCGGGTCTTGTTGTACAAGAGACGGACAGGCACAACGTTGGATCACGCGCCAAAAGCGCATTGACCAAGCTAGATTTACCCGCTCCACTTGGAGCGACAACCATAAATACGTTTCCGGCGGCCAGTGACATAGGTGACAATGCAAAAAAGTGAATTAAGCTTAAAGCATAGCAGAGTGATTCATAAGACAACCCATCGAATAAACAAGGAATGCATAGGATATGAAGACCCAACACCTCATTACGGTTTCTGAGTTGCAGGAGCAGCTTGCCAAAAATCCCTCGAAAGTCCTGATTTGTGACTGCCGTTACGATTTGGTGGATTCAGCGCTGGGGTTTCGCGCGTATGAAGCAGGCCACATCCCGGGTGCCATCTATCTTAATTTAGGAAAAATTCTAAGTGGACCTGCTGATGGGACCAATGGACGACATCCGTTGCCACATCCCGACCGTCTTGCCTTAGACCTCGCCGCACTCGGCGTCAATGCAGACACACTCATCGTGGCCTATGACTCTCCTGGTACATCCTATGCTGCCCGTTTGTGGTGGTGCGCGCGCTGGGTCGGTCACGCGCACGTTGTAGTGCTCGATGGTGCAATGGATGCCTGGGTACAAGCGGGCCTGCCGCTCTCAACAGAAACGCCCTCAGCCAGAACTGCGGGGAACTTTAAACGGGGTGAATCACTCACGAAACATGTGCTCTACGCTGACGTGCGTGCGGGACTGGGTCGTGCAGACCGATTGATGATCGATGGTCGACCTGAGGATCGTTTCGAAGGACTGAATGAAACACTCGATCCGAAAGCGGGTCATATCCCTGGTTCTCTCAGCCGGTTCTCTAAGAAAAATCTGGATGCAAACTCGCATTTCAAGTCTCCCGAAGTTCTTAAAGCAGAATTTTTAACTTTATTGGGCACTCATTCTCCTGATCAAGTCGTCGCCAGTTGTGGATCAGGCGTTTCTGCTTGTCATCTTTTGCTTGCGATGGAGCTTGCGGGATTGAAAGGGGCGGCACTATATGGTGGCTCTTGGAGCGAGTGGTGCGCACAGCCAGATGCCTTAATCGAAACTGGACCAGCCCAAGCAAAATCTTAAAATACATACTTAAATATATCGACAAAAGGAACAAAAATGTCTGATCTTAAGGTCGCAGTCATCACAGGTGCAGGTTCTGGTATTGGCCGCGCAGTCGCCCTCCATCTCGCTGCAGCGGGCTATCAGGTCGCGTTGGCGGGCCGTCGTCTAGACGCGCTAGAGGAAACAAAGAAGGAAGGCGGCGCACTGGCTGCAAATTTACATCCGATCGTGACCGATGTGAGCGACGAAGCCTCCGTCAATGCACTATTTGCCGAGGTGGTGCGCCGCTGGGGACGCTTAGATGTCTTATTTAATAACGCTGGTCGCGGCGGGCCTCCCGTTCCGATCGAGGATCTGCCTGTCGACATCTGGAAAGATATTGTCAACATTAACTTAACCGGCATGTTTTTGTGTGCGCAAGCCGCGATTCGTATTATGAAATCTCAATCACCACAGGGCGGTCGTATTATTAATAATGGTTCGATTTCTGCTCACGCGCCGCGGCCTTTTTCAATTGGTTATACAGCGACCAAGCATGCGGTCACAGGTCTGACCAAGTCCATCTCACTCGACACACGCGCCTATCGTATTGCGTGTAGCCAGATTGACATTGGTAACGCAGCGACACCTATGACCGAACGCATGACAAAAGGTGTTCCTCAGCCTGACGGCTCGACACGCGTAGAGCCACGCATGGATGTTAACCATGTTGCTCAAACCATCACTCAAATGGTGAGTTTTCCATTAGAAACAAACGTACAGTTCGTCACAATCATGGCGACGACGATGCCGTTTGTCGGGAGAGGTTAAATCTAGAGTCGACAAAGATAAAGTCGACAAACCATTAAACAGGCAAGGCCAGGATTACTCGATATTCATGGCCTGTTCTTTCATCTGCTCAATGAGTAGTTTTAAATCGATCGCAGCCTTGGACATTTCAAGGCTGCCAGCTTTTGAGCCAAGTGTATTGGCTTCACGGTTCATCTCTTGAAACAAAAAATCAAGTCTCTTTCCCGCGCTTCCACGCGCGGGATTTCCTTTTTGCTTGCCAGACGACTCAGGTGCGTCCTTGAGTAAATAACCCAATTCAGTGAGGTGGGATTTCAAGCGTGTTAACTCCTCGGCGACATCGATACGCAAGGCAAACAAGCTTGATTCACTGGCAAGACGCTCTGAGAGTTCAGGCCCGGAAATATGATTGAATCCAGAAGGGAAGGCGTGCTGAATCGTTTCACGCAATTTCTGGGCAAGTCGTTCTTTTTGAGTTTGGATGAGTAAAGGCATTTGCTGTTCGACCGCCTCAACAATCTGACCTATTTGATTCGCTGTTTCAAGCATGGCAAGACTCAGGCGGTGGCCTTCACGCTGCCGTCCTGAAAGAAGCTCTGAGAGTGCTGTAGTCAAGGCTTCTTGACATGCACCCATCCAAAGCTCAGGATCAATTGGAGCATGCTGCGCATTCATCGAATTCAGCATTTCATAAAAGCTAGGAGAAACCGTCTCAGGTAATACTTTTCTGACCTGCGCGAGTTGTTGGGCTACAAGCAACAAGGCCTCCTCTGAAATCTCTGTTTGAACCGCATTATGCGCACGACTGAAATGCGCCCGCACCTCAATTTTTCCACGAGACAACTCTGCGGCGAGTCGTTCTTTCATGAGTTGTTCTGCCATTCTGAGCTCGTCGGGCAGTCGAAACTGAATATCCAAAAATCGACTATTCACCGATCTCAGCTCGACAGTGACCGAGCCAAAAGAGTGTTCGGATTTGCCGCTACCAAAGGCAGTCATACTTGTGATCATTGTACTCTCTCAATACCGATTGCGGCGCCATCAGGGTTGCGTGGATCTGTTGCGCCAAACAAAAATCCATGTTGTTGTTGAACGGTCTGCACACGACCCATCGTAGGCATGACACGCAGTTCGTGCCCCTTATCTTTGAGCAACCGAATGGTGTCAGGACTCAAGCCTTTTTCAATACGCAGGTAATCTGGGATCCATTGATGATGAACGCGAGGCATCGACAATGCCTCGGCAATATTCATTTTAAAATCTATCGTGTTGAGTACCGTTTGCAAAACCGTTGTAATAATTCTGGCTCCTCCTGGTGTACCTGTAGCGAGCCATGGTTTTCCTTCCTTGAGCACAATCACAGGCGTCATCGAACTCAACGGGCGCTTACCAGGCTCAATCGCGTTGGCACGGCCTCCTAATAAGCCAAAAGCATTTGGCACACCGGGCTTGGCAGAAAAATCATCCATTTCGTTATTGAGCAATACGCCAGTCCCGCGCGCGACGATGCCAGAACCAAAATTTAGATTCAACGTGTAGGTACAACTGACAACATTCCCCAAAGCATCCATGACTGAGAAATGGGTAGTTTGTTCGCTTTCAAAATCCCTGGCGGGACCTGGTCTGACCTGTTTGCTTGGCGTGGCACGCTCAAGATTGATACGTGCGGCTAATGTATCAGCATAGGCCTTGGCTGTGAGTCCGCGCTGAGGGACGCTGATGAAATCCGGGTCACCTAAATATTCAGAACGATCCGCGTAAGCCAGGCGTGCGCTCTCTGCGATCAGATGAATCGTTTGGGCACTTCCAGCTCCAAACTCAGTCAAGGGGAATCGCTCTAAGATATTTAGCATTTGAATAAGATGCACGCCTCCCGAGCTGGGTGCGGGCATGGAGTAAATGTCATAACCTCGGTAATTGCCTTTGGCGGGTACCCGCATTGCGACCCGATATGTTGCAAGATCCTCAAGACTCATTGGACGTGTCGATGCGCTCAGCGTGTCAACGATCTGTTGAGCGACACTTCCTTTATAAAAACCATCTGCACCCAGTCGCGCGATTAATCGTAACGTTTTTGCTAAGTCTGGCTGAACGAGTCTCTCTCCCGCTTCGTAGGTCACGAGACTGGAGATTGGACAGTCTTGCACAAGGCACTCTGGCACATGAGCTTTACGCTTGAAAAATACCTCACGGGTAGAGGCCCAGCGCTCAAGGTGTTTGCGTTGCAGGGCAAATTGTTGTGCGAGCACAGCACTGACAATAAAGCCATCTTCTGCCAGACGGATCGCAGGCGCCAATAGGTGCTCGAGAGGTAAGGTACCGAACTGCTGTGAAGCAGAAATAAGTCCGGCAACGGTTCCTGGAACAGCGACAGAGTAGGGTGTGATGGTCGATTTTCCCGGTATGACCTGACCTTGATGATCGAGAAACATGTCTTGGTGCGCCGCGGAGGGAGCAGTTTCCCTAAAATCTAGGGCATTCATTGAGCCTGTTTTTGCGTCGCGGATCAGCATAAATCCGCCACCTCCCAGGTTGCCCGCATTGGGCAAAACGACGGCCAAGGCGAAACCAACGGCCACTGCCGCATCTACGGCATTTCCTCCTTGACGCAAGATCTCCGCGCCGACCTCGCTGGCGAGTCGCTGTTCTGAGGCCACCATGCCGCCTGTTGCTCTGACAGGATGAAAAATTTCAAGACTATTGTCATAGCGTGTGATGGCAACGTTCTCAGGTGCTTGCGCGTAAAGCTTGAATGGAAACACCAGAGAGCAGAATAAAAAGATAACAAGCAAGACAGCGAAAGGCCTGCTGCGTATACTGTGCGGCAGATGCATCAGGTTATGGTCGTTTAGCATCAATGTTTTCCATTAGTCTTTGTAAGTGAGAGCTCAACGTGTCAAATACTAGCACTAGCCCCATTCGTCATTCAGGCAGAAAGCTCGATGAACTTCGTGCCGTCAAGGTTCAAAGAAACTTTACCCGCTATGCGGAAGGTTCAGTTTTATTCTGCATGGGCGAAACGCAAGTCCTTTGTACCGCAAGCGTACTTGAAAAAGTCCCTCCTTTTTTAAAAGGTAAGGGGCAAGGCTGGGTGACAGCTGAGTACGGGATGCTGCCCCGTGCGACACATACACGCTCAGATCGAGAGGCCGCCAAAGGAAAACAATCCGGTCGCACACAGGAGATTCAAAGACTAATCGGAAGAAGCCTGAGAGCGGTCATCGATATGGAGGCATTAGGCGAGCGCACCATCCAAGTCGATTGCGATGTCCTTCAGGCAGATGGAGGAACACGTTGTGCAAGCATTACCGGCGCCTGGATTGCGGTAGCCGATGCGATCGAGGGGCTGCTCTCACGCGGCGAGATCGTCACCAATCCTCTTAAGGACTCCGTCGCGGCCATTTCTGTTGGTATGGTCAATGGCCATCCGACGTTAGATCTTGATTATCCCGAAGACTCAGGCTGCGACGCAGATATGAATGTCGTGATGACAGGTGCAGGTCGGTATGTCGAGGTCCAGGGAACCGCTGAAGGTCACGCCTTTGATCGGCAGGAACTCAATGCCTTATTGAGTCTGGCGGAGCAGGGGATACAGGCCCTCAAAGAAAAACAGAGGGCCGCCCGCCAAGCTTGAGGTCAATTAGATGGTTCGACCACCATCGACGGGCAATTCTAGACCAGTCAAAAATGAAGCTTCCTCGGAGGCCAAGAATACCGCTGCATTGGCGATATCCTTTGGCACGCTCAGACGTCCCATCGGGATCGTGGCGATAAAGCGGGCACGATTTTCCGGGGTGTCTGGAACTCCCATAAAGTCCCCAAGCATGCCGGTGTCACCCATGACAGGGCAAATAACATTGACGCGAATGTTGTCACCCGCCAATTCGACGGCCAGGGACTTTGAGAGCAAATTAGCCGCACCTTTTGAGGCGTTGTACCAAGTGAGTCCGGGACGTGGTCGCATTCCGGCAGTTGAGCCAACATTGATGATGCAACCGGATTTCTTGACGCGCATTGAAGGCACGACGGCATTAATCATGTGATAGATGGCTTTGACGTTGACGTCAAAGCAACGATCGTAGGTGGCCTCATCGACACCCAAAAATGGTTGATTTTTGTGTGTAAAGCCCGCGTTGTTGACGACGATATCGATATCGCCAAAATAATCGCGTGCAGCCTTGACCGCCAGATCAATATCTGCACGTTTACTGACATCGCATTTCACAGCCACGGCGGCGCTTCCGATTTCATTCGCGACCTTCTGAGCACCGACTTCATTGAGGTCTGCAATCACAACCTTGGCCCCTTCGCGGGCATAACTGCGAGCGATTTCAGCACCAAATCCACTGGCAGCGCCTGTGACGATCGCAACCTTATCCTTTAAACGCATCATTCTTGGACTCCTAAAGATAAAGGGACTGATGATCAGGCCCTTATATTCATTATGCAGCGGCTAATAACTGTCCTAGCTTGGCTTGCTTTCTGATTTCCCACACCGTTTGAGTCAATTTCTTAACTTGTGACTCCGTTGCTGCCCCTTGATAAGTCCCTAAACGCAATGTTTTTTCTTCGATTTCAGGCCGGGAAAGCGTATTTCCTGGATCCCCTTTGGGTTCATCGACACGGCCTGTCAAAAAACGACCGTCAGTGGTCTTAACCGTGACTTTACCGATCCAACGTTGTGGATAAGCAGTATCGACTTCTTCATCAAGCTCCATGGTGACTTTGTCGCGAAACGCGGTTACAGCGCCGTCCTTGAGTGCCTCATCGAAACCAGCCAAATCAGCAGAGTTACGCAAAGCAATCAATGCAAGCACCGTCCCCATCGAGAATTTTGACTGATGTACCGTTTTTGGATCCACGACAGGACCCAAGACATCGATTGCGCCTTGATGGACATGTGTAATGACTGAAGCGATGTCACTCGCTTTGAGTCCATGCTCTTTCATTGCATGCTGCAACGCATCTGCAGCAGGATGTGTATGACGACACGAAGCATGGAACTTGAAGGATGTTTCAGCGAGTGCCCAACGTGAGCCCAAACGATCTGTGAGCTTTGCCAGATCTGCATCCGTAGACATCCCAGCCGCTAAACCTTGAGTGCCCTCTAAAATACGGCGGGCACCTGTAAAACCATCTTGCGCGAGGTAGGCTGCGGTCATGCCAGCAGAAGCCGCATGCGCTGTGTGCAGTTGCTTGGAGTCTGCCGCATCACGTAAAAACTCCCAAAGTCCCGCAGTCGTTGTGCCTGCCGAGCCTATTGCATTGAGCATTTGTTCTGGATTGAGCTTGAGCAAACGACCAACGGTCACAGCCGCTGCAATGGTGCCTGCAGTCCCTGTCGTATGAAAAATTTTGTAATGTGAACGACCTAGGAACTCTCCGATACGAATACCCACTTCGTAGCCGACAACGGACGCGGTAATGAAGTCTTCTCCAGAAGCGCCAATCGCTTGAGCGACGGCAAGTGCTGGGGGAAATACCACTGCCGCAGGATGAAAAACAGAACCGTTGTGCACATCGTCTTGTTCAACAACGTGGGAGGCGGCAGCATTGACCATCGCGGCAAACACAGGAGAGGTCAGACGTCTGTTCACGAAGTCTTCAGACTTGCCATCAGAGGGGCCCATCAATTCGGCATACTTGGCCATGGATTTCACCGCACGCGCAGACGAGCCTGCGAGGATCGAAGCCATAGTATCTAAAAACAAATCCTCACAGCGCATGCGCACGGATTCAGGGATGTCTGAATACTTGAGTTCGGAGGAAAATTTTG
>Ga0247843_1005014_pt1 | contig 18974 bp, 18 predicted proteins | sample LaCruzMarch2017__FD_192420 | JGI IMG/M metagenome (GOLD analysis project Ga0247843, IMG submission 192420) | Freshwater microbial communities from meromictic Lake La Cruz, Castile-La Mancha, Spain - LaCruzMarch2017_8m | ecosystem: Environmental > Aquatic > Freshwater > Lake | place: Spain...
ACCAGTGATTTGTTACTAGTAACTTGCGACTGGTGTGTAGAAATTTGTTACTATTTATGTGTACTAGTAACTAATCACCAATTACTATAAGAGCCAAGTATTGATATCAAATTTAATATTATCAGTGTCGGCTTCTTGAATGTTAAAGTTAGAGAAAACCATTAATTTGGAGTTTTCTTCTAAGGCCTTTACACCATTGGCATAACCAGGAGGGATGTAAAGCACTTTACTTTCAGTTTCACTTAAGATTATTTTTTCTACTTGTAAATTTTGGGATGGACTTTCCCAATTATCAGGTTTAACCAATCCAATTAAAAAACTTCCTTTCATCACATAAAACCATTTACTTTCTTTTTGGTGCGCTTGCCAAGCTCTAGTCGGGTTTTCTATGTTATTTTCAATAGCATAAAATCGTTTAACTAGTGTCATGTCAAATTCATTCACATGGAATAATTTGCCTCTATTATCAGAAAAAATCCCACCATCAATGAGTTTGAAATTATGCAAATTAATCAATGTACTAATTGATATTTTGCTCACCCAACACTTCTTTTCTAATCAAAGGTAATTTGAGCAATAATTTTTTCATGCCTTCTACTCCTTGTTGAGTGGTATTATGAGAATGATAATCTTCTATTTTTGAAATATCTTTTTCACCTTCTGAAAAATATTGTGCATAATTCAAATCGCGGTTATCGGCTGGTATTCTGTAAAATTCACCCATATCTTCGGCTTTCATCATTTCTTCTCGGGTACACAAGGTTTCATACAATTTTTCTCCATGACGTGTACCAATAATTTTGATTTCATTATCAGCATTACACAATTCTTTCATAGCTTGGGCAAGATCTCTAATAGTACCAGCAGGAGCTTTATTTACAAATAAATCTCCTGAATTTCCATGTTCAAAAGCAAATAAAACCAATTCAACCGCTTCTTCTAATGACATTAGAAAACGAGTCATGTTTGGATCTGTGATGGTTAATGGTTGCCCGTTTTTTAGTTGTTTTAAAAATAAAGGGATAACTGAACCTCGCGAAGCCATTACATTTCCATAACGAGTCAAGCAAACGGTGGTATTGGTTAAATTTCGTGAAGCAGCAATAGCAACTTTTTCCATCAAAGCTTTCGATATACCCATGGCATTAATTGGATAAGCAGCTTTATCTGTACTTAAGCAAATTACCTTTTTTACTTTATTGGCTCCTGCAGCATCTATCACGTTTTGTGTGCCAAAAACATTGGTTTTTGTAGCTTCTAATGGAAAAAATTCACAAGAAGGTACTTGTTTTAAAGCTGCAGCATGAAATACATAATCAACACCGCGCATAGCTCTTTCTATACTAGCATAATCCCTAACATCCCCAATATAAAACTTCAACTTATCATTTTTTAAGGCATTACGCATATCATCTTGTTTTTTTTCATCACGAGAAAAAATTCTGATTTCACAAAAGTTTTCAGTATGTAAAAATCGGTTTAAAACAGCATTACCAAAAGAACCAGTACCTCCTGTAATCAATAGCTTTTTATTTTGTATCATTTTTAAATTTATAAAGTTTTAAAAAAATCAAATAGTTTCTTTCCTTGAATATCCTTGTTAAATTGCAACTCCGCAACAGACCGACCAGCACTTCCAACAGATTTCGCCAATTCGGGATTTGACAGACATCTATTCATAGCATCTGCAAATGATTCAACCGATCCTGGTTCCGCAAAAAAAACAGTTTCATTATCAGTTAGATAATTTGGTATTTCACCAACTCTTGTTACGCATACTGGAACACCTGATGCCAAATATTCACCTAATTTAGTGGGAAATCCTCCTTGAGCTTGCTTTGAGTCAGGACGTGGCAAAACTAATATTGTGGCATTTTGTAAAATTGCAGGTATTTTTTCTCTTGAGAATTCACCCAACCACTTAACTTTATTTTCAAGATTTAAACTTCTTATCAACTCTAAATGAGATGGAGTATCATAGTTCCAACCACCAATTAGATACAAGCTAAGTTTTGGATATTTTTCCTGAATTATATTAAATGATTGAATTAAAATATTAACACCATCTTTAATATTATCCATTACACCTACAAAAGCAATATAAGGACTTTCAAATCCTTCTAAATTCAAACATGAATCTTTAAATCTATCTAAATCAACTGTCATAGGAAGGTGCAGTAACTTAGGTTTGCTAAGTATTTTAAATTCAGAGTATAACGTTAATGTCATTAACATTAATCCATTTAGATGAGGTAATATCAATTCATTAAATAATTTTTGTCTTTTGTTTCCACCTAATCTATGTATAAATTGGGCATTCTGAATATTGTGAACATCAAGAAACTCGCTCATTTCTATAACAAACTTAAATGACCCATTTTTTAGCCTCTCGTCCAAAATAATATTTAGACTACTTAAGTCCATAGAAGACCAAATAATATCAGGATTATATTTCAAAATATTACTTAGTGTGTTTTTTTTGAAAAAGTTGTTTAAAATAGGTTTTATTAAAAACGCATTTAATCTTCTTGCCCAGATATTATTATTGATTAAAAAAGTTGTATATTGATAGCTGTAAATTTCGTTTTGGCCTTTTAACCCTAAATCATTGAACTCTTTAAAATTTTGGAACCCATTTGTTATTATCAAATGAATTGAAACATCAAACTTTTTCAAACCAAGAATCAATGAAATAAGTCGATTTGATGCCGCTGAAGAAACGAAAAAAGGATTATTCTCAACTATTATTAATATTTTCATTTTCACTTAATTATGTTGTTCAAGAAAATCTATTAACTCTTTAGTAACTTTTTTGCTATCAAAGTTTTCCAGGATATACTTTTTTCCAGCAACAGCAACATTCTTTGCTTCCTCATAATTATTCAATATATGTTTAATTTTCATAGAATACAAAAGAGAATTACAAGGCTCAACCATATATCCATTTACCCCATCTTTTAAGTACAAACTAATATCTCCTGAATCAGTAAAAATCGAAGGAACCTCTGACATTAAATATTCTGCTAATTTTGTCGGAAATCCTCCTTCAGCTCTTTTAGTGATTGGTTGTGAATTAACTAATATTTTTGATTTACATAAAATTTCAGGAACTAGATTTGAAGAAACCTGACCTTTAAAATGGACCCTTTGTTTAATATCTAATCTTCTTATTAACTCCTCAAGTATCAACTTATCGTTTTCATTGGGATTTCCATAAAGATGTAGTTCCAAATCTGGGTATTCATCTGATATGAATGAAAATGCTTCAATAATGTTATCTACATTATCCTTTGATAAGGATAAATTACCCATGTAACAAATGATATTAGATGAAGAAATACTATTTATATTTTCAAACCTTTTCGAATTAACAATACTATTTAATAAAAATGATGGTAATGGATGTATATTTTGGTTATAAAAATTTTCTAATGCCTTTGACATTAGCACTCTAACTTTAAATTGTTTATGATATTTTTTATATTTTATGCGCAATGATTCTGGTACTAAATTTTGCATAAAATCTCTTATTGGAATAGGATATTCGTCTGCTACAAATACAATTGGAATCTTCAATAACTTGATTAATAAAGTGTAAGCCTTAAGACTAAAAACATCGTCAAAACTAAAAAATACAAAATCAATTTTATTTGAACTTTTTAATTTAAATATTTTAAAAATAATTTTAATTCTTAAAATTATTTCATCATAATATCTAACAATACTAAGCTTTCTTCCCAAATGATTAAAAAAATGAGGATATTCAAAATGAATACCATCAACAACTCCACTTGAGAGAATATTATTTAACTTAACTTCATCTGTATATATGCGTTTAAAAGAAATAATTTCCACATCAACCCCATTTTCAATAAAGCCTTTGCTATAGGCTAAAATTCTATTAGTTGGCGCCATTCCAATTGGGAATTCCCAAAAACATAAAACTACAATTCGTTTGATTTTAGGCATATAATGATTTATTTTTTTTATAAATACTTGCTAAATCAATTGCTCGAAAAATAGGAATTAGAGTAAAAAAATGTTCGGGAAAGTAACTCCAGCCACCCTCATATGAATGCACCAAAATAAACAATATTCCCAAAACAAAACCAATTTTAATTTCAATGTCTTTATGAATGTATTTCCATAATTTTATAATGTATACACTTAAAGTAAAAGTAAATAAAAAATACAAAACACCACCTTTATAAAATATATTATAAAAACCTAAATGTAGAGAATTCAAAGGACTATCCGCCTCTCCAATATAATTCATTTTAAGATAATTATTAATCCCAAATCCAGTTGTTAATTGAAACGTTGTAGTTTTATCAAAAAATTCATCAATCTCTAAATTTCTATCCCATTCTTCCAAATTACCAGCAGTATCATCAAACCTTGCGAAAATTAGATTAAACAAATCATTGAAATAAAAAATAATAATTGTAATAAATAAGCTTAAAACTGATAAGAATATCAATGATCGCTTCTTATCATTATGAAAAATAAAACCAAGTGCCACAAGTATTAAAATATTTACTATACCACTTCTTTTTAGAAAAAATAAACTTATTATTAAATATAAAATAACAAGATAATATCCAATTTTTGTTTTACCCTCAAAAAATGATTTCAAAAACCAATAACCTACACCACAATACAGAACCCACCACAAATAATATGGAATAGACCAAGCACCTTCCCTTCGGGCAATTGTGGAAAAGGACTTATCAACCATAATAAATGAGACTATACCAGCTATTAAAGATGCATACAGAATTATTTTAAACAATTTATCATAATAAATTGTCATAGAAGAAGTTGCAAAAATAAATGCAAAATAATATAATAAAACATATCTATAATCTTGAACCATTCCATCATAAAAAGCTAATGCATTCAAATTGTAGTTATAAAAAATAAAAGGTACCAAAAACATCCAAATTGTTGTAATAGTCCAGAAAACATTAAGAAAACCAAGATCCTTTGAGAAAATTTGTGTTTGGTTTACAATTTTTCTATATATGAGAAAAGGAAAACCAACTATAATTATTATTGCACTAACATAATTTCCAACTTTCTCTAAAATAGGAGCCTCATTCCTAAATAGAAAGATTAAAATTAATAATAAAATAAATATCGTTAATTTATAAAACTGTTTATTTAATTGATCATTCACTTTTCTTATGTGTAGTTATATAAGACAATACTAATGTAGCAAAAAACATAGTTACATTAGTTAATATTAATGATAATGAAGCAACTAACAAAACATCTGAGTAAAAATAGTTAAAAACTAAAAGACCGATGCAAGAAAAGAAAAAAAACAATATTACATCCAAAAACATCATTGCCCAATTTTTCATTACTGAAAATGATATTGAGCCGGCTTTAAAGCCTACGAAAAGCATACTAATGGAACTTAACTTAAGATAAAAAACAGAATCTATATATTTTGGAAAAAAAAGACCTATTAAATCTGCACCAAAATATACCGAAATTGAAATTGGAATAGAGGTTAAAATTGATAGTAAGGCAGTTTTTTTTATAATTCCCCATAATTGTAAACCATTTGAAGTTGAACCATAGGAAAATGCCATTTTAGGATACATATATGAACTAATTGCATTAGGCAAAATTATGGATAAACCAAGAACAACAATAATTGGTGAAAATAATCCTAATTGCTCAGTAGTTCCGTATTTTAAAATATATAATCTTGGAAATGTATCAACAATGCCTGACAAATAACTTACAATAAATAAAGGAAAACCAACTTTAAACAATTCAATAAAAAGTTTAGAATTAAATTTTGGTGTAATTTTAAGTGGTCTTTTATAATGTAATAATGAAGTTTCTGTCAATGAAAGAAGAAATTCTCTAATCAATAAACCCCAAAATCCAAATTTATAAACAAAAAACAATGAAAATATTTTAATTCCAGATTGAAAAAATGTAAGATTACTTAAGTCATTGAAATTACTATTTGTTCTAAAAGTTACAGAAAGGTATGAAGAATATGAATTTAAAACTAATCTTAACATTACAACTATTAATGAAAATCCATAATATAAATTAGATAAATTAATATTATTTATCTTTAGAACTAATGGAATGACAATTATTAAAATTAGATTACTCCATAAACTATAAGATAAGGCAGTTTGAGCAATTGAATTAGATTTTTCTTGGTTATCTTGACCTAAATAAAAAGGTAATTCTCTCCCTAATCCGTTAATGATTCCAAACCTAGTAAATGAAAAATATACCTCAATTATTGCAAAAACTCCCCATATACCTAGTTGTGAAGGTTCGATGTATCTATATGTAAAAAAACCAGTAAAAATACCAATTATTGAACTAAAAATATTTGAACTTAAAAATTTAATTAAAACAATATTATTTTTAAATTTAGACCTCATAAATTACTTAAGTTGACTTATGAAACCTTCCGCAACAATTTTCGCATTCTCATTCTCATTAACTTTAGTTTTCAACACATAATCACTAAAATAATCGGTAAAGCCTTTATTACTTTGTGCTAAGTATAACTGTATTGATTCAAGATAATTTATATCACTTAAATTATCATTAAGTTCATTCAATTTATAAACTATAAATCTCAAATCTTTAATATGATTTAGGCTATTTATGCCATACATATTAGTATAAAAATTAGAGCCAAAAGTAATAATGTTTTTACCTAACAAATAACCTTCAAATCCTCCTGTTCCATTAATTGTAATAATTCCCATCGATGCTTTAACAATATCAACTCCTGGAATTATTGGATTTAACAATTTTACATTTGAAATAGATTTAATTCTTTTGTAATCTAAATAATTTCTATCCCCAATGCCATGTGGGTGGTCTTTTACATAAAGTAAGACATTCGGAGGAAGTTGAGCTGCAATATTTTCAATTAACTTAACCTGATTTTTATAAAATCCATTAGCCCAATATAATACAGTAGCTTCCGGCTCCATATGAATTGGATAATAATAAAACTGTTTTTCCCTTTCAAATTCATCATATCTTAGAAAAAAAAATCTATCAATTCTCATTCTAATTTGTTCTATTGTATTAGGTTTATATCTAATTAGAAAAGTTTCAATATGATTTAGTGGATTATAGGAAATAAACTCTTTTTTTTTAATAATATGGGAAATCAATAAGTTAATAATAGAACCAACCAACCTTAAGTATTTTATAAAATTATTTTTTCTATTCTGATTATGACTTTTTGAGTATTGAGAAAACAAAATACTTGACTTTTGCTTTCTATAATTTTGTATAAAATTATTGGCAGTTTCTTTTGTAATAGAATCCTTTTTGTGATTTTCCGTTATATATAGTTCACCAGAAATGCCCTTCACAAAAATCCAATTGAAATCATTTTCCCCAATTACTTGAATATTCGTTAAATATACACCTCCTATTTCTGAAATCAAATAAGAGGCGATTTGGGTCATAAACAAAGCGACAGGTTCATGAATCAAATAGTTGGGCTTGTACTTTTTTAAATAATCATTCCAAAAAAGGTAGTAGGATTGGCACAAATGCAAATTATCTTCATAAGTATTAAACTCGAATGTCCTATCACTTTGAATAGCCCCATTCAAACAAAATTGGCCATAACTTTTATTGATGATCAAGGTATCAATTTCTTGTATAATTTGAGAATTAACCCCTGAATTATAGTATTTTTTTTCTAATTCATCTTGTAGACAAATAACATTTGTAATATTATACTCTTTTTCTAAAATTTTCTTTTCAATTTTTGAGAATGCTAAATGGTTTATTTCAAATTTATTTTCTAAATGAGGGGTAATCCTTCCATATAAATGAACTAATTCACATCGACTGAAAAATGTTATTTTTTTCATTATTAAGGATTAAAAACGGTATGTCTTAGTTTCCAATTACCGGATTCATCTTTCATCCAAAGATGTGGAGACCTGAATTTGTCGCATAATTCATGAAAGTACTCTGGCTTCATATCTATATATTCCATTATATCGTTGAAATATCGATCAGGGAATTCCCCATCAAAACGCTTGACAAGAGCAACTCCTTCCTCTCTTGTTAAATGCCTGTTTCTAATTTCTTGAGAAGCATCATAAGTTGCTCTACCAATTCCGAATTTGACAAATGTTGTATAGAAGTGTAAATCATCAATTTTGTCGTCAATACCACTATATTTGCTAAAAGTGCCTTGGGTTCTATGTGGTCTAGCTTTAAATCCGGTATTTTCAACTGCATAATAATATACTTCCTGTGGAGTCCACTTTAAGTAATAACCTAAATAATGCACCTCAATGTTAGATTTTTCTAATTCTTCAACTTTTGGAGGTAAATAGGCCACCAAATCTGTCAAGCGAATATTATAATTTTCAATAAGTTCTTTGATGGATACACCTGCTAAATAGATATCATCCAAATGCTCAAAGCTAAAATACGATTTATCCCTTAAAGAACTTGTATTGTCTGCTAGAGGATTTCCATACTCTGCTTCATTTTCACCATAGAAAATGAGATTAATTCCAAGTTGTGCTGCTATTTTAGGTGCTAGGTTTTTTTGTCCTAATATAAATGTTTGAAATGGATGTAATAAGTTTTCAATTGATAGCTTAGTTAGCAATTTCATAATCTTTCCATTTCTATAAAATGAAATATTATCAAAACCACTATCTAACCAATTTCTCCAATTTTGCAAACCATAATCAGTATATAAAATAGGAGGCCAAGTACAAGTTAATGGATTCATATTGTATTTGTACTTTAACACATGTGCTTGATATGCACTATCTTTTCCTCCACTTCCTGGAACTAAACAGTCATAAGACCCATCATTTTTACGATGTTTATCCAAGAGCTTGATTAATTCTTCTTCACGCATACCCCAATTGATATTGTCTTTAATTTCAGATGTTCTACATGCGTCACAAACACCATTTTCGTCAAAATTCATGGTTGTTTTTTTACTGTCTTTAGTGTGTTTAAATTCTACAGCCGAAGTTGGGCGTTGATTTGACATCACGCATTTTGTGCAAAATTTTATTTCCTGTGGCAAGCCAAAAAATGCTTCTAAATTGTTATTATCTGACATATTTATAGATTATAGTAAATTATTTATTAAAGCCCAATTTTTATAAATTGAAATACCTTTTTCTGCACTTTTTTCTGGGTGAAATTGAGTTGCAAAAATATTGTTTTTATTTATGGATGAACAAAATTCAATTGCATCATAATTTGTTTTAGTCAAAACACAAGATTCATCAGAAGGCTTTACATAATAAGAATGTACAAAATACATAAAATCATTATTTTCTAATGCCGATAATGCCGTTTTGCCCCAGTCTTGGTTATGTTTATAAATCGTATTCCAAGCAATATGGGGTACCTTAATTTTTCTTTCCTCCAATTTTTCCGGAAATCTTTTAATTATCCCCGGAATTAAATCTAAACCTTTTCCTGCACCAAATTCTTCACTTTCAGTAAAAAGCAATTGCTGTCCTAAACAAATTCCAAATAAAGGAGTTCCTTTTGTTACTTTATCTTTAATGGCAGTATCTAATCCTAATTTTTTTAAATTATTCATTGCTTCAATAAAAGCTCCAACTCCAGGTAAGATTAAAGCATCAGCATTTATGATTTCCTCACTTTCTGAGCTGATTTTGGCATTTATTCCCACAGTTTCACAAGCTTGCTTTACACTAAAAAGATTACCTAGTTGATAATCAATTATTATTACTTTCTTTTCTAAACTATCCATTATAATCTACATTCTATTTGATTATTAATTAATAAATTCTTTAAATCCGAAATGGTACATGGCTCAAAAGTATGAAAATTCCTTTTTTGATTTAAAAACTCCACATTTCCTTCTAATAATGATGCTTTCGATTCATTTTCTTTAATAAAATGATAATGAAACAAAGAGGAAATCATTACAGCATTAGCGTTTCCATCATTTATTAAATCTAGTACTTGATTTTGTTTTCCTGCACCTCCGTGCGCTATTACAGGTATACTTACAAAATTACTAATTTTAGAAATTAATTCTAAGTCAAAACCCTGTCCGGTACCTTCATTATCAACAGAAGTAATAACTATTTCACCTGCGCCTAATTCATCTACTTTTTGTGCCCACTCAAAAACGTCAACACCTGTAAATTCTCGACCATTATCAGTATAAGCTAGGTATCTACCATCACTTTCTTTAATAGCTTCAATTGCAATAACTATTGTTGAAGAACCAAACATTCTTGATGCTTCTCTGATTAATTGAGGATTTTTAATAACAGCTGTATTTAAACAAACTTTATCTGCTCCAACGCGTAAAACTTCTTTTATATCTGATATGGACCTTAATCCTCCTCCAACAGTAATTGGTATGAATATTTTTTTAGCAGTTTCTGAAATAATATCATGAAGGCTATTCCTCTCGTAAAGGGAAGCTACAACATCCATAAACATCAATTCATCAGCACCTTGCTCATAATAATATTTAGCAAAATCAGAAGGTTTACCTAATACTCTTAATCCTTCTAAATGAATACCCTTTACTAAATTGGGCCCTTTTACATCTAATCTTGGTATAATTCTAACTGTTTTCATTGTTTATTTAAATAATATTCTGCTAAAGTCCAATCTGCCATTGTGTCTATATCTATACTTCTTTCTTCTGGCATAATAATTTTCTTAATTTTCGAAAATTCTTGGATTTTCGAATTTTTTAAAGCATTTACACTCATTAAATACATTGATCCATTAAAAGTAAAAACATCTGGACAATCTTGTCTTCTTTGAAAATCACCTTTCTTACATTTATCCAAAAAACCTAATTCATTTTCTTCAAAAATAGTGAAATAAGGATTCTCTTTTGCTTTTTTCACACTTACTATCATTTCAAAATCATCTTCGTAAGCTTTAATTATATTTTCAAAATCTTCTTGGTTTCGGAATGGAGAGGTAGGTTGCAAAAGCAATACTAAATCAAAGTATTTATTTTGATCTTCATAATGTTTTACTGCATGCATAATAACATCGTATGTGTTTGCTAAATCTGACGCTAACTCCTCGGGTCTTTTAAAAGGAACTTGAATTCCTAAATTTGAAGCAATTGTGATTACTTCATCATCATTTGTTGATATACACAATTGGTCACCACTTTTAATATTTTTCATTGCAAAATCAATTGAATGTACAATAAGAGGTTTATCCCCCAACATTTTAGTGTTTTTCCCGGGTAATCCTTTTGAACCAGCTCTTGCAGGGATAATATAAAGTATTTTCATTTTAAAACTTTATATTATGAATGTCAATATGCGCTTTCTCAAAATCTTCGTGCTTTCCTACATCCAGCCAGTAACCTGAAAAAGGAAAAGAAATAACTTTTAAATTATTATTTATTACCTCTTGCATCAAATCAGGAGCATCAAAAAAAGTGTTTTTTGGGATAAATTTCAACATTTCCTTTTTCATTAAATAAATTCCTCCATTAGAATAATAGGTATATGTTGGTTTTTCATTAAAACTTTTTACAATTCCATTGTTCGTTTCTAAAACAGCATATGGAATACTCACCTGATAAGGAATAGTTAAAACGGCTAAATCAGCATCTTGCCTTATAAATTCGAGGAAAAATTGTTCATAATCAATATTGGTTAATAAATCTGAATTGGTAACCAATATATAATCATGTTCAAAATTTTCAATTTTAGAAACCGCCCCAATAGTTCCCAAAGGTTCGTTTTCCCAAACGTATTCTATTTTAATGTTTTTTTCTATTCCTTTTCCAAAGTGATTTTCAATCTGTTCTCCCAAGTACTTTAAAGAAATCCAAAAATCATCTATTCCAAATAAAGCCAATCGATCCAGATTGTGTTCCATGATAGCTTTATTGCCTACTTTCAATAGCGGTTTAGGGATTTTATCAGTTAAAGGTTGTAAACGCTGTCCTCTACCTCCAGCCATAATCACAGCATCAATAGGTAAATACGATCTAATTTTTCTAAAATTAATAACATTAACTACTTTATGATTATCATCAATAACTGGAATGATCCTGAAATCACCTTCACGGTATTCAATAATTTTTTCTAGATTATTTTCACCTTTGGTTATGTATCTTGGATTTTCTTCTATTATATCATCAATATTACTATCTATTGTAAAACCTTTTAGTAAACCACGTCTAACATCACCATCCGTTAGTGCTCCAATTAATTTATCATTTGAATCAACAACAAATAATATAGCATCAGGAGCCAATTCATTGAATTTAATTAATGCTACTTTTATACTGCTTCCTAAAAGAATTAAATGGTCTCTATACACTCTCATAATATTCTTTTACAATTTTAATTATTTTATCTACAGGTCTATCTTTGTAATATACATTTTCGCCATGGTATTTTTCAAAATTCATGGTTTTGTTTATAATTTTAATCATAGCTGATTCTTCAAACTCACAATTTAAAATATTATCACTCTGAACCCTTCCTTTTTGTCTGCTGCCAACATTAACCACAAATTTACCAAATGAAGCTGCTTCAATAATTCCACTAGAAGTATTTCCTATTAAAATTTTCGCATAATGCATTGCTGAAAAATAATTATTTTTACCAAAGTTTTCAATCAATAAAAATCGATTTGGGAATTCATTATTCAATTGCTCAATAACTTCTCTATAAACCGATCCTTGCATATCTGCATTAGGCATTGTATAAATAACAAATATTTTTTCTGAAATTATTGCCAATGCTTTTTTCATCTCTTTGGCATAGAATGCATTGTCTTTTAGAGATATTGTTTCCGGATGAAAAGTAACAAGGGCAAATTCTTCATTAGGTATATTGAATTTTTCGAAAAAGGTAATTTTATCTATCGGGACAAAGGAATTAATATTACTCAAACTTAGCGATCCAACCGAATAAACATCATCTGACGAACCTATCAAATTAATTACTTTTTCCCTAAAAACATCAGTAGCGGTAAAATGTAGCCTTGATGCCAGAGTAATTTGGTGGCGATAAATATTGTCAATTGCTCCTAAGGTAGTTTCTCCTCCATGTAGATGAGCAAATTTTACACCAAAAGGAATTCCCGCTTGCACTGCAGCACTCATTTCAAAACGATCTCCCAAACAAAAAACCAAATCAAACTTGTGATTTGACCAAAAGTCAGCAAACTTCAACACTGTCAAGCCATAAGAAGATGTAATTGATTGTGCGTCATCATTGGAAATTAGTGATGAAATAGAATAAATACAATTATATTCATCTTTTTCAATATCATTTAAAGTAAATCCGTGGCTTTTAGATAAATGGGTTCCAAAAGCAATTATTTCCATTTCAAAAAAAGAATCATTTTTCATTTTTTGAAGCAATGGAAGATATATCCCATAATCGGCTCTAGAACTTGTTAAAACACCAATTCTAATCATACTAAATCATTCATTTGGATTTTATGTCCTTTAGGTAAATCAACAAGTAGTTTTTTACCTATAATATTATCAATTTGCATGGGAGTGATCCCATCACCAGGCCTTAATGCAATTAAATCATCACCCTTTAAAATATGTTCTTTTTTTAGATCTTTTTTTAAATGTAAACTTTTTCGTGCTATATCAATATTTTTTTTCTCACTATGACTAGGTTCTTTAACTCCGCTTCCTGAAATAGCCAATTCAATATTTCTTATTCCTTTAACCATTGCTATTAACTCATTTGGTTCTAATGATGCCGCATGATCTGGACCAGGTAAAGTTCTATCTAAAGTAAAATGCTTTTCAATAACACAAGCACCCAATGCTACAGCTGCTATAGGAACTTCTATGCCTAAGGTATGGTCAGAATAACCTACTCTCAAACCTAACTCATTCGAAATATGATTCATTGCTAACAAATTAACATCTTTCATAGGTGTTGGATACTCTGTATTGCAATGAAGAACAATTATCCTTTCTCTGGCTATTCCTTCAGCTTCTATAACCTCTATGGCTTCTTTAATTTCTTGTAAATTAGCCATACCAGTTGATAGAATTATTTCTTTACCTTTTCGTGCAACATTCTGTAAATAGGGTTTATTGGTTATTTCACCAGATGGAATTTTGTAAAATGGAATTTCAATCCCTTCCAAAAAGTCAATGCTTTGAATATCAAAACCCGTAGATAAAAATTTAATTTCTTTTTCAGTGCAACGTGCAATCAAATGAGGATACCAATCATCTTGCATTTCCAACTTTTTTAACATACTAAACTGAGTAGTATCTTCCTCATCTGCCATGTTTTGAATTTGATATTCAGCCTTTATTGCATTGGGATTAACAATATTTTCCGCTTTAAAGGTTTGAAACTTTACGTAATCAGCCCCAGCCTGTGCGGCTGCATCAATCAATTGAATGGCCCTGTCAAAATCACCGTTGTGATTTACACCAGCTTCTGCTATAATTACAACTTTTTGATTCATAACTTTCTTCCTGGATTTCCTATTATTTTTAAATTATCATCAATATCTTTTACTATAACACTTCCTGCACCAACTATAACATTGTTACCAATTTTTATTCCTTGTCTAATTACAGAGTTGGCTCCAATAAAAGTGTTTTCACCAATACTTACATTACCTGCTAAAACAGCACCCGGGGCAATATGTGAAGCTTTTCCAATTTTACATTCGTGTTCAATAATACAACCTGTATTAAGAATTACATAGTCACCAATTACAGACAAAACATTAACGCTTACGTTTTTAGAAATAAAAACACCATTACCAATAATTGCTGTTTTAGAAATGCTTGCAGTTTTATCAATTACAATATGTAATTTCTGCTTTTTTGCAATGACTAAGTCACCTATTTTTCTCCTTAGGTTATTATCTCCAATTCCAAGCGTAAATTCAAAATTTTTATCCCAGCCAATAAACTTTTTATCACCTTCAAAACCTAAGTAATTTAAATTAAAAGGGTTGTATCTTGATTGGGTAATTTCTGAATAATGCATTAAATTCAAACCACCATTAATTGCAGCATCAGCTACAACAAAACCATGTCCCGAATATCCAATAATAACTACTTCTTTACCTAACACTACTTGGTATATTTACTATTCGTTCTTCTAAAAATAACGCATTTTTTTGTTCATCTTTTTGACATTGATTATACATTGGAAGTCTAAACATCAATTGCCAAATGGGCCTAGTCATCACGTTGTTTTCGTTGGTGGTTTTTAAAAATAAATCCCTATCAACTTTATTTTCTAATTGTACGCACATGAGCCAATAGTTTGCCTTTGTGTTTGGTGTTTCTGTTCTAAAAAGAATACCATTTTTTTTAAAAAAACCTTCGTACTCATCAGCTAAAGTTCGTTTATTAGCTAAAAAGCTATTCATCTGTTCTAATTGCGCACAAGCTAAAGCTGCATTTAAGTTAGGCATTCTGTAATTATGTCCTAATTCATCGTGCACGTATTCAAAAGGGTGTGGTATTTTGGCTGTAGTGGTCAGATATTTACCTTTTTCGCCTAGTTTGATATTATTGGTGACAATAGCACCTCCACCGCCACACGTTACTATTTTATTGCCATTAAATGAAAATACACCTAATTGGCCAAAACTACCTGTATGTTTATTTTTATAAGTGCTTCCTAAAGATTCTGCAGCATCTTCCACTATAGGTATTTGCCATTTATTGCAAACCTCTATCAATTCATCTAAATGTACAGGAAAACCGAAAGTATGCATTGGAACACATGCTGCTATTTTTCGTTGAGTACTTTTGTTATAACAACCATCTTCACGTATTTCGCCAAATTCTTCCAGAAAATTTTGAACAGCCATAGGAGAAAGTCCCATTGTATCAAGGTCTACATCCAAAAAAATGGGATGAGCATTATTATACGCTATTGCATTGGCAGTAGCAACAAAAGTTAATGCTTGGGTTATTACTTCAGTATTTGGTTTTACACCAGCTAAACGCAAAGCAACTTGAAGTGCAGAAGTTCCATTAACAACAGCAACTGCTTTTTGAGATTGGGAAATAGATGCCATTAATGTTTCAAATTGATCAACATAAGCTCCTACAGAAGAAACAAAAGTTGAATCTATAGTATCCAGCAAATATTTTTTTTCATTGCCACCAAATTGTGGCGTATGAAGAGGAGTAAAATCCTGTTGATTGAATTGCGATTTTATAAACTGAATCGTGTCTTTTATTTTTGAATCCATCATTAAGGTTTACATTTTTGCGTCTAAATATTTACCAGTTTCTTTATGTCCAAAATTGGGAATCATTTCAAAAAACAGATTTACAATTTCTTCTTTGTTCCATTTACCACTTTGTTTTAATGCATTGATTATACTGGTAAAATGATTCAATTTATCTTCTTCAATATTGAGTTCGTTTTTGATGACTCCCAAATTCTCGAAACGTTCCATATCTAAAATTTCGTCCTCAGTATAAAACTCTTCAAAATCCTTCTCACCAGTTGTATCGCTTGCCGTAAATAAGCAAGGCCATTTACCCACTTGCGGTAAAGTGTTTATTAATACCCTAGCTTCATCCTCAGTTTGGCATAAATAAGGTTCATAACCTAAACTTTTTAAATATTTAACTGCTATTTCAGCAAAGGTAATTAGGTGTAAACTTTCACTTAATTTCGGAAAAAATATATCTCTATTTTCTCCGAAAATACAAGACATTAAACATAATTCGCCAGATTCTTGTGGAACTACAAAATACCTTTTAATATCATTAGGTGCTACAATTGGTTGACGTTTTTGAATTCGCTGATTAAAACCATGTAATAAAGATCCATCAGAAAAAGCAACATTGGCAAAACGAGCTGTAGATATCGCAATATCTTTACTTCTCCTCATCAAAAACATCTCCATAATGCGTTTGGAGGCTCCCATCATATTTACTGGGTTTGCTGCTTTATCTGTAGAAACACAAAAGTATTTTTTAACACCTTTGTCTATTGATTGTTGAATTGTTTTATCGGTATTAAATATATTTACATTGATCATTCGCATCAACGTAAATGGGTCTTTTTCTGAACGAACATGTTTTAATGCTGATAAGTTAAGTACGTAGTCATATTTTCCATCAGCTTCAATAAAAGCATCATATTCAATTGATCCAATATCTAAAGCAAAGGTTTGAAAATCTCCATCTATATATCCAAATGAACTTCTTACATCCCTAACTAATTCAACCATATTATTTTCACTGATATCAACCACATGGAGTTTTTGAGGATTACGCTTAAAAATTTCTTTTGTAACCGCTTGACCAATGGATCCTGCTCCCCCAACTACCAAAAAAGCAGATTTAGAAACAATTTCTTGTAATTCCTTTTCTTTGTTTATTATATCGTGGGTGAATAAAGGATTTACTCTTCCAATTAATTCAAGAATTGACATTTTATATTTGTGTTTTGTACCATTCAAAAACAATTTCCAAACCTTTTTTGAATCGAAATTGTGGTTCATAGTTTAAGAAATTGGAGATTTTATCAATACTTGCTTTAGAGTGTTTTACATCTCCTTTGCGTTCTGGGCCGTAAATAGGTTTAATTTGTTGTCCACTTAATTGGTTGAGCATGGTTATCATTTCATTTAGGGTTACTTGGTCGCCACAAGCCATATTGAATACTTCGTGTTTTTTTAAGGGGTTTAGCGCTTCGCTGTTTAGTGCTTCGCTGTTTAGTGCTTCGCTGTTTAACGCTTCGCTGTTTAGTGCTTCGCTGTTTAGAAGGTTTAGTTCTAAACTCTCTAAACCTCCTAAACTCTCTAAACCGTTTTCATTAATTCCAAAAAGCATCGCACGAATATTGGCTTGAACAGCGTTTTCAACAAAGGTAAAGTCTCTGCTAGTTAATCCATCTCCGTTTATTGTTGGTTGTTTTCCTTCAATAAATGCTTTGCAGAAAATTGGAATAACTGCTGCATAAGGGTTATTTGGATTTTGTTTAGGTCCAAAAACGTTAAAGTACCTCAAGCCAATAGCATGCAGTCCATAAACTTTACTATAAACATCAGCATACAATTCATTTACTAATTTGGTAACTGCGTAAGGTGATAAAGGATTTCCTTCATTACCTTCTACTTTAGGTAGGGTTGGACTATCACCATAAGTTGAAGAAGATGCTGCATACACCATTTGTTTTACATTAGATGCATCTTTTACTGCAGTAAGTATGTTTAAAAATCCGCTTACATTTACCTCATTAGAAGTTAATGGATCGGAAATGGAACGAGGAACTGAACCAAGTGCAGCTTGGTGAGTTACAAAATCCATTCCTTCTATTGCTTTTTTGCAAGTTTCAAAATTACGTATATCACCTAAAATGAATTCAAAATTAGGTAAACCCATAAAATCTTTTATATTTTCGAAATATCCGTTGGATAAATTGTCTAATACACGCACATTACCTGCATTGTATTTGATTAAATACTCAACAATATTACTACCTATGAATCCAGCTCCTCCAGTTACCAAGAATTTGAATTTGGATAGGTCGGTGGTATGGTAGGGGGTGTTGTATAATTTGGGGTTAAACACTTTGTTTGGGTTTAGAGGGTTTAGTGCTTTGCTGTTTAGAGTTTAGTGCTTTGATGTTTAGGGATTAGTTCTTTGCGATTTAGAGGGTTTAGTACTTTACTGTTTAGTGCTTAAACTCTCTAAACTATCTAAACCCTTTACAGGCTATTTCTTAAACTAGTTATTTTATATGCTATACTGTCAATTTTTTCTCTTAATTCAATTAACTCCGAATCTGTTATAAAAGCCAAATCAGTTGAAATAATTAATTGATTTAGTAATTCAAGTAAACTACTGTAAGCTATTTTATAAAATTTTGCTTGATCAAGTTTTGTTGTTCTGCCAGATCCTTCAGCAATATTAGAGCAAATGGAAATGGCTGCTCTCCTCATTTGACTGCTTATTCCGAAAATTTCTTCTTTAGGAA
>Ga0247843_1005015_pt1 | contig 18972 bp, 16 predicted proteins | sample LaCruzMarch2017__FD_192420 | JGI IMG/M metagenome (GOLD analysis project Ga0247843, IMG submission 192420) | Freshwater microbial communities from meromictic Lake La Cruz, Castile-La Mancha, Spain - LaCruzMarch2017_8m | ecosystem: Environmental > Aquatic > Freshwater > Lake | place: Spain...
TACTTCCACCACTACCTCCTTGTATCCTCCCGCCGATCCTTCATTCTCATCCAGTATGGCACTTTGCCATCCTTTCTTTTCAAAATACTTTAAATACATCCTCAACAGATCGCCGGCAAAAATACTGGCTTCATCCCCTCCCGTACCCCCTCTTATTTCTATGATAGCATTTTTGGCATCTTCAGGGTCTTTAGGCAAAAGCATGGTTCGGGTATTGCGCTCTAATTCTTCCTGCCTGGCACTGAGTTCCTCTATCTCCATTTTGGCCATATCCTTAAGCTCCTCGTCTTTTTCAGTATTAAGTATATGCTTTGCTTCTTGAAGATTATTAATGAGGACACGGTATTCCTGATAAACTTCATCTATTTCTTTCAAATCGGCATACTCCATATTCAATTGCTTAAATTTCTGCATATCCGACATCGAATCGGAACTGCTTAGCAATAATTCAACTTCTTTAAATCGGGCGTGTATGGCTTCTAGCTTATCTAGCATAATAGGGCGGCAAAGATAAGTTTATTTAGGAATTGAGATTGAGGATTTTGAGAGGTGGAAATGAGGTGTTATTTCAAAGAATATATCCTATTGATCCTTCACTTAATTCCAAAAGAATAAATCAGTATTCTGGCAGAATCCTGAGTATAGATATGCTTATCCTCCAAACGAATATTGGTGTATTCCGTTCTATTAAACAGCGCATTGTTTTGAAGCAGGGTATCCTTCTGAAAGGTGGAAGGATTGTAAACAAACAGATTAGAGATTGTAGAATAAATAATGGATTCATCCTTTGCCTGAAAAGAATTGAAATTCTCGAGGGGAATATTTTTGATAAAATTGCCGAGTATATCAAACACCAGTAAGCGATCTGAATTGGTTTTTAAATAAACAAATTTCCCATTATCCAAAATCATCTGAGGATTTAATATGGTATCGGCAATATTGGCCAGGTTAATAGATTCAGTTTGAAGTACGCCTTGCTTGTCGGATTTTTTCAACTTAAAATTATCCGGATCGAAGAACCAGAACCCATTATCGTAACTACGGCTTACTGCCATAATATTATTTACCCCTAAGGTTTTATACAAATCGGTTTCGCCCCGATAATTTAGCAAATTATCAAAATAGGCAAGTTTGTTCTGGTCTTTATAAAACACATAAATTTCTAATGGATTGGTGGCATCAATGGAAGTAGCTTCCCCAAGTACCTTGAAATTAACCTCTGTAAGTTTCTTTCCTTTAGTATTAAATTTCTGTATGTCGTTTTTGGGCGTAATCACAAAAACATTGCCCAGCTTATCGGTAGTGAAATATTTAAACTGCCCATTAATTTCCCCTTCCAACACAAACTCCGGCTGGAGCTGGAAGGAACAAAAGAGAAAGACAAGACTTAAATATTTTACCATGTATTTATAACGAAGACCAGAGGAATATATTTACTTAACCGGATTTTCAAAAGTTAACAACGCAATATCTGTTCCGTTAAATTCGGCATAGGTATAAAACTTGAACCAGTCGCCCAAATTAATGTACCGCGATTGTTCATTCAGCATAATATCAAGGGCCAAGTGGCGATGCCCAAATATGAGATAGTCATACGGGGATTGTTTGATAAGATCTCGGCAATAGTTCACGAGCCATTCTTTCTCTATATCAATGGCTTCGTTTTCAAACTTCATTTGAGCCAATCTGCTTTTTGATGATAAATAATTGGCCAAACCCATACCCAGGGAAGGATGCAGAAAGGCAAAGCTTCGCTGGCATGCCACGCTCCTGAAAACTTTTTTTAGAAGTTTGTAACTTGCATCCCCGCTTCCCAACCCATCGCCATGGTGGACAAAAAATGACTTGCCGTTTCTTTTGAAGGTATACTCGTTGCTGTGAATGGTCGCTCCAAATTCCTGCTCAAAATACCCAAACATCCACATATCGTGATTGCCTTTAAAAAAATGAATTTTAACCCCGCTATCGGCCATGTTGGCTAGACAACCAAACAAACGGGTATACCCTTTGGGTATGACATATTTGTATTCAAACCAGAAATCGAATACATCCCCAACCAGAAATACTTCGTCGGCTAAAGGCGCGATGGATTCAAGCCATTTTACTAATTTTCGTTCACGAATCAGACTTTCTGCGGCATTAGGCACTCCTAAATGAAAGTCGGATGCAAAATAGAGGTTACCCACGATTGCAAACTTATATTATTTCGAAGAGTTTAGAATACATTAGAATTATCATCTTGATAAATTCACATTAATGGCTTTGGTTTGTTGGCAATAAACATCCTATGGCCAACAAAGACGCTTTTTTAAAAGAAATAGAATCCTCCTATACCTTCAAGGGTAATTCCATAGTGCTTGGTACTTCGGTATTGGATGGTGAGCCAAACCCACACAACCTGGTAAAGGCCCCTTTACAAACCTTCAACCGCCACGGGCTTATTGCAGGTGCCACAGGAACCGGAAAAACCAAATCGTTGCAAATGATTACCGAGAGATTATCGCTAAATGGTGTCCCTACATTGGTTATGGATATTAAAGGCGATTTGAGTGGAATTTCGCAACCGGGAGTTATCAATCCAAAAATAGAAGACCGCATAAAATTAATTGGTGGAGACTGGAAACCAAGTCATTGCCCTGCCGAATTGCTTTCTATTTCCAATGAACCAGGGGTAAAACTAAAGGCCACCATCAGTGAATTTGGCCCTGTATTACTCAGCAAAATGCTTGAACTCAACGACACCCAAGGTGGAGTTGTGTCTCTCGTATTTAAATATGCCGACGATAAAAAACTACCTTTACTGGATATTAAAGATTTTAGAAAAACCCTCCAGTTCCTGAGCAATGAGGGGAAGGAGGAAACAGAAAAGGAATATGGATTGATAAGCAGTTCGTCGGTAGGGGCTATTCTTCGCAATTTGATCGCTTTGGAGGAACAAGGTGCCGATGAGTTTTTTGGAGAACCTTCCTTTGATGTGGACGATTTGATGCGGATGGATGAAAATGGGTATGGGTACATCAATATTTTAAGATTGACCGATATTCAGGGGAAACCTAAATTATTCAGCACATTTATGCTTTGCCTATTGGCAGAAATTTATGAAAGCCTACCCGAAAAGGGCGATATAGAGCAACCTGAACTGGTTATTTTTATCGATGAAGCACATCTTATATTTAATGAAGCTTCCAAAGCCTTGCTGTCACAAATTGAAACCATTATAAAACTAATTCGAAGCAAAGGTGTTGGTATATTTTTTATTACTCAAAGTCCGGATGATATTCCGGAATCGGTATTGGCCCAGCTTGGAATGAAGATTCAACATGCGTTAAGGGCTTTTACAGCTAAAGACCGCAAGGCCATAAAAGTCGCGGCTGAAAATTATCCCCTTTCTGATTATTATAAAACCGAAGACATAATAACCCAACTGGGAATTGGGGAAGCTTTGATAACTGTGCTTAACGAAAAGGGTGTACCTACCAGTCTGGTGCATTGCCTTATGAGCCCACCCACCACCCGAATGGATATTATTACAGATTCGGAACAACAGGAATTAGCGTCTAGATCGAAGATTGCCGGTAAATACAGCAGCATGGCCGATAGGGAAAGTGCTTATGAATTGCTTAGTGCAAAACTTAATGAATTGGACGAAGCCCGAAAAAAGGAAGCCGAAGAAAAACTGGAAGAAAAAAAGGAGAAATCGGGACGTGGTGAAAAATCAATGTTTGAAACGGTGGCAGAGAGTAGCGTAACTAAAACCGTTGTAAGAGAACTAACCCGGGGATTGCTTGGAATGCTTGGAATAGGCGGAACTCGCCGCAGAACATCCCGAAAAACAGGTTGGCTTTAGTCTTTTAAAGACTATAATTGGCTATTAAGGCAATATTGCAATCTCTATTAGCTAGAATCACTCAATAAAGTCTTGTTTACTCACCTTTCTCAGTAAAATTGCGGTCCGTCAGGCCTAAGTATCGGTTTTTTGACCTTTTGTATCGGTTTATTAATCTTTGGAATCGGTTTATTAAACTTTAGTAACGCTTTATTAAACTTTAGTAACGCTTTATTAACCTTTCGTGCCCTTTGGTTAACCTTAAACATCGTTTGGTTAAGGTTTTGAATCGTTTAGTTAGAGTTAAACGGGGTGAATTAATACCCTGAGCAGAAAATTGGCTTAAATAGTGCGTTACTTTAAGCGGAGGTGTTGATTTTTGAATCAGATTATAGGGTTTGAACCTTGTTTACTGGGGAAACAAAAAATCCTTTATGGTCTTTATTGGAATCAATAGGGAAAGTTAATGCTAATGCGCCTCCAACCAATTCTTCCCGCTTCCTGCCTCTACCACCACAGGTACATCCAATGGCATAGCCGTTTCCATAGCCTCAATAATTATTGGTCTTACCGTTTCCAATTCATGCAAGGGTACGTCAAATAAAAGTTCATCATGCACCTGAAGGATCATTTTGGTGTTGCATTGAATGGCTTTTAATTTTTTATCCACCTCTATCATAGCGAGTTTTATCATATCAGCAGCACTGCCCTGAATAGGGGCATTAATGGAATTTCGCTCAGCAAAGCCTTGAACCGTTCGGTTACTACTCGTTATATCACGGATGTATCGGCGTCGGCCCATCAAGGTCTTAACATACCCATGCTCCCTGCAAAAGTTAATGGTTTCATCCATATAGGTTTTAATGCCAGAGAACTGAGTAAAATAATTGTCTATGATTTCCTTGGCTTCCGAACGGCTTATACCTACCCTTTGTGACAACCCAAACGCTGAAATTCCATATATTATTCCGAAGTTAACCGTCTTGGCCTTACGGCGCATATCGCCATCTACCTGATCGATAGGAATATTCCAAACCTTGGCAGCGGTGGCGGTATGAATATCAATCCCTTTCCTGAAGGCCTCTATCATGCCGGGATCCTTGCTTATCGAGGCAATGATTCGCAATTCAATCTGAGAATAATCTGCGCTAAGCAATATATGGTTCTCATCGCGGGGCACAAAAGCTTTTCGGATTTCCTTGCCTTTTTCGGTGCGTATTGGAATGTTCTGGAGGTTGGGATTATTACTGCTCAAACGTCCCGTGGAGGCAACCGCCTGATTAAATGATGTGTGGACCCGGCCTGTTTTAGGATGAATTAAAAGGGGCAAGGCATCAACATAGGTTGATTTAAGTTTTTGTATCTGCCTTATATCCAATATTTTTTGAGGAAGAGGATGAAGGTTCACCAATAAACTTAACACCTCTTCACCGGTTTGATATTGCCCTGTTTTGGTTTTTTTGGCCTTAGGATCCAGTTTTAAATTGTCGAATAATATTTCGCCCAACTGCTTCGGACTGGCAATATTAAATTTAAGCCCGGCCAGTTCGTATATTTCCTTTTCTATCTCCTTGGCTTGACCATCCAACAGTACCGATAATTCATTCAAAGCCAATTTATCAATGGCAACCCCCTCGTGTTCCATATCGGCCAGAACGGGAACCAAAGGCATTTCAATAGTGGTGAGAACCGATTCCGTTTCATCCTTTATAAGTAAAGGCCTGAAAATTTCTCCTAACTGGAACGTAATATCGGCATCTTCCGCAGCATAATCCTTGGCTTTTTCCACTGGAACTTCCCTGAAATTGAGCTGATCTTTTCCTTTTTTTCCAATGAGTTCAGTAATGGAAACAGGTTGGTATTTTAAGTATTTTTCGGATAAAAAATCCATCCCATGTTTTTGGTCGGGTTCCAAAAGGTAATGAGCCAACATAGTATCGAATAGTTTGCCCTTTAGTTCAATACCATAGTTCTTTAGGATAGCAAGATCGTACTTGATATTTTGGGCAGTCTTTTCAATGGCATCGTTTTCAAACCAAGGTTTGAAACGGTTGAATAATGTTTGTGCTTCCGAACGGTTGGCAGAAAAAGGAATGTACCACGCTTCGTGTGATCGGAAGGATATGGATAAACCGACTATTTCAGCTACCAATACATCCAGGCCGGTGGTTTCGGTATCGAAACAAAAGTGTTTGTGTTTGTTAAATTCATCAAACAGCTCCTGTAATTCTTCTTCCGATTGGGCCAGTTTATAGGAATGATCGCAGGTGGCTATGGTTTGAAAATCAATCGTTTCTTCCTGAGATTTGGTAATGGTAACTCCCTTTTCATCGGATGGATGCGAAAACAAATCAAATTGAGATTGAACGGGCTGTGGGGTTCCCACCGATTGGGTTGGGGCTATTCCCAAAACACGGGTTAAAAGATTCTTAAATTCTAATTCATTAAAAATAGCTTTTATTTTTTCGGGATCTGGAGGATCTAATATCAGCGATGTTTCATCAAAAACAAGAGGGACATCAATATTTATGGTGGCCAATCGTTTTGAAAGAATAGCTTGTTCTCCAAATTTTATCAGGTTCTCCTGTAATTTACCTTTATATAAATGGGTGTTTTGCAAAAGATTTTCGATGGAGTCATGTTCTTGAATCAGCTTTTTGGCAATTTTTTCACCCACACCCGGTATACCGGGGATATTATCGGCAGCATCGCCCCATAATCCCAGAATATCTTTTACCTGATCCACGCGTTGAATCTCCCATTTGTAAAGGATATCCTTAACACCCAATATTTCGTAAGAATTTCCTAGGCGAGCCGGTTTATAGATAAAAATATCATCCTGCACCAGCTGTCCAAAATCCTTGTCGGGCGTCATCATATAGGTAACAAACCCCTCAACCGAAGCTTTTTTGGCTAATGTACCAATTACATCATCGGCCTCATAGCCATCCATATTGAACATGGGTATGTTGAAGGCATCAATAATTTTAAAGATGTAAGGAATGCTTTTTCTCAAATCTTCCGGCATGCTTTCCCTATGGGCCTTGTACGCTTCAAATTCAATATGCCTTTCGGTTGGCGCTGCAGTATCGAAACTAATGCCAATATGCGTTGGTTTTTCTTTATTCAATATATCAAGCAATGTATTGGTAAACCCAAACATAGCCGAAGTATTAAGTCCATAACTGGTAATTCGCGGGTTCTGACTAAAGGCAAAATAAGCTCGGTATATCAGAGCCATACCATCTAAAAGAAAAAGTTTTTTTGACATAGGAATAATGGGTAAAATTAGGATTAATATGCTAAGGTGTCAATATGGTGGTATGCCCGCTTTGAAGCTTCCATCCATTGGGTCGCTTTATTAATAGGCCAGTCTCCATAAGTTTCATTACCGATACCTTTCCAAGGTTGTCCGTTATTACCGAATTGATTCTGGCATGGTAGGTTGCCAACCTGCGGCTTAAAGCCAATACCTTTAGGGTAACATAGGTGTTATCTACGGTTTTATAATGAGATACACTTTGGTTCAAAATTGACGCAACCGAATCGTAGGATATGGCAGAGGAGAAACCGGGTGGTACCCAAAAGAAATCGGATGAGCTATCGAGGTAATTAAACTCTGCAGTCAGCCCCTTTGCCTTTACATCGTTGGCGTAATTGATTAAAGTAAGGGCTACTGTATCGGCAATCCTAAGTTTTTCTTCCTGGGTAAGTTTATTATCCTGGCGGCAACTTTGTACACTTAGCAGAATGAAGACACTTATCAGAACTGGTCTCATTTAGGTATTCTTAGGCCGATCGGTAGGATTTTTAGTCGTGTTTACATAAACCCACGATTGTATGAAATAAGTCGTGAAGTTCTGTTAAGTCTTCTTTAATTTCCGAATCGGTGCAATTGCCTTTGATATCTTCATTAAGGTCTTTGGTTTCCTCCACAAGTTTTTTAAGTTTTTTCTTTAACTTCTCTTTACTGAATCCGGCTGGAACAGAAGATTTTTGCCAGGCCAAAGCCTTTTCGTATAATTCCAAACTTCGCTCGCGTATAGGGAGGTAGTTACCATCTTCCATAGGATGAAAGGTTTGAGCCATTACGGTGTGGAAATTTTCTTTTTCCGGCCATTCGGTTTTAGTTTGAGCAAAAACAGTGGAAGAAAAGGATAGAATAAAAAGGAGAAATATTTTTTGCATGGGATATCTGGTTATTAAAGGTTCAATTTTAAGAGTTTGAATTGAATAAAAATAAGAATTCGTAACATTTATTTAAATAGTCGGACCTCAAAAAGTCATTTAGAAAAAACGCAAGCTTGGTTTAGGATTCAAGAATTTTAATGAATCATTATTAAATCCTAAAGATACTAAGTATCGTAATAGAACCTTTCCAATAGGTCATAAGCTGAGGCATAAAGGGACACCTTAAATTTAACAGCGATTTAAATCTATCCTATCAAGCCTTATTAAAAATTAAGGCTCAGTTGAAAGGTTGTTTTGGAACGTTGAATAACAGACACTGCTGTTATATGCTGCTTTTTTTGTCGTCATTATGATTTCTATTTTGCATCATTAACTTCAATTTTAAGTCGTCATATAATACTCCAATAATTAGAACTGCCGCTGCAATTGCTAACACATATAGCTTTAAGGTCGAATAAAAAATGCCTCCTAAAAGTCCACCTATAAAGAAAAAAGTAATAATGGTCAGGCGTAATTTTATTGAAGAGAAGAGTTTGTCCTTTTGGTCTTTTTGTTTGTAAAAAAACAATTGGGAGAGCTCAATTCCTAAGTCTGTAAATAGTCCTGTGAGGTGCGTTGTTCGAACAGTTGCATTAGAGATTGTGGTTACCAATGAATTTTGTAAACCCATTGCAAATAGCAAAGAACAAGCAAGAAGATTGGGATTTTGAGCGATTAATAATTGTCCGAATACCGCTAACAAAAACAAAATAATACTCTCGATAATTGTCGGAATTATATTTATCAACCTGTCACTTTTTTTTGCAATAATTTCAACTATTAGGTTGGACATGAATGAACCTAAGAAGAAGAAGAAAATGTATAAGAAGTATACAAACCCTTGCAAAAAATTGAGTTTAAAAATTTCATCAACAAAAAAAGCAAAATGTCCAGTTACATTAGTTGTCAATCGTTGAACAGCTAAAAAACCACCAACATTCACAATTCCAGCCACAAAAGACAACAATGAAGCAATTCTTAAATTATGCTTTAATGTCCTTGTCTTTCCTTTGTGCCTAAACATAAATTAGTTGTCAAATTGTGAGTTTTTGTGCCGTCGTAAAGTGGCATATAACGTCTTTTTGTATAAAAACTCCGATTTATTTCTCGAAAATACAAAATGTCGACTCTAATAGAAGCCATTTAAGCCACCCATTTCAGGTTTTGATAATGTGTAAACTAAAAATTCAGGTGGCTTGTATGGGCTAAATTTAGGTTTAATGAAGCTGTTTTCATAAAATAAAAAGTTCGAATTCCTCAAAAGGGGAAACTACCTCTTTTATGAATTATCAAAGCAAAAATCAAGCATTTTAAGACATCCAATTTTTCAAAACATGGTTAATGCCTTAAATTTTGATACTGGCTTAAATCTCTCCAAATGAAGTCCTATAAAAAATTAAAGCTCCATTGAAAGGTTGTTTTGCAAGGTTGTGCAACAGCCATTGCACTTAGCAACTGGGTTTATTTATGCAGGTCGTAATGGTCTGCATTCATAACTTTCGTCCAAGCTTTTACAAAGTCTTTTACAAATTTTTCTTTGTTGTCGTCCTGTGCATAAACCTCTGAATAAGATCGTAATATTGAATTTGAACCAAGAACTAAATCTACACGTGTTGCAGTCCATTTTGTTAGTCCAGTTTGTCTGTCAACAATGTTATATAAATTATCCGCCACAGGCTTCCATGAATATTTCATGTCTGTAAGATTTACAAAAAAGTCATTACTTAACATACCTTCTCTGTCTGTCAATACCCCGTGCTTTGTGCCCCCATGATTTGTTCCTAGCACACGCATACCGCCAATTAAAACAGTCATTTCTGGTGCAGTTAGTCCCATAAGTTGTGTTCTGTCTAAAAGGAGTTCTTCGGGTTTTACGGCATAATCCTTTTTAAGCCAGTTTCTATATCCATCATGAATAGGTTCTAATACCTCGAATGATTCCACATCCGTCATTTCAGATGTTGCATCAGCACGTCCGGCATAAAAAGGAACTATGATGTTTACACCTGCCTCTTGTGCTGCTTTTTCAATAGCCACACTTCCGCCCAATACAATTAAATCTGCTATACTGATTTTCTTAGGTAAAACAGCCTGAATTTCTGTAAGTATGTTCAATACTTTTTCCAAACGTTTTGGTTCGTTACCCTCCCAGTCTTTTTGAGGTGCTAAACGAATTCTTGAACCGTTGGCTCCACCTCTGTAATCAGAACAACGGAAGGTTCTGGCGCTGTCCCAAGCTGTTGTAATAAGTTCAGTGCGTGTAAGTCCACTATTCAATAATTTATTTTTTAACTCATCAATTTCAGTATCCGATAATGTGTAATCAACTTTTGGAATAGGGTCTTGCCAAATTAAATCTTCTTTAGGTGCGTCTGCGCCTAAATATCTGCTCTTTGGACCTAAGTCACGATGTGTTAATTTGAACCATGCTCTGGCAAATACTTCTTCAAAATATTTTTGGTCTTTAAAGAACCGTTCTGAAATTTTCCTGTATTCAGGATCCATTTTCATCGCCATGTCAGCATCCGTCATTACTGGATTTCTGCGAAGGTTTGGAATATGAGCATCAAATGGCTTGTCTTCTTCTTTAATATTGATAGGTTCCCATTGCCAAGCACCAGCAGGACTTTTTTTCAATTCCCATTCATGGTTTAATAATAGAGGAAAATAGGTGTTATTCCATTTATTAGGTGTAGTTGTCCATGCACCTTCAAGACCACTTGTTACCGTATCCTCAGCATTTCCTTTTCGTGTTGGATTAGTCCAACCAAATCCTTGTTCATGCAGTTCAGCCCCTTCAGGGTTAGCTCCTAATTTTGAAGCATCACCATTTCCATGGGATTTACCAACAGTATGACCGCCAGCGGTTAATGCAACTGTTTCTTCATCATTCATCGCCATTCGTTTAAAAGTGGTTCTCACATCATGGGCCGTTTTCAATGGGTCTGGATTTCCGTCAACGCCTTCAGGGTTTACATATATCAAGCCCATTTGAACAGCAGCCAAAGGGTTTTCAAGCGAATCGCTAGAACCAGGATTGGAGTAACGGGATTTTCCAAGCCATTCTTTTTCTGAACCCCAGTTGATGTCTTTTTCAGGATGCCAAATATCTTCACGTCCACCTGCGAAACCAAAAGTTTTAAAACCCATAGATTCATAAGCCATATTTCCTGCAAGAATGAATAAATCCGCCCATGAAATTTTGTTGCCATATTTTTTCTTTATTGGCCAAAGTAATCTTCTTGCTTTATCTAAGTTAGTATTATCAGGCCAACTGTTGATTGGAGCAAAGCGTTGATTTCCTGTACCACTTCCACCACGTCCGTCTGCTACTCTATATGTTCCTGCCGAATGCCATGCCATACGAATCATTAAACCTCCATAATGTCCCCAATCAGCAGGCCACCAGTCTTGGCTTTCGGTCATCAAGTCTTTTAAATCATTTTTCAAAGCCTCTAAGTCAAGTTTTTTAAACTCTTCTTTATAATTGAAATTATCATCTAAAGGATTTGTTTTGGTGTCGTGCTGATGTAAAATTTCTAGATTAAGCGCATTTGGCCACCAGTTCATTACAGAATTAATTGTTTCTGTGTTTCCTCCGTGCATCACGGGGCATTTATCTGTTTTCATATTGTCCATGATTCTTATTTTTAATGTTTATTATTGTCTTACGTCAGGTATTCGTGATAACTAGTAACGGCTTGCCTAACGTTGGTTGTTAGCTGTTGGCGTTTTCGTTTATTGTGACAAAATTACTTATTTAAAAATGAAGAATACATCCAAATCTATTTTTCTTGTAAACGAATAAAATCGCTCAATTATACAATCGTTCCTTGGTATTCTGCATCAGCCAAAATGGCAAGCAGTTCTCATTGAAGTATTATGCTTGTTACATTTTTACAACTCTCGTCTGATCCTTGCCTCTAAAGGTTGCAGGCTTAAAATAGTTGGCCATCGAAGCATACTACCTTTCATTGAAGTACGACGTTATTTGAAACTATAAACTTTCCAAATCCGAGAATGCCACTTTTTTTTAAGCCTGCTGACATTAGCTGTCACATTGGTTCCTTGTTAAATATGTAACATAGAACAGTTGTTCATTTTATCTCTAAGAGCCAAGGCTTTACCAGAACAGAAAGGTTTTAAGGTCTAAACGTTTGGAACGGAAACAAATCTAAAAATTTATTTCTGAGACCAGCCAAGAATTTTCAACCTAAAAAGACCATCTGCCAAGCCTTAATGCAACAATTATTTAATTCTTTAAGGGCTAGTATATTTTCTTGTTCTCGCGTTTCCCTTTGGCTGCATCATACCAATCTTTATTCGACTGGCCATTGCTTTGAGCCCATTTTTCAAAATCCAGATACCCTGCGATAAAATCTTCACGTTCCATCATGTAAGGAATTTCTGCTGGTACATCTAAGGCCCAAGGTAAATTACCGTTTTTGCTGGTGTAATAGGTTTTTTCATCAAGTTTGGTATTGTCTTGTGATTGTCCGAATAATTTGGTAGACGCCAAGTTAGTTGGCTCAAATTTGGGTAGGTGTATTTCTTTTCCCCGGTCTTGGTTTACAATAATGTAAGGGTTAATACGAATTTCATCTATACTCAATTCTTTCCCTTTATCGGTAGAAAATGCTATCGTTAATTGAGTTGTGTCGGGTGTAACGAAAGGTGCTCCACTGTTTGTATTTACAAGACTTCCTCCCGCATTAGGCATAAGTGCATTTACATTGTCGAATACAATAACGTTCGCGAATTTTTGATTGTTCTCTGTGCCGTTTCCACTTACACTTAACCATTTTGCTTCTTTGGTTTTTACACCCTTTACACTTACAATTTTTGAAGGGTCGAGGTTGTCAAATTGAATTCCAAAACCATTTGAATTAGCGGCTCCAATGGCCTTAATAATGTAAGTCATTTTAATTTCAACCACCTTGTTACTCGCATTGGTAACGGTATTTCTTTTGTACCCTAAAACCAAATCGTTAAAATCATAATCACCCAAGGATGGCCATAAATCTTCAAACATTAAGGTTCCATTTCCTTTTGAGGGAAAATAATTGTTGTAAGCCCTTGCGGCATCTTGCGGATAAGCATCATCAGAATCTTGAACGCCGTCTTGGTCGGTATCGATTATTAAGGCTAATGGTAAACAGTTTTTAGATGGATTGGCCCAATAGGTAGTGTTCGAAATATTAATATCATCAAGTATCCAACGTGATGATCCTCCCGAACCAAATGCACTGATTAATATGGCGTAAACCTTATCATTAGATACAATTGCAGATGGAATATTTATTGAAATATTTTGGGTTGTAGTTGGGATAGTTGTATAACTAACCGAATCGAATCGTACCAGGGTGCCTTGTCCGTAATTTTTGGTTGAATCATAACTGTAATAGCTAAAAACTAATCTTCTGAAGGTACCGTTTGAAGCATCTAATTTAGCTTTAAGGGTAATGGTTCCTCCTGATGCAAACTTGCACCAAGGAGCCGTTATAAACGCTGCGTATAATGACGGGTTGGATGCAGAATTTCCTCTATAAGAATAGTTACCATTGATTTTGCTAGTTGCAGAAGGTGAAAAGGTGCCAAACGACCAACAATTGGCCTGGTCGTAAGATCTACTGCCTGATTCAGCAGTTATAGTGGCTAAAGTTTGTGCTGATGATTTTTGAATTAAAATCATCGTGAATAAAAGGCTGGTTATTAATTTTAGTGTTTTCATTTTTGTAACAATTTTAAAAAATTAGTTTTCAATTAAATAGTCAAATTCAACTCGGTTATTAATAATATCAACTGTTTTGCTGATTGAACCGAAAGAAATAATAAGCTTGGTTTCTTTTGAAGGTAATAGAACTTTTCCGGTAAAAGGTTGATTCATTTGTTGCAACTTTTTAAATACTACCTCACCTGATTCTGTTTTAACAGTTAGTGTGTTTTCGATTTTAACAGGTGCTGGAAATGCAATAACGTCTAGGGTAATTTCATTGGTTAACTTCCAATTGAAATTCGATTGAACTTTAAGGTCTTTGAAAGATGATACATCCGAAAATGTTTCATTGTTTGAGGTTTCGAGTTGTAATAAACTTTCCTTTTTACAAGCCGATAAACCAACGGCTCCGATTATCAAAAAGCCTAAGATGGATTTGGTATTTTTCATATTATTTTTTATTTGTTTTTTTTGGGGTTAAATGTTCTAATCCTTTTTTTAATTATAACTTCTAGACGTTGATGTGTTGTAATTATCTAGAATTCTAATTTTCAGCAAACCTAAGATTTACAAGGGCTGTGTTCTTGCAAATTCGGTGAAATGGGAATATCAGGGTGTGAAACCATGACTTTGAATGGTGAATTTTTTGCCCCGGTATAACCAAGTAAAAAAAAAGGGAGGCCTTTGATGGTTATCTCAAAGACAGCCTACCCGTAAACACAGAAATCACCTCCAAATTAGGAAAATCAGTTACGTTACAAGGGCGTACAATATGTTGTGGAATGCGTAAAATAAACCAGTAGCATCCATTCTACTAAAAACTATCAAAACACTAACAGGGTTGACGTAATTTTCTGTCAAAAAGAGGATTACATATTTTGAAAACAAAAATTTCTAAGTGCTCAGAAGCAAAATTCATTTTAGGTTTACAACATTTGAAAGAAAATTTAACCCAAATTAATCATTAGAAGGTTTAATAAACCGAACTATATGATTAAGTTGGGTTTAATGAAATCTGCATTTTCTAATACGGATTTTGGGTTTAATGAAGATAATTTTCTGAAAACAAAATTTATAATTCTTCGAAGGTGGAAACTATCTCTTTTATAAACAACCAATGCCATAAATTATTAAAGTTAAAATCAAGCATTTTATACATCCGATTTTTCAAGACATTGTTAATGCCTTAAAATTAACATTGGCTTACATCTCTACAAATCAAGCTTCATTAAAAAATAAAGCTCCATTGCAAGGTTATTTTGGAAGGTTTTGCAACAGCCACCCTTACTAGCGGTGTTTCCTATCATTAGTGGCTAGTAATAAAATTATTAAATTCAGTCTTGGCAGTTGGACTTTCAAACAAAGAGCCATGTTCACCACCTACAATCTCAACAAACTGACTATTCTTACAATTGGTGCAACTTAATATATCTTGTTTAAAAGTTGGCCAAGAATACATTTGAATAGGAGAGTCATTTAATCCTTGAACAAACAAAATGTCAGACTTGAACCCATTTGTGAAATTAAGTAATGACCTCTGAAGATATGCATTTGGGTTATTTGAGGTAGTTCCGTATACATTTTTTAGTTTTGTACAAACGGCACCAGATTGAATTTGCCCGTTTTCCTCTAATTGACATCTATAAACAAGATTTAATGGTCCGGGTGCATTTGCTATTACGCCGTTTGTTTGATGCATTGTATTAAGTCGTGTTACCATATAGCCTCCTTGAGAATGTCCGCCCAAGAATACCTTTTTTACCGTTATTCCTAATTCTTGACTGGCTTTATTTTTTAACCATAACAAGGCGGCTTCACCTTGAACAATATTGTCGCCTAACAATACCTTCTCTTGGGGATATGCTACACTCACTATCATCATATCCTTTCTATCTAAAATACCCTTGAATTTATCAAGTGTGGTATTGGCAGCATTCATAATGCTACTGTCATACATAACTGTGCCGTGGAATACCAACAAAACATCCACTTCATTTAACGCGGGTTTGTCAATTACAATATCAACATGAATAGTATTATACGTAACAGACTTTGATATTCTATATGCAGAAGGAGTAGGATGCTCTAACGTGTTGTGTTTATTACACGCGAAAGAAAACAATGTCAAAACTATCAATAATCTCATAAAACTAAATTTGTAAACATTCATTTAGACCGTTCCTAATAAATATGGTTTAAACTATTCGGACAAACGAACCTATAACGGTTGTCTTTCTAAAAACCCTGTTTCATTTCTCAAAAGTACAAATTTTAGAATCCCAAATAATCGTTTGTGCCATCCATTTTAGGTTTTCATAATTTGTAAACTTAAAATTCGGGTAGCTTATAAAGGCTAAATTATGGCTTAATAAAGCTGCTTTTTTGAAAACAAAATTTATAATTCTTCGAAGGGGAAAACTATCTCTTTTATTAACAACCAGTGCCGTGAATTATCAAAGCTAAAATCAAGCATTTTAAGACATCCAATTTTTCAAGACATTGTTAATGCCTTAAAATTAAAAGTGGCTTACATCTCTCCAAACCAACTATGTTAAAAATTAAGACTCAATTGAAAATATGTTTTGGAAGATTATTCAACAGACACTGCTGTTAGCAACTGCTCTATTTGGTGTCCATATTATTCATCTTATTCAATTTGTCATTAATAAAGAGACGTATACCTAATTGAAAAAAAAGCAAATTAACCAACAAACTAATTACAGCAGGGACTATCGAAGATTCGCCTTTATACAATGCATTCCCGAAAACCCATTCAGCACTGCGAAAATCCAAATATGTATAAAATGCTGTCACTAAAAAAAGTAGAAGTGCTATCCACTTCTGTTTATGGATATCATTCACAGAATAGCCAATTGTCAATATAAGTATGCCTATGACCATCATATGTAAATAAACCCAAAGTATTGCGTCAAAATAATGACTTGAATTCAAAATAGGTTCAGGCACCTTGAATTCAGCCATACTATGCATTAAGCCTTTTGAAAAAAGCCCTAATGGTAATAGGATAAATGTAAAACCTACTATTAAAAAGGTTACTTTAAAATTCGGAAGTAGTTTTTTCATAATTTAAAATGGCTTATTCTTATTTTGTGAATTAATAATTGTTCTTTTATGTAGTATCTGATTTCTATAAATTGCTAATTCTCGCCTAGAGAGTTAATAAAATAGTTTTTACAGTTGTTCATTTACGGTTTGCTGTTTTGTCAGGTTTGGTTGAGTTGCAGCTAATAGCAGTTTGTCTAAAAACTAAAACAAATGTAAAATTTCATTGAAACTTATCTAAAAAGTTTTTCTAATAGCAAATTCTAAGGCGGTTTATTTGAGGGTTTAGACAGTTTGAGGGTTTGGCGATTGGTGAAGAACTGGATTTCGAAGCACTAAACTATCTGCCAACACAGATCTTGATACTATCCACAAAGCGTCCTTCACGCATTGCACCCGCTTTTTTGACAAACGCCTGTTAGGTGCTGCCTTTGTATACCTGACTTTTTACCTTCTTTAATGCGTCGAGATACTTTTTCTTTACGCCGTTATCTTCCTCTTTTTCGCAAAGTGTCTCAATTTTCAGTATCAACTTTTTATTACTTTCTGTTTTTAATTTGAGAATTTCGGCTAAGGCGTAAGCTGTCGCCCAACGAACAACTGTGCCTGTATTTTCTGCATTTGGAAGCAGGTTGTTAATAGTCTGAACAAGTTGATCTGGAAAAAGGTAAGCAATGTTTCCAATAACTTTTGCACTTTCCCATTTCACTCTTGGTTCGTCATCTTTCAATGCTTTGGTTAAATAATCTAACAAACTTTCATCAGCAATAGTAGGAACTTTTTTGGTTGCATATTCTATGGCTTCAATACAAGTGGCTTTGTTTGTCGCTTTTTGCTTTTCTGCATAAGCTAAAACTTCTTCAATTAACAACGTGTTGTTGGTCAACCATTCTCCAATTGTAGAAACTTTACCTTTTGCTTTTATTGTTTTATCTTGAAATACGTCTTCAAGTGTCATTTTGAAAGTTTTAAATTAATTTAGTTGGTCATTGGGGTTTAATTTTGAAAAGCAATGAAATTGTTTCTTTTCAATGTATAAATGCAACATGCTGTATCATTAAATTCTTTTTCCTCAACAAATTCAAATCCTAACCTTTCATAAAATCTATGTGCTTTAATTTTTGACTTTAATGGGTCAATCAAAATCTCATTAGTTGAAGGATTTAATAAGCATCTATCAATGGCAAGTTTCATCATAATTGTACCATATCCTTTGTTTAAATTAATTTCTTCTCCTATCCAAATGTCAATGGCTTTTTTGTTTGGTTCTATTTCTCCCCAATAATGAGTTTCTTCTAAAAAGGGGTCTATTATTTGTATAAAGCCTACGGGTTTACCATTAAGTTCTGCTACTAATTGTTCACGCCACTCAGGGTTGCGGTTAAGTTCTAATTCCCAATTCCACTCCTCATCATCGTCTGGATCGCAGTCAATAACGTGTTGTTTTGTGTCCCAATACTTCACTAATTCAAGGTCTTCAATGGTTGCATGCCTTAGTTTAATCATTTGTAATATCTTTAAGGGTTGTACATAACATCAGTCCGTCTAAATATTCCGATTTATTTCTCGAAAATACAAAATATCGAAGAAGTGCTAGAATATGTCTCATTATCTGTTTGTCAGACATTACACCTTACCTCAATTACCTTATTTCTTGAAAACACAAAAAATCCATATAGTACTAGGGTCGAAATTGTCCTAAACATTTTTATCATAATTCGTGGTTGATTACAAATACTTCTCTTTTTTAAAGTCTGTTTGTATAAGTTCGAAATTTTCATTGAGTATTTTGGTGGTAATATAGAAATCAAATCCATTATACATAGAACCTTTTCTTTCATGATCCGGCACTATTATTGACTCAATCTCCTTATAATGAACAGGAAGTAAATGTGCACCAAACGGTTCGTCTTCAAATGGGTCAGTATAAACCCATAGCTGTTCACCGGCTTTTATAATTATAGAACCCGCAAATGAGGCGGGAACGCCCGACAAGTCTACTTGGTAATTGGCTGTCTGCTCAAATTTAGCCTGATATAAATCTCCACGTTTTGGGAAACGATACATACTTCGTAGTATATTCTTTTCATCGAGCTTTGCTTGGGTCCATTCGGCCATGGTCATTTTTCCGCGGTTT
>Ga0247843_1005018_pt1 | contig 18969 bp, 23 predicted proteins | sample LaCruzMarch2017__FD_192420 | JGI IMG/M metagenome (GOLD analysis project Ga0247843, IMG submission 192420) | Freshwater microbial communities from meromictic Lake La Cruz, Castile-La Mancha, Spain - LaCruzMarch2017_8m | ecosystem: Environmental > Aquatic > Freshwater > Lake | place: Spain...
TTTCGAACTTGTTCGGGCGAAAGTTTTTCTTCATGCATTTGTCAATACTCGGACTTTTGAGTGCGGCGTCAACTCCTGGAGGACCGCATCTGGCAAGAAATATCATTTTGAAACGAAAAATCCCGGAAGATTACTTCTGTCAAACTTTAGATCAGCTGTGTTCCCAGAATTGGCCATAGCTTACTATCTCTGGTCCATTTTCTTTTACCCTCTCTATCAATTAGTGGGGTTCTATTACGTGGAAATACTATTTGTTGGTCTTCAGGTTTCTCGATTTTTAAGTTTAAGAACAGCGGGCATGGTTGGAATCTAAGGAATCTGCGGAGGCGCCGGAATCTATTGATTCGCCGGAATCCAATGAGGCACCGGAATCTATGCAGTCGCCGGAATTGCGGATATCGAATCAGCTCTTGTACCCGAAAATGGACTGGTTCCTCTTCTGACCTTGCTCTGTTTTTGCCTGGCTGTTTCCCGACCAGGAGGTACCGGTCCATGAAGCAGCAATCCTTTCAAAAAACCAATTGGGATCACCGATTCTGTTACGGAGGCGAGCTCCGAAAATCCAGGCAGGGCCGGGGAATGAGACCCTTATCGACTCGGGATCCGCTGCACCTCGTATTAAAGGTAAGACCTGGGGAATTGAAAAAGGGGCTCAGAGACCCTGAGACCCATACCCTCGTTCATCGATTGTTGAAAAAGTATTCAAAGAAATTTTTCATCAAAGTAGAGCAGTTCTCAGTCAACTCAGACCATATTCACCTTTTGGTCCGCTGCTCCAAGCGGAGTTTTTTTCACAATTTTTTCAGAGTCTTTGCGGGTCAGATTGCACAGCAGGCGACCCATACCTTCAGCACAAAGAAGGAGGGAAAAAGCTTTTGGAAAGCCAGGCCTTGGAGCCGCGTGATCAAGGGCTACAAAGCTTACCTACAAGTCAGAGACTATGTGAAACTGAATGTCTTGGAGGCATCGGGAAGAAGGGCTTACCGAAAAGAAAGAACTCGAGGTCTTTCACTTGAACAACTGAGGGAGCTATGGTCTTGAGTCAAAGTAGAGAGTCAAAGACTAGATTCCAAGTCTTGAGTCAGTGCCCCGCGTACAAGCCCTCACCCGGCCGTTCCAGTCGGTTGCACGCAGTCGATCAATTCAAGACTGATACCCCAATTATCGCGCCTCATTCAAAGCTAGAGACCCGAAAAGACTAAAAGAAGAGCTAAAGAAGATATTACAGTCCATAACTTAACAGCTGCCATTACAACTGATTCACTTATATTAGAGGCACGAATGATTGAGCAGGACTTGAATATTCATTGCAATATTCTTGCAGCTTGTCTCTCAAGTGTGTTGGTCTCCTCACCCTTGTTCTTTTTTTATCCGTAAGGAGTTTAAGTGGACAGAGTTAAATTTATTCTTTTTCTTTCGGGTCTTTTCGTTACCGGAATTGCTTGCGCAGTAACATTTAAACAATCTCAAACTGGGGACTCAGACTTTCAGGTGAAAACGGAAACCTGCGGTTCAGAGACATCAAAAGCTAAAGTCGTAATCTTTCCTCCAACGGGAGGTGCTACGACTCTTGAGCGTTGGTATGCTGAAAAAATCTGCGACCGAGGAGGCTTTGCTATTCTCGTCAATGACTGGACCAAAGCTCAAGAGAGCGCAATTGATCCGGAGCTGCACGATCGTCATTTACAGCGATCCCTCAGAGTGTTTAAAAGCCTTGAGAAAAAGTGGAAAGGTCCCTTTCGTGTTTTAGGCACGAGCCTGGGCGGTCTTTATGCTGCTGCTATTTCTATGCATCATCCTTGGGAAAAAATGGTTCTCATTACGGCAGGAGGCCCTCTCAGCCAAGTCTTAGCGAACTCTGATTTAACATCTTTGATTGAACTCCGGGAAAAGCGAATGAAGCTTTGGGGACTGCGCTCTGAAAAAGAGTATGAAGGTGTTTTAGGGCGATCCATCAGCCTTGATTTTTTGCCACCCAGATTTTCGAGTGGCATTCCGGACGTCGATGGCATTGTCGGTCCCCCCGCAAAAGCTTCAAAGTCGCTTGTGCCCACTCAGCAGATTTTAATGTCTTTGGCTCCAAGTGACGAAACTGTTCCTTATGAAACCCAGGAAAAGCTATGGGTGACTTTAGGTGAACCAAAACGTTTCGATGTTTCTGGGGATCACTTTTTTGGAATTGTGAGGACTTATTGGTTCCACAGTGATGAAATTTCGGATTTTTTGACGGGCAGTTTGAATTGACAAGGGGTCTGCAAAAATTCTTTGCGGCAGAAAGCTGAGGAATTGATGGGTTGGTTGGCCTTACCTTCGGGCTTGAAAAAAGTAGTCGCTTTCATCCGAGCCGTCGCTGAAGATGAGCGAATTCCACCACGGGATAAAAAAGTCGTTTTAGCTCTGCTGGCCTTGGTCTTATCACCCTTCGATATTATCCCTGATTGGATTCCTTTCTTTGGTATTTTGGACGACCTGGTGATTGTCGCTATTGTGCTTGATTATTTTTTTAACAAGCTAGATCAGGAAATTCTGCTGTCGCACTATCCTTGGGGGATGAAGAGTTTTATTTCAATGAGGCGGGTGGCCCGAATGATTGCTTTGGTGACACCGCAGTTCATAAGAAACCGCATTTGGCAGTATGAAGGCTCCATCTACAAATAGGTTGATATTGGTAGCTAGAGGTGCGAGACAGGCAGCGCTGTGACAAAACATCAAAATACCTTGCTCTGGAAAATGTCAAAAGGTCATGACCGTCGTTTGCGCGAGGGCCACCCTTGGGTTTTCTCAAATGAATTGGCCAATTCCCCGAAGGGTGTGCCTCCGGGGGGCATGGTGACATTGATCGATGTACGAGGCCAGTTTTTGGCCCACGGCTATGGAAATCCCAACTCCTTAATTTGTGCCCGAGTGATGAGTCGGCGGGTGGAAGACAGCGATTGGAATACCCACGAATTTTTGGTGAATAAAGTCATTGCTGCATGGAAACGCCGATTCTTGATCGGCTTCAATCATTCCTTCCGCCTGGTTTTCAGTGAATCGGATCTTTTACCGGGCCTGATCATTGATCGGTATGAAATTGAATCAAAGGCAGCGACAAAGTGTCAGGTTCTCGTCGCCCAGATGACCACCGCGGGAATGGATACAGCACTCCGACCCTTCGAGGATTTTTTCAAAGCCTTGGTCGAGCGAGCCTTTGAGATGCAGCTCTCAAGTTATGATTGGAATCAAACGGCCATTGTCATTCGCAATGACGCCTCAGTTCGAGAGATGGAGGGTCTGAAAGTAGAACCTCCACAAGAAATAAAATCCGTAGAGGGATTTGATTTAGAAAATGCCACCATTCTTGTGGGCCGCGAACAGCCAGCACATTTGCAGACAGACTTGGTGTCTGGGCAAAAGACAGGTTTTTTTCTGGATCAGACTCGCAACATTCTTGAAGTTGCAAAAATCATCAATGAGTCTCGGGGCTATTCGCATAAAGTGAATTCTGAAAAACCGCGTTTTGAAATGCTGGATCTTTGTTGCTATGTCGGTCATTGGTCCTCGCAAATGGCTTTAAAGCTCGGCCACAATAATTATTCAGGTGTTAAATTGAATTTGGTCGATGTGTCGGAGACAGCACTCAAGCGGGCTTTTCTGAACGCAGAGAAAAATCTGGCCGGTCGAACGGGTGATAATAGTTTCAAGTATTTTAAAATGGACGTGTTCGAAGGGGAGCTTCCCTTTCCTGCTAAGTCTCAGGATTTGGTGGTTGCGGATCCGCCGGCTTTGATCAAAAGCAGAAAAGTCATCGAACAGGGCCGTCATGGTTATGTCAAAATTAACAGTCGAGCTGCTGCCCTAGTTAAGTCCGGGGGCTATCTTGTGACGTGCTCTTGCTCAGGGCTATTGCCCGAAGAAGAATTCAGCGAAGCTATTTTGAAAGGCTTTCGCAAGGCGGGTCGTTCTGGAGTTCTGCTTTATCGCGGTGGTCATAATATGGATCATCCTCAGCGCCCTGAGTTCCCAGAAGGAACCTATCTAAAGATGCACCTTTATCAACTTGATTAGGGAGCTGTGGAAGCCCTTTGCCAATCGGCTGGAATTACAGATTGGGCTCCGAGAGTTTCTTATAATATTCGTATTTCGCTAAAAGCTGAAGGAGTTCGAAATGGCTATTGACCAAGCTTGTTTGCGAGGCTTGCAGGCCCTGGATCGCGTACATGAGATCGAGATAGCCGACTTTTGAGTTGCGATAATCTGCATCGATTTCTGCGAAAATTTCGGCTTCCATTTTTAAAAGCAGTTTGTTCGCATCTAGCTTTCGATAACTTTTCACGAATTCAAGCCAGAAAAGTTTGACCTCGTTTTCTAAATTAATTTGAGATTCTCTCGTTGCTAATTCGGCTTGGCGGAGGGCCTCAGCAGCGAGGGCTTCACTGCTTGATTTGCTGCCCGCATCCCAAAGAGTCCAACTGAACTGCACCACCGTTTTCCAGAACTGCTTTTTGTTTTCATAAAATTCTTTTTGTGTCTGCCAGTAGTCTTGACTGCCAACACCGGCCTCTGCCGTCCATATGATTTGAGGACCCGTTTCGCGTTTGGCCTGCCGAAATCTGAGCTGGCTGATTTCAGCTTCTGTGGTTTGGATTTGGCGATCTTTAAGCTCATTGACACGAATTGGACTCAGCAAAGCTTTTTCACCAGTTGATAGTATCTGGTCGGTGCTTGTTTGATCTGGAGAAATTGTAAGTTCTGCGGCTTCGGTGGCGCTGACTCCAAGAATTCTAAGCAGATCGATTTTCGCTGCATATTCGCGAGCCTCGAGATTTAGAATCTCGGTCTCTGCTTTCTGCACTTCTGCGGTGAAACGCATTTTATTTCTGGTGACGGAGGGTCCGGAATTTTCTCTCCGGACTCGATCAAATATCTTAGTTAGGAGTTTCGCATGGGCTTTTTGATCCTTTAAAAGCTGAAGCGCTTGGGTGTAGCGGAAAAAATTCTGAGTCACTTGAAGCTTTAGAGCCTCCTTGGCAATAAAATATCTCCCTTCTGCAGCGCTGACCCTCAGCGCCGCCTGCTCTGAGCGAAGTGAATTAATGCCATTCGAATAGAGAGTTTCGGAAATGCCGAGACTTGCAGAGCTAATCCACTGTTGCCAGCGAGGATCCGAAGCATAGCTGGGTGTTTGCTGAGGATCAGTGCCCAGTAAACCGTGAGTCGCTTTGAGCTCAAGCTTTGGCAAGCTCGCGGCATCGACAATGTTTTTTTCTAGCCTCGTGGAATTCAGCTGGGCCTCGAGAATTTTGAATGAAATTGAGTTCTGAAAAGCAAACTGAAGGGCGTTTTCAAGGGTTAGGATTTTAGGAAGAGGAGCCCCAATGGATTGGTGGCCAAATGAAACAAAAAGGAAAAGGAGGAAAAGTAGACTTCGAATTTTGAGCTCTATTTTTATCAAGTGTGGCCTCGCTAGACCTTATTTATAATTCGAGCGACGGCAGCGGTCTAGGTTACTTACCGGACACTGGACCTCGGATTCTGAATAGGTGATACACTAACGAGAAGGCTAAGTAAGTTTCCGGAAATAGATTGAGGAGGGACGACCATGATTGCGCACTTTCGCCTTTACTTGCTCCCTACTGCAACAGTGGTTTTGTTGATTTGCGGGATCGGTCGCGATTTTTCTAGAGCCGAAAATGGATTTTTTGAGTTTGCTGGGCATTGTGATCGCTCAAAGCCTACTTTGACTGACCTCTCAGGCCTTCATGTGATTGCGGCTGGAGGCACCGACAAAGAGGGCTGGACTCTGACCCTGGCAAAATCCATCCCACTGCCTTCTTCAAAGTTTTGTACTTTCAATGAAGTGATAGTTGCTGAGCTATCAGCGAGTGCTTTGGAAGGCTGCAAGCGATTGTCTGGACAGCTGGTTCCTATCCTCGAAGAGAAAAGACAAACCACAGAATTGTTAAGAAACAGCGGACAATGCGAACTGAGTATGAATTTTGTTTGCACAAGGTCCACGTCCTCGACCAAGTATTGCAAAGAAGAACATCGGTCTCGGACTGGCCCTTGAATTGAAAATTAATCCATGAGCCAAAAGAAGTCGAGATTGAGGCAGGCCAGTTCTTCGGCCTCTGACCCATGAACTTTTTCAAGAAAACTTCTTACAAACTGAACCATCTCTTCTCTTAAGAGCGTGAAGTCCTTTCGAGAAATTGAAATGGGTACAGAGTACATAAGTTCTTCGTCGCTCAGGCGTTCACCTCTACGCAGCGCAAGCAGCCGCCAGTTAGTATGGTGCCTAAGTATGTTGGAGGACTTGGAGCTCAGGTGATTCTTTTGTGAAGTGTGATAAAATCGACCGCTGCGCTCTTCACAGTTGTTGGTGGCAACTAGAAATTCAAGATAGCCTCTGGCTTCGTCTCGCGAAAGTCGAAAGCGCTCCGAGATTTCCTCAAGAGATTTTCCACTTTTTCCCAAAGATGAAAATAAGCTCATCGCAGCGTAAAGAAAAGTTGAATAAAAGCGCGATTGTTCATCTGCCGACATCTGCCGAGTCGATTCAACTCGCATCGACAGCATCCGAGAAGACTTCTCCAAGTCTTCAATTTTTTTGGTCCAATATTCTTTGAGGTCTGAGGTGCCGGATCGCTCCTTTTGCACGACAGCCATGAAATAGTCTGCCTCAAGTGCAGTGAGCTTGAGGTATTTGCAAAACTTCAAAGCCTGTTCGCAGGTAAAATTTTTATTTCCTGATGTAATTTGACTCATTAAAGTCGGGCTGATCATCAAGAAACGAGCGATCCGACTTGTTTCTCCGTGTCCCTTCATTGGCAGCTGAGAGAGGTAATTTTTTAAAAAAGCCCTGGTAGTTCGATAGTTAAAAGTCTGCATAGATGATTATTATTATATAGATAACAATAATAATTTACCAATTTATATAATATTTTGAGCAATATTTACTAAATTGTCAGCGACAGCGGCCTCCCTTTGCTCTAATTACGGCCTTGTTCTTGTATAACAATTAAACAGGAGAATGAGATGGAAAAAGTTTTTGTGAACGCTGCTTTGATTGCACTTTTGGGTATAGCGGCCCCACTTTCCTTGCACGCTGCCGGTGGATCTTATGGCGGTGGTGGCAATGTGGTCATTTGTAAGGGTCAGCCCGCAGTGGTTCTTGACTACTATCATGCGAAACTTCCGACCTTGGGAAAAGCTGCAGAGATCCTAAATATTAATGATTTGTCAGAGGCTGAAACAATTCGAGTCGTATCCGAACGAATTGGAAAATTTCTAAGATTTAGAGCACAAGTAAGAGATGCGCTTGAGGACATCGGCGAAATCGACACTTGGATTGCGACGGACCTGAAGCAAGTGGATGATTCTGCTGAACCCTACTTACTGCCAAAAGACTGCCGCCGCCTCACTGCTGCTTTCAGACAAAACCCAGCCGACATGTATGTCGATCCGATTGTGATTGCTCAGCTGAGCCCCGCTCAAAAGGGTTTGTTGCGATTGCATGAAGCTTTTTATTTGATCTCCTCGACATCAAGGGTGAACGCCCGCACTTCAATTGGAGTGCGAAACTTGATGAGAGAACTTTTAAAGCTGAATCCAGATCCAACTGCGCTTCGAAAAAGGATCGATGAGCTCGGTGGTGATTCCATCGACTATTCCTCTTTAGAAATGGTGACTTCTGGAACTTATAAGATTCAGCATCGCGAATGGAATGAAGCGACCAAATCTTGGATCGATGTCGAAGATGGATCGGCTGTAATCGAAATCGACCGAGAGTCTGGTCGATTGAAAGTTGTGACAAATGCAAACATTCAGTTCTTTGATGTTAAGATGCCTGCCAGCATCGAGTTCAATTGCTCCTCTGAGGTACTTATTGAATCACTCAGAAAAAACAATGTTTCCTATCCATATACAACCCGCTGCTGGAACAAAGATTGGGGTTTTAAATTTCCTTGGTGGATTGGCCACGGTTACTTTCACTTTGGAGAACCTTGGAGGAAGAAAAGTTTTGAAGGCCGAGATGAACCTTACTTTATCTTCACGAGAGTTCTGCCTTAAAACGAAAAATTTTTCGCGCTCATCAAAGACTGGCTTCCGTGCTCCGAGCCTGGTGGAGCGCGGATAGTTTGGAAATATAATCCTTCAAAGCCGCATTTTCTTGGCGGAACACTTGGTTCTGATTCAAAGCCTGCTGAAGATGGCTGTAGTAATCTTGGCACTCGATGCTTTTGCGATCAAAAGCCATTTTCAGTTCCACCATTTTCTGTTCTGCAGCTTCAGAAATTTGTTTCATCAAAGAATTTTGCTGGATGGCATGCTGCTCAAAATCTCGCAGAGTTTGGCTCAGCTGATCGAACTCGCGTTCTCCATTTTTGATCTTCACTTTGATTTCATCATTTTCCAGATCCATGACATCCATTTGTTCTTTCAGGTCACGGATGCGTTCTTCTTGCTCAGCCCGCTGATTGAACCATATGGTTTGTTCACTTAAATACTTTTCCTTGGCTTTTCCGAGTTCTGAGCGGGCTTCGTGCTGAAGTGCTTGCGCCAGTTCAAGTTCCGAAGCCAAGATTTTATTTTTATCGATCAGAAACTGATTGTGCTTTCTTTCTTCGGACACGACATGGTTGGCCCGAGTTCGAATTTCTTCGATCTCGAATTGCAGCTTGAGGTTAAGCTCCAAAGACTTCGCGAGATCAGTGGAGATTTTTGAGCTATTCATTCTCTCGGCCTCCAGCTGATCACTCATTTTTTTGAGCTCGATGCTGAGGTCTTGCTGAGTGAACGCGGCTGTGGAAATCGAATTGATTTTTTCATTGAGCTCATTTCGAGCCATTTTTAATTCTTCCTGTGATTTACGAAGTTGGTGGTGAAGCTTGGTGAGATCAGGTTGTCTATCGGCAAGTCGATCTGATTTCTCATTTGCAGACGTCTCACTTTGAGAACGGGGACTCAGTTCATTGAGCTTACCGCAAATTTCATCGAAGAGGCGTTCATGGTCCGCTACGGAAGCCTTTGACATTTCTAAACTCCAAGCTGTGGTACTCGTCTGAAAAGGTGAATTCAGTGTAAGGAGCTTTTTATTGAGGGTCAAACACTGGAAATGTTTTGGGCACCCGTCGAACCTGTACCCAGCCTTTGCCCTCATTTTATTCCTTAGGGGCGTTCCAGTGAGGAAGGAGCAAAGCCCTTTTACGGCATCCTCTGTGCAATCTCTCTTTCATAGGAGGAAGATATGATTCGCCCACAGACTTCATCAATCTCGATGGATTCCTTGAAGAAACCCTTCCTCAGTTTCGTTGTGTTTCTCATGGTGCTTGCAGCTTTTAAAAAAGTGGGAAGCCTTCTGATATTCAGCTCAGATTCTGAGCAGCCTACGGCTTATAGTTACGAAATGGTTCGACCACCTGAAGAAAAGCGTCGAAAGTCCCTCCTGGACTTCCAAGTTGTGGAGCGCAGTCATCACTGGCAGGCTCCCAACGACCGAATTCCTATGAGCAAAGACGGAGTCAAAAAAGTTGGCGACGGAAAAGCCGCTCCACCTGCTAAGAACAATATTGCTGCTGAAAATTTGAAGAAAGCCCAAAAGGCGGCCGCGGCTGCTGCTGCTCTCAAAAAACAATTGGCTGAGCGTCGAAAGGCAAAAGTAGCCGTCGATGTGGTCCAGTCCGAAGAAGAGAAGTCCGATTCAGAAGTCTCAAATTTTCCTGAAGTGGTTTCTTATGAAGGCCGAAAAGCTCCAACTCGGCAGTTGGATCCAGTTCAAGAGAACGAAGAAAAAGAAAAAGCTAAAAATCGCCTGAGCCTTTCCGAATGGAAATCTTTAGTGAGCAACACTCCCAGCAAAGCCAATATTGACAAGCTGTTAGCGGCAAAACGAGCACGGCAAATTAGATTGGATGAATACTATGCTGTGGTCAAAGAACTCGTCATCAGTGGTGCTGAAGACCGCCAACGTGCGGGTATCTACGCACTTCAAAAAGATGTTTCTGCAGAGACTTTTGAATTTATGGTGACAGTGCGCGCTCAAGCTCTGAACACGGTGCAGGGGCAAATTCAGACTTTGATCACTAAATATTCTGAACCTTCTCAGCTGGACGAGTTGTCTCGAGTCGTAATTGCAAGTAAAAATCCGACGGTGGTTCTCGAAGCGATGAAGGGTGTCATGGCATCAGTCCAGGCCTGGAAGCAACAAAAAGAAAACACCAGCCAGGGTGGAGCTCGTAATCCAGCCTACACGGCCCGGTTTGAGCAAGATCTAAAGTCCCTTTTGCCTTCTCTGCGCCGCGTATCGAGTCGGTCGCAATCCGATATTTCAGGAATGGCTCTTGAAATCATGAATCAGATTGAAAGTGGCTCCCAGACGACATAGTCTGCGGATCCATGAAAACACCTTTCCACCTCAAGGCAGTTTGGATTCTATTTGTTGGTTGTATACTTTTCTTCAGCCAACTTTTCGCCGCTAAACTTGAGATTCCAAAATCACTGAACTCAGTTGATCGGCGGGCCGCCCTTGAAGTTTTGGGAACTGGTTCACAGCTGCGACTGATGGGTGACCCTTATCCCTTGGGCGGCTATTGGGGGATTGATGTTGGCGTTTCTAGGGATGCAATTCCAACTTCTTCTCTGAGTGAACTAGGAACGCAAACGAGTTTAAAAAAAGAAGTGGGCATTTGGTCTATCACTTTGGGTAAAGGTCTTTACTACAATGTGGATGCTTTTCTGAATTTCGTACCCTTTGGCCAAGAGGACCAAGTGTCTAGCTTTGGCGGTGGCCTGCGCTGGCTTTTTTACGAGATGAGCTATCGACCCATTTATTTTTCCCTTCAAGGAGGCGCGAACTCAGCTAGTTTTCAGAACCTGATTAATTTTTCCAATCAATCTTTAGAAGTCCTTGCGAGCGTGGTTCAGAAAGATCTGACTTTCTACTCGGGCCTAGGAATGATTCGCTCGACGGGGATATTTATTGGCGGAGTCCGAGGTGTCACCCAAGACAGCACCACTCAGCTCGAGGCACTTTCCTCGGAACGAATTATTTTGGGAGTTAGTTATCGTTGGAAGGATTTCTATGGAGCCGTTCAAGTGGATCGCGCGATCTCAGCGAATTATGCCTTGAAGGCTGGCTATCGCTTTTGAGCCGATTCAATAATCTTTGTCGTTGATTTACCCTCTACCAAAATCAGTGACTGTACTTGACCACCGATACTTTGCACGAAATCGCCACCAACAATTTGATCAATCGGCCAATCGCCGCCTTTGACCAGAATATCGGGCCGAACCAATTTAATAAGCTCTAAGGGTGTTTCTTCTGAAAAAATGGTTACAAAATCCACGCAGGACAAAGCAGACATAATTTCGGCGCGATCAGCTTCTTTTTGTATGGGACGACTTTCACCTTTAAGTTTTCGGACGCTAGCATCGGAATTGAGCCCTACAAAAAGTAAATCGCCCAGGGCTTTGGCTTGCTGAAGGTAGCGAACATGTCCCACGTGCAGAATATCAAAGCAGCCATTTGTGAAGACTACTTTTTTGCTTTTCCGAAGGCTTGAGAATTCTTGGGCTACCGAATTAAGAGTTAGGACGGTTCCCACTTGGGATCTTTCTATAATGGCTGAGCTTTAAAACTTTCCCCAAAATATCTTTGCCCGTGATTTCTTCGGCAAGAGGAAGAATCACCAAGCCCGTCGCGAAAAGTATTGATGTACGAAGTGCCACTTTCCAACCATAGCTGGCTTTTAGCGCCTGCGATGGGAGTCCCAGGCGATGGTCAAAAATAAATTCGCCGGCTGTCACACCTGCAAAGGCACGAGCTGCCACCATATAGATCCAGGCGATGACTCCCAGAAGACTCATCATTGCAAAAATAATATCAGGATCCAAAGTATTGTTGGTGAGGCCGTGCACAACATCGATTCCAGTTGTGGTGCTGAACAAAGCTAAACTTAAAAGAAAAATCGCAGAGATTAAAAAAGAATCGACAAGAAGAGCTGTCAAATCGAAGGAAGTTTTCTTCCACTCGGTGATTTCACCTTCTGCCTGATTGAGGCCTGAACTTGCTTTGGTGGCTAGCAAGCTTTCCTTTGGGTCTTTTGGCATCAATTGATCGTCGATGTCCCAGATGCGGTTCTGCTTGATGCGTTTGTTGAGCTTATCTTCAAAGACGCCTTTTAAGTTTTCGACCAGGGGAGAGTTGCCGGTCGCGCCTGCTGAAGCTGCCGAGCTCCGTTTTGTCTGCCCACCATCTCGTGGTAAAGGCATGCGAAGACCAGAAATATTTTCCATGGAATCGGATCGTAGTGCAGTCGAAGATTTGCTCCCGCCTAAGCTAGAAGTGTTTTGCTCTTCGCTGTTCCTCTTGTGAAATCCCAGACCTGCGGAAAGGGGTCGAAACTCAAACTCTTCAAAGAGATCGGGATCATTTTTTTGCGACATTGATAATCAATCTCCGCTCGTTCAGCTGTATGCAAATCTAGGCTTCCATCAATCCGAGTTCATACTTTAGGACGGACACTAGACTGATGCAAGCCGTTTCAACCCTGAGAACTTGGTCGCCCATTGTGACCGGTTCGAGCTTTCTACTTTTCATTTCAAACACTTCTGAATCTGAAAATCCGCCCTCGCTGCCCACGACCAGCCAAACATCCTGAATCGAAGCTTCACCTTCTGGCCTAGCTAAATGTCGAGTCAAATATGACTTAAGGCCAAGGGGAGTGCTCCCTTCATATGCAAACAGACACATCGAAGCTGGAGCTCGGTGCATCTGATCCACAATATTTTCAAAATTCACCACAGGATGAACCTGCATAAGTTCACCTCGACCTGATTGCTGAGTGGCTGAGACAACAATTCTTTGCCAGCGCTCCATGCGGTCTTCTGAAACTTTTTGAGCGCTTTTGAAAAAACTGAAATCAGAAATAAAAGGATGAATGTGTGCGACTCCCAGCTCCACGGACTTTTCCAGAACCGATTCAAAGGTCGGCAGTTTGGGCAACGAAATACAGAGGTGAATGTGAGGAGGCTTCAAAGCTTTTGATTTTTGTGTGGACAGGATTTTGAGCAGAGCCTGTCGCTTGTTGAGTTGTTCAATTTCCACCAAGCGAGAAAATCCATCTGGTGAAATCAACTCGAATTTAGAACCTTGGCCTTGGCGGCAGACATCACAGATATGATGAAAGAGTTCTTCTTCTAAAACCAAATGGGTTTGTTCGCCGACTGCTTCTGGATACCAATAGCGTCTCATATTAAGCCTATCATCCTAAGCGTTTCATTTTATCAATAGCTCAGATGATAAGCCACCCAGTCCTGATGCTCCAGGCGCTTGTGGACCTTAAGGTCAGTGTCTTTCAAAAATGCTTCGATGAAAGTATCGTCCCGGTCTGACAAAATTCCACTGAGGAGGAGGTGGCCATTTGGTGTTAGTAATCTTAAGAAGTCTGGTTTCATTCGGAGGAGGACTCCGTCGATGATGTTGGCCCCAATAAATTGGCAAGGGCCTTCCACTTCTTCAAGAGGTATATCTAGAATTTCCACACTTTCGCAGTCGTTGCGAATCACATTTTCTCGCGCCACTTCGCGAGCAATGGGATCAATCTCTAAGCCGACAATTTGAATCGCAGAGGCTCTGCTTTGTGCCTCCGCCAAGCGGCAGGCCAAAATGCTGAGGATTCCTGTTCCGCAGCCCACATCCAAAAAGTCCGGAGTGGCGGGATTTTTTTTCAGGTGACCATGAATCAAAGAAGCCATCATTTGAGTCGTAGCATGGGTGCCAGTTCCAAAAGCCATTCCGGGATCGATGGCGATGGTGTGTTCAAGAGTCGCGGGACTTTTTTCCCAGCTAGGAACCAGCCAATATTCGCCCACCAAACGGAAAGCATGAAAGCCTTTTTTCCATTCTTCCAGCCAGTCTTTCTGTGGTTCCAGTTCGCGAGTCACCTGAGCCATTGGGGCCAGGGATTTTACTTCTTGCAAGAATGCCTGGGAAGGTTCTTTTTCAAAATACACGAACAAGGTTTTCATTTTGGCCGGAATGAAACTGGGATCGAGTGCAAGATCATGCTGTTTGAAAGCAAGCTCTTCACTGATGCCAGAGGCCGCGTGATCAAATGCCATGAGGCTGAGATCATTTTCCGCGCTGGTCGGAAAGTGATCGATTCGAATTTTTATGTAGTCATGATTCATTCAGGCGTTTGGGCCTCGGCTATTCGAGGTTTTTCCTCCGGTGAGGACCTCTTAGCGGATTTCTTTTTATTGTCAAGGAAGGAGCCCTGAGTATCGATGCGATCACCGATCATTATTCCTGTTTGTTCAAGCATGGGCAGATCGTCTCTTGAAAAGAGTTCATACTCTCGTCCTACGGCCATATTGTCTTGCACAAATATGATCTTCAGACGGCCCACAGCGATTTTAAGCTCTCCGAAGGCTTGAACCCCGGTGGCATCTCGCATGGGGACGTTCCGAAACACCTGCACAACTTGGGAGGGGCGAAGGCCGGCGTCTTTGGCAGCGCTAATATAAAAATCTTTGTAAATGGGCTCTTGATCACTGAGCTGAATATTTCTGCGAACGTCCACAATCGAGGGATCCGCGGCGAGGATGTGCCTTGGCAGAACACAAGACATTGCAAACAGCAGCACTGGGAGGGTGCTCCTTGGTGCCATCGCAACGATTTGTTCTAGCCACTGACTTTTAGTCATCACATTCCTTCGAACTTCACGCCAACATCCAAATTGTTATGCGTTGATAAAGAACTGTTCGGAACTGTGATTAAAAACTTCAGACCGGAATGGCAAATCTGGCCTTGGGTCTATGAATTGCTGTGTTTGCGTCGCAAAGACTATTCTGTGGTCGGGCTTTCAAATTCAAAAAGCTGCCCTAAGATCTTGGTGAATTCAGGCTCGGTGACTGAAAAGTTGGAGGTCCCTCGAACTTGGATTTCACTCAGATACCAACGCGCCGGAAATTTTTCCTGAGCAAAAATCAGCTTGGATTTGAGTTCGCCATTTTCGGTGGGGGCCTCATTGTTTTTGTGCATGCTCAGAAAATCCGACCATTCCACGCGAAGGCTTCCGTCTGCCAGGTTCTGTCCTAGTTTTTCACAAAAGAAAATGTGGCTGATGGTGGGGGCTTCGCCATCGATGGCAAAGTCTTTGGCCGCAAAGATGACTTCTAACTCGGTGGCGGTCAAACAAAGATTGGGAAGGAATTCTGTCGTCAATAGTAGGGATTCTGGGTCGGTGGAAAAGTGTAGGCTTTCAATGAGTTTTTTCTTATCGCGTTGACCTTCGGTGAGGCCCGCTTCCGAAGGATCCGAAGCCATTTGTCTGAGGGGCTTCAACAGCGGTTTCCAAGGAAGGAAAAGAAAAATTCCAGCGGCGAGAAGAAGGACGAAAACCATAAAGGATACGATTCGTTTTTGTTTCATTAGTATTCACACCTCAGGTTTTCGATGTCGCCGCCGCTGGGGGAATTGCGAATGGCGGCACTTTTTAAGGTGGGCTGCATTACACTGTCACCGGCTTCGTTGTGAGATAGGCCTAGAGCATGACCAAATTCGTGCACCATCAAACTTTCTAAATGAACTTTGCCTGTCGCATCGCCCACGCCTTCTTTGAAGTAGCTAAAAAATTTTGCGTTGACTCGAATATCGGCGTCGCGAATTTTAGATATTTCCCAGCTGGTTCCGGTCCAAGCCTGTTTGCGAGCTTCGCCCTCGTCCCAATCCTTGAACCAATAGATAGCGCTGGTGCGATCATTACCAGGTGGGCTGGTGAAGTAGGGATTACGACCGGCCTCAAGAATCACTTTTCCATATTTGCTGTTCCACTGATTCACGGCCTTATGAATTTCCTCATCAAATTCTGGTGGCACACTACTGTCGATGGTCATGCGCAGTGGCGTGTCCGATTTCCAAGACACCCTCATCCCCAGGTTCGTCATATAGTTGCAGTTGTCCTGCGGCCCAAAAGCAAGAATGTCTTGATCACCAATTTTCAGCGTCAAGTTCTTCTTCCCGCAGGCAGTCAGAAAAAGCAGGACCAGCACCAAAATCCTCATTCAGCTATTTTAGGGTAACAGTTCCCTTTTTGAAACGCACAGAATCTAAACTGGGCTTAGGTAACAGTTCCCTTTTTGAAACGCGGAGTATCGAAAACGGGACGGTGGCCACTCCTTTGCCTGGGGTATTCGAACTCACGCCGTCTCAGTGCTTTTTTTACCGCCTTTTCTGATTCGTGATCGGTCGACTGATTCAGCCAATCAGTATCAAGCTCCAAAACTTGCTGTCGATTGGTGAATTGGTTTGCAAGCTGCCATTGAAAACTTGGACTGGGTCGGTTGAGTGAAGAATAGTGATAGTCTTTTACCGAATTGCAAATCCCTGCTCGCACAGGATTGCGAAAGACATACCTAATCGCAGTCCAATAATAATCTTCTTGAGTGATTAGACTCCATTTGTAGCGGCCGCCGAAGAAGTGATTGATTCTTTTTGATTGCTGATTTGCTTGTCGGGCGACCTCTCTATGGAAGTACTTCATCGCTTCGCCAATATTGCAGTTCGGAGTGCTGATGATCAGATGATAGTGATTCGACATCAGCACAAAAGCATGAAGCTCGCATTGATATTGTTGAATGAGCTGCTCAAGGCAAGACATAAAAACTTTCCACAACTCAGATTTTTCCAAGTAAAAGTAGTCGCGATTGTTGGAGCGGTTGGTGATATGATAAGGGCGGTCGGCTGTGCGAATGAGTATTTTTCTGGGCATCTTGAATTGAAAATTCGAATGCAATATTTGGCCAGGGTTTAGACAGTTGATTTAAACGAGTTATTAGCATTACCGGTACGGAATTCGTACTTTGAGGCTTACTCTGAGTTGCGACACGACGCGTGCCAAAAAGGGAACTGTTACCTGAGGATTTCGATGCTTGTGGTGGTGGTATAGCCAAGTCGATCGGTCACGCGAATGACCGTGGTTCCATCATTCGAGGGGGCGGTGAAAGTCCCAGCGGCATTGACAGAGCCTCCGCCACTTTCAATCGAAAAAGTGTAGGGCGAAAAGCCTCCTGCAACTTCGAGCTCCACTTCGGTGTCCACCGGGATCGCGGGCGAGGGAGACACCAATGTGATTGGTAGAGCGACTGTCAAACTCAGATCCGCAGTGGCGCCCCTGGAATCTTCAAATTGAATCAGCGTTGTTCCATCGGGACCCAGCGAAAAAACTGTCGGACCCAAAATGCTTGCGTTGCCTTCGAGGACTGTTGCTGTGATCGGCGGAATCCCGCCCGTCAAAGAATAGGTGATGCTCGAGCCAATTTGCAATTCCGTCTGAACGGCTGTCACAGTCAGTGTTCCGCGAACGATGAGATCGACCTCGGCGAATTCGCCCACACTATCTGTGACTCGAATTCGAACGCGACCAGCATCCGTCGGTGTCACCAGGCCTTCGGCATCGACAATCGCTGGTCCGGAAATGACAGACCAGGTAACTGGTTCTGTTCCACCTTCATATGCCATTGTCGCAGTATCTGCTGTGGCGATGATTGTTGGCGAAATGCTTGCGGTGATTATGGGATTCGGTGTTGGCTTGGGTTCAGTTGAATTGGATAAGCTCGGACCTTGGATTTTACAGCCAGCGGAAACTAAAACGAATGCGAAACCCAAGGAACGGAGTCTTCGGAAAAGTTTAGGATTTTCGAAGCAAAAGTGATTCATCATCCTGATTTACTTATCGGCTTTCGTAGGCCAATCTTGAGGGAAAAATCTTGTGCTTTTTTGAGACTATTGTTTACCGGCAGCTTCGCAGGCGGCAGATGGTTTAAGAGTTTTAGATTCGATCCGCCGAAGCTCTTCAGATATTTGCTGAACGGAGCTCCAATCGACATTCTTCAAGCTGGGTCCGTATTCATTTTTCAACACTTCAAAGTCACGAAAGAATGCCGCGAATTCAGAATGCAGATGGACTGGACTTGTCAAGACGTTGGCATAACCAACCTGAGTGAGGACACTTCTTATGAGATTTTTCTCTTTGGGGCTTAAAGAGTCATAGTATTCTCCAATTGCTTTCCGGTAAGTAGGATTTGTCTCGAAGTCCATGTGATTCATCTCATGACCTACTGTGCCCTTGTCGGCTCTACGTTCGGCAAAACCAAGGGCAAAGACATTTGGTGCCCACATTTTTTCATTTTCTTCTTTGATGAGTCCAGCTGCAAGGAGTGCCTTCTTCAGAGAAAGCTCTTCCTTGGTTAAGGCGATGGACTTTGCCTCCAGAGCATGATTGAAAAACGCGACAAATTTTTCGGAAGACAGAGCCATGCCATCGACTTTGTCATCGTATTTGTGGGTAGTACTGACCTTTCCAGTCAAATCGTAAGTATAGACTCGATCAGCGATTTTGGAGATATCCAGCGGTGTTGGCAGGATCAAAAAAAATTTCTGTGGACCCGTCTGAAAAATCTGCCGACCTTTTCTAGACTTCATTTGCTTTTCAATTTGCTCAGCAGAACATGTGATCAAGGCGTTTTCCAAATAGGAATTTCCGATTTGGCAAAAAAATACGGTGAAGTTAATGATAAGAAGCTGCAGATTGAAATTGGAAAACAGAAGCCTTCTTTTCATTTCATTATTTTACATCAGATCGATGTTTTCTTGAAATGACCGTCTCATTTTGAGACTGGTCGATTTGCCCAAAAAAAGCCAAGCTCTTCGATCAAAAAAGTTCAGTTGCCCTAAGTTTTCGGGCCATAAAGAGAAAAGATCTGTCATGACGGATTTCAGCCCAGCCGACGAAAGTCTTGGAACAAGTTACATGTCTAGAATATTACAGGCGACCGAAGAGGGGCTGCGGCCTATTATCGTGTCGAATTTCCCGCATATTGTGCCACCCAATTTCCTGAATACTGTGCCACTCGATTTCCATGATTGTGTGCCAGTCGATTTCCTCGATGTTGTGCCACGTTATTTAGAATCCTGAGCAGTTCAAT
>Ga0247843_1005021_pt1 | contig 18938 bp, 30 predicted proteins | sample LaCruzMarch2017__FD_192420 | JGI IMG/M metagenome (GOLD analysis project Ga0247843, IMG submission 192420) | Freshwater microbial communities from meromictic Lake La Cruz, Castile-La Mancha, Spain - LaCruzMarch2017_8m | ecosystem: Environmental > Aquatic > Freshwater > Lake | place: Spain...
TCCTCCACACTGCTGGCATTCGTGCGGATCTGTCCCGACATCCTCAGGGCATGAGATCCCTTCCAGTACGATCAAATTGCTGTTGACTTTTGCAACAGCATTGTCTCTAAAAATGATTTCCAGCAGCTGTGCTTGCTCTTCGGTTTCAATTGGGATATCAATGCTGTCGGAATCGTTTAGGTTGCTCATATTTTGTTATTAAAGGTTAGTTACTTAGTTGCGGTTGAGGAAAGGTGATCTGTAATTGCAATTAGGGATGTTATTACTTCTCCTAATACTGTGTATAAGTTGTTTAAATTTGCTGGGTCATTTTGACAAGCTTCCCACAATTTTGGGAATTTATTAACTTGCTCATTCAATTGCAGCAAGTGCTCTGTCTTGTTTAATTCCATGTCCGCCTATTAGTAGTGGTTTCAGTGAAGGAAGATCCTGCGTAATTTTAACGAGTTTATTCCGTGTGCAAAACGCTGAAAACTTCCAAAAATCAAATTTTTTCAAAGCAGTACGATTCGTGGTAACGACTGATCGCATCAACTTGCGAATTGCTGGTGGTTGTTTAGACAAATCAATCAACATCTGGTTCTCTTCCAGAATCTCTTTAACTTTGATTGTGCGCGGTTCCTCGCCTTCAATATCTTTCGGGTGTGCGATTGGATTGATCCACTGCTCTTCTAGTAGGTTGGCGAGTTCAAACTGATTTGTGTATGCTTTTTGCAGCCGAGTTGATCGAATTCCTGGGTATGCACTTGCAATGTTATCAGTTGCCATGTCACCGCGAAAACACTTTTCAAACACATAGTACTTTGGATCAGCTATCTGCACCAACTCAGCTGTCTTATAATCACAGACAACTGTCGTATCAGTAATCAGTTGATGCATGTCGCTATCCCCTGTCAAGATTACATTAGTTTCAGTTGGATATTCTTGCGTCCATCCTGCGATGCAGTCATCTGCCTCGAGTAGTGGCGCCGATAACGTAATGATTCCTGTCACTCGATGGAGAAGGTCTTGGAATTCGTTGACGTGATTCAAAAAACTGAAGTGTTCTCGTTGCTGAGCAGGGGTTTGATTGAGACGACGTTTTCCTTTGTATGCTAGCGTTGACACCGCAAGGTCACTTGCCATGTACTTCTTACGCCAGTTACCAGGTGTATCAAAACAGGCAACTACTCGCTTTGGCATAAACTGTTTGTATGACTTATTCATCGACATCAGTGCTGAGTGCAAAGCCATTCCACCAATCTCAGGCATCTCGTCAGTATCGTCGTCATCTTGTTCTTCAAGAATTGACTTACGAGCACCGGCGCGGCCGCCAGATGCTTTCAGTGCGTAATACGTCCGATACAACATACCGGAGACATCGAAGATCAGATTATCAACGTCTTTCATACGCGGTCAGCTTGGTCAAATTGAGTTGCGAGCTGACCGTGAACGGTAACTAGCCATTTATTGACAATTGCACGCTCAGATGAGCCGTGATACCCTTTGGATTTTAGTTCTTTGATAAAAGCTGCATTCCAGTCGAGCTGAAGCTGCACGCCAAGTTCTGGATCATACGCATCTGAAATAATTTCGACAAATGGCACATCACTCTTTTGACGCTCATCAGAGGCTCTAATATCCGCTGCTTCTTTTTTCAGTTCGTGTGCAGCAATTGCATTCTGAATACGTTCTGGCAGCGCATCTTGGAAGTGAAAAAGTTCCGTTCGTAGTCCGTCTATTTGATCAATAAGGGAGCCAATTTTTGCATCAGTTGATTTTTTAGTGTAAAACATAGTATCTCATTTCATCGGTTCTTAACATCAAGCAAAAAGACAGAAGCTGTAACTTGCTTGAGTTCGGTTGGCAATTGTATCCTCATATGCCCCTTGGCGGTAACACTGAAAGTGATAATATTAATTCCTTTAGGAATCATCTTGTCAATTTCATTCAAGTAGTCAACAGTATAGTTATACTGAAACGTTGCTGGGGCTGGCACATCTGTCAATGATGCTGTGTACGTCTCCGTCTCGCTCGTAGCTGACAGTGTGAGATGCTTACCGTCACTCGAGAAAGTTAGTAACTTGGCATTAATCGCATTCGCACCTGCCACTGCGGTGGTCAGATCGTCACGCTCAATTTCAAGCTCTCGGACAAATGAACCCGTAAATTTCGAGGGAAATCTATCGCCGGCGCGCTCTGTCGCAAGCCGAAAATCTATTACTGACTTACCAGACTTAATTTGGAGGGACTTCGGCTTATCCTCTGTTCCGCCTGTAACTACAGTGAGTGAGAAGTCATCTGAAGCAAGTCGCTGCGCCAGTGCGCGAATCCTCGTAATGTAGATGTCTGGACCTGCGTACGATATCCCATCAAACATAATAAATGCAGTGGGGGTGTCGTCAATTGCTGCAGTATTCGCTGCAGTTAATTTGATTAAATCAGCGCCAAACCGTTTGGAAAAACCAACAACCGCTTTAACGGTTGCTATTGATGGGGGAGTTAATTGAATAGTCATTAGCTTTGTATGATTTGTCGGGTGCTAGCGACAACAAGATCGGATAGTAATACTTCCATGTGATTGGTCACAACTTCGATGTAGTTAGGACCTTGCAGTGCTTTTTGCGAAGCCACCGTTACCACTCCGTCATTCATCGCCGATAGTGGACCGCGAGTGGTGACAAAGCTAGTCACGTTGACTAATGCTAGCCTGGCAATCTTACTTAGGGATTTGATTTCGGGGGAGCTTGGGCGGAGATGCGAGAAGATTGGAGCTTTTGATAGCATGCCAAGAAGAAATGCATGGTCACTTCCACCAAATGGACTGCTATACGTAATCACGTGATTGAGTTGGACAGTATCGATGAGATGTGGGATTGAGTGAAGTGCTACGTTTCCGCCGAGCGAGTGTCCAAGCAAAATCACTGGACCTTGTGCAGTAGTGCGGACAAAGGTTGCCAACTCCTTGCCAGTCTTGGAAGGCGGTTCATCCCAGTTATACGTAAACGACAGTTGCGGGTAATCGTGCAACGATACTCTAAAGTAGTTGAATGCAGTCGGGCTCGAGAAAGCTCCGTGCACAAATACCAATGTTGGGTTCATTCTTCGTATGCTTGGGGAGAATGTCTTTTTTGAAACTTAGGATCGTATATTGCCGATACCTGAGCTGCCGCCCACTCAAGCAGGGTGTTGTATGAGATGCTATCGATCGTATCGTATACAGCACCATCTGCATATAATTCAATACCGTGAGGCGTCAGCGCTTCATCATTGTCTAATAGCGAAACTTCTTCCGCTAGTTTTGCTGTCTCGTGAAACCGGGATAACTTTGGCTTGCTAGTCATTTACTGATAGTGATTGTGTGATATATTTACTCGAAGATTTTCTGAGCCTTGACAACCTGTCGTAGCCGTTTGTCAATGTCAGCATTTTTAGTATCTTCGCGTTTGTCGACCTTCGTCTTGCCTTTGCACGCTGCTAATACAACTTTGAATTTTCCTCGAATACTAACGATTGATTGTACCATTATCGTTAGCCCACGTTGTGTCATCAACCCACTTAGACGGTCGATTTCATTCTTGTTGAGCAATGCCTTGACTGTTTCGGTGGTCGAGTTGAACTGGAGACCAATAATCATGAATCCTTCTGACGTAAGTGCGCCACGTGCTCCCCGAATGTCGTAGTGCGAATTAGCAATTGCCTTGACTTGAACGCCAGTCAACCGTAACCCAGCGGTTACCTGTTCCAACACTTCATAATCAAGTGCAATCGGATTCGAGCGAAGTTGGATCATGTTAGGTACCGCTCCCAGCAATCGGGATAATTGATGTTTGGCAAAGCTGGGGCAAATAGAGGGGCAATTTCAGCATGAGAGAATCCTGCTAGTTGCGTTCCTATTGCAGTGAGGAAGAATTGCTTGTCGGGGTTAGCTTGCGCAAACTCCACAAAATCAGCAACATATTTCTCCACTTCGGATAGCGGGATTGTTTCGATTCGAATATTTTTTGTTGGGATTGCATATGATCGTCCAACTAGCCCCACCCCAATCCCCATCTTGGCACCATAGTTCAGTGCAACTTTCGCAGCCCCTGCACCATGGATACCACGTGGGTAATTGCTACCAAATACAAATATCTCCCCATTTTGGGGAAGAGTCCCGTCTTTGTGAAAACGAATTGAGTTAGAGTTTGGTTCCATAATTTGATCGGATTTGACTTTCAATAAACTTAGAGAGTTCGGCGCGAGTTTGCAGCACTCGCTTGTCATAATTCGCACCAGGAATCTCCAATGACCCATTGTATCGTAGTAGAGCTTTGTTGACGTCTCCATTTGAGAGGGTCAGGTATTCGCGTAAAATTTTCGTCCCAGCCTTGACGTTTGCTACGGGGTCGTATACCTCAACAGCACTAATCTTACCCTTGTGCCAATACGGGATTACTTGCATCAATCCCTTTGCACCAGCCGAGCTGGTAGCCATGTAATCAAACCGACTTTCTGTCGCAATTACAGCTAGTGTGAGGAACGGATCAACCTGACGCAGCCCGCTCTCCAAAAATGATGTTACTACAATTTGTGTAATCATTTCAGGATTAACATTTGGTACACCAACAGTACGTTGTTTAATCCAGTGAACAAGTGCTTTTGTGAAGTTGGGGTTCGACGTATCGACCTCCGCCACTTGCTTCTTGAGGTTAATTTCGTCGTTCCACCAGTCGATTGCTTTTGTATAGCCGTAATACGTACCAGCTGACATCATAATTGCAATCAACAAGAATAACCACCAGTACCGTCTAAAAACCCCACGATACTGCAAGGAATTGGTTGAAAATACGTTGCGCGAAATCGCAAAGGCTGAGTACGGCGGAAGCCGTTTAAGTTTTAACATCGTCTCTCCTATTTTAGCTTTCAACTCTGAATGAGTTGCATGATAGACTGCATTATTTTGAACTAGCTGGTGGAACTCATCTCAGGCATTGCGCCTAGAGTTTACACTTGCTATACGTCCAAGAAGTCTATCAATTACGTTGGATACCACCCTTATTTAGGTAGTTCGGGGTCATGGGCAAGATAAAAGTGGAGCATTCGACTTTCGCACTGCGCGGGGATCGTCAGATATGGCCAGTCTAACCTGAATTGGCATCCATTAGTCCACTTACCAGTTGACAAGAATTTGCGATACGCAGCGCGATGCTCGACGTTCGCTGGGTCGAATACTGTCGGGGATCGTGTGGTGGAATGTTTCTCAAGAACTTTTGATGCTGTCATAAATGATACTGTCACATTAGCTCCAATTGTTGAAATCTAGGCCAAGTTTACTAGGTTACGGAATTGTGGTCAAGAGGATCGTAAGCTGACTGCGTCAAATTGACGGTTGAAAATTGCCGACAGCACGCGGCTAGCAACGATGAAGTGTTGTTCCATCATGTGACCGGCTAGCCCATACGCCGTAATTCCCATTTCTTGGAAATACGTAGATGTGGGCCAGCGGTGAGATTTGAGTGGGTAGCTGTGAATTAGTAGACACTCGTCGGCTACTGCGACAATGTTTTCTGTCCGGTTGCTGTTAACAGCAGTCAGTAACTGGAGTGCGACTGGGTTATCACCGATGTTGACTCGATTGAAATTACGAGCCATCATGTGGACAACGTATGCTTCAACTTCGTGCTCAAGGATCAGTGAAGTGTTCCCTTCACTCTCGACAACGAGATCGTAGCAGCTCTTAACGTAATCAAACCAGTATTTGCTCACTTTAGCTTAACTTCCTTGTAGAGGACGTGTTTGCGTACGACTGGATCGTACATCATAAATTCCAGTTTACCGGGTGTTAATTTTTTATTCTTGTCGCAGGTGTAGAAGTGACCAGTATCCGCTGTGGACTCTAGTTTAATTAGCTCTCGTGCTCGTTTTGTTGCCATGATGGTATAAGTTCTGTGTGCTGCTTATTTAGTGGTGGTGCGCCCGACACGATTCGAACGTGCATCGACTGATTTCGAAGACCAGGGCCTTATCCGGTTAGACCACAGGCGCATATTTTTGGCGGGTGGCCTCGGAGTCGAACCGAGCGACCGGGTATAAGCCGATCTACACCTTAGCAGGGTGCTGCCTTTGCCGCACAGCCCGCCACCCGTATTAATTAAATTTGCGTGTGTTTATTTATTGGTAGGTCTGGGCAGGATCGAACTGCCGACCACTGATTTCGCAAACCAGTGCTCTTTCCACTGAGCTACAGACCTAAAAATGTGGTGCCCATTATTGGAATTGAACCAATGTCCTCTTTCTTACCAAGAAAGCTGTCTACCACTGAAATAAATGGGCAAAATTATCGTTTGACATCCGCTCCACGATACTCTCGGATGTACGCATTTCGTTTAGATACTTTTTTGTACCTACTCCCCTGACCTTTTGTTCCAAATGTTTCTGTCTGAGTATGACAGTTGGGACAGATCAGTCGAATATTGGCTGGAGCATTGTTATCACTATCGCCATCTATATGATCCAGTTGAAGCACTAGTGGTTTATCATTCCAAGTAGGCTGCTGGCCACACACTGCACAGGTGTCTCCGCAAGTTACCCGCAAGTATCGTTTAAGGACAGTCGCAGAGTTGTGAGTGCACTCCCCACGCTCTATACGGGGAACAGTACGGTGAATCAATGTCCAATCCGCAAAACATTGTGAACTACAGAACTCATTCGATTTTGTGTATCCGAATGTAACCGGACCTTCGCAGTGTTTGCACACGTGTATGGTTTGCACACGAACTGAAGCTCGTTTTTGTGCATACTCTTCACCACGTTTGTGAGAACTCTTGTGTCCGTTTAATTGTCGGTAATTTTCAAAAACCTTATCACAAATATCACATTTTAACATTTAGCTCACCTAGTAGCGAATAGTATGGGTATTTATGTTAGCTGCAATAGTGAGCTAAATTTTGGTGGATCCTGAAGGACTCGAACCTTCATCGCTCTCCGTGTAAAGGAGACGTATGACCTCTCTACGCAAGGATCCGTTATTTGGTGCCCCCAGTCGGATTCGAACTGACCACCCACGCCTTACAAGAGCGTTGCTCTACCAAATGAGCTATAGGGGCAAAATCTATGGTGCCCTGTGTCTGAATCGAACAGACAGTGAGTTTCCTCGGTGCCTTACAAGAGCACTGCAATACCATTATGCGAACAGGGCGTATAAACTTATATAGTCTTTCTAAACTAGACCATTTAGAAGAATTCTCGCAGGAGACGAAAGTTCTTATAGATGGTGCCCTTGTGGTGACCTGCCCACCACTCTCTTGATTACGAAACAAGTATGTCGCTGTCTACATTTCAAGGGCATTAACTTACGAAGTCGCTAAAGGATTTGAACCTCTCCGGACCATGCGGATTTATGTGTACCATACTTTCAGCTGAATCGAACAGCATACTACCCTCGCTGGAACTCCCAACCCAGTGGGAGCAACTACACTTCTGGCGGGGAGCAGTGGAATCGAACCACAACCAGCTTACGCTAATTAACTGTTTTCCAAACAGCTGCCAAACCCTGTCGGTCTATGCACCCCGTATTTAATAGATTGTGCTGGTCACTTCAACACAGCGTTTTCTCTCTTCAGTGGGATAGTTTCTGCAATAACTTAACTTAACAATCTAACAACTTGGAGGAGCGAGTGAGAGTCGAACTCACGGACCCTTTCGAGTCTCCGCATTTCAAGTGCGGTGCAATCGGCCACTCTGCCATCGCTCCAATATTCTTATCATACTATACCAGCATATTTGTCTTCCACTGGTGCACTATTTAGCAGTGTCTTCACTGCAGTGTTAATAACTTCCCATTCCGCTGGGTCAAACCGAACAGTACCGTTTTCAGTATTGTCGTCCGATTGGCTGAGTTCGATGAAGTACCCAGCTGCGTCGTCGCACAATTTAATGTGCGTGGCACCTTCACCAAAGATCGGATTGACTCCCTGACGGTGAGCAGAAATTGCAATGACTGTTAGTTTGTAACTCATTTCTTGATAATCCTAGTACTGGGCAAAGTGGGCAACTACTCCAACCACCCCACAGGCTCAACACACCAATATGTGTCGTGCAAGTTAGTTGCCAAATCTTTCAGCACGTCTGCAGTATACATCGCTCGTTGCCAGGCTCTCCAACTTTCGAGCTGGAGTTGACCCCAGTCAAGATAGGGCTGCACTGCTGCAATTCGTGCAGCTTCATTCTCTGCTTGAATTTGTTTGCGTTCTTCTCGCATCTCATCTGTTATTTTGACCGCTGATCCCCACCGAGGATAATACTTGACAACAGGACCGGGACAAACTGGTGCAGGATTGTTGTGAATCCACTCTTCTCGCCACGCAGTAATTGCCCCCAGAATTTCTTTCAATTCACTAGAGCGATTGTTCATTTTGATGACGTATGCATCAGCTTTTGCTTGATCGTCGGTGACAGCCTGTACCGATTCCCATTTGTCGTCGTACGACCCACCGGATGCGGTAATAGCGTAAAATTGTTTCATATCAGTCCTTGAAGTGAAAATTCTCGAATGCATCCAATGACACAGCAGTGATCAAATGCTTTGTGAAGTAGTATGCATCCTTCTGACCTTTGTTATCGGTTAGCGCCCACAACTGCAAACTGCGGTCGTACCACAGAGTGAAGTCATACTGTTTTGCAATTGCTTTGAATTTGTTCATGTTAGGCTTTCAGAGTTTCACCAATGATGAATTCAATTCGGCGAACTTTCGGTGTAGCACCGATCAGTTGACCTTTGTAGAAAATGCTCCAGCACTTTCCAAACAATTGAGCAGTGTATGAGGATGTATCCGAACCAACAGTAATGTGGCGGAACCCTTTGTGCGAGCAGGTGTGAATGGTGATCTTGATCATTTTGTATCCGTTGTTTGTCGATAAGGTAATTATACCCCTTTTTCACAAACAGGCAACAGATGGACACTTCACAATTTCAATATTGAGCATTTTTTCTGGCAACTCTTCCAATCTTCCGCGACTGTTTGGCACGATCAAGCGAAACTTGACTTTCGCAGCAGTCGGATTCAATTGCACAGCCATCTTGAACACGTCAATGAAATCGTAATCCGACGAGACAACAGTAATGTCTGTGCGACCATCCTGCAGTGCTTTTTGGATGTACGCTCCAATAAATTTGTCTGTCACTTCTTTACCAGTTGAGTAACCAGTCAGGTAAATCTTGTTGATTCCAGTAACCTTCCGCAGAATGTGTGGTTCACCAGTGTTTTCCCCACGCAACCGAACAAGATGCGTTTCGATACCCAGCAGATATTTTTGATGTGCTGCAAGGATTCCGGGCAATGGTTGGTCGCCATCAAGGAACGCAATCTTGCGAGGGCGTTTGAACAGTGAGAGCAGTTTTGTTATCATATTAAAGCGCTTGCACGTACTGAATAGCTGCATTTTCAGCTTGTTTACGAGTATTGTAAATCAAAGCACCAACTTCACGGGCGATGTTGATCCACTTACCGTCTTTAATGCATCCGCAGCTCCAACCGAACGAACTTTTGGAAACCTGAGTCTCCAAACCGTTAATTGTTACAACAAATGCGTTCTTAACAGTGGGGTGTTTTTCAAAGTTCATAAGGATATTATACCCTCGTTTTTGAAAATGACAACAGATTTGGTGGTGCGGGGGAGGTTCGAACTCCCTTCATTCTGCCTTATGAGGACAGCGTATTGCCAATAATACTACCGCACCGAAAAATTGGGTTGTACTGGGGAATCGAACCCTCGCCCCTTGATTCACAGTCAAGTTTGCTACCACTACACTAAGCACAACATAAATTATTTAATTTCAACCAATGAATTTGGTGCATCGTTGCGGAATCGAACCGCTCGCCCTTTCAACCCGAAGGTACCGCACTTAATGACGCTTGGCTTCCATACGATGCATAAAATGGAGGAAGGATAGAGAATCGAACTCTAACCCCTTTCGGAGTCCATCTGCGTTCGAAGCAGTGTCCCACCCAGTGAGATTAACCTTCCATATCAAAACGCATTAATCAACCGTTGGCTTGCAGGACGAACCTTCCGCGCCTAGGAGAATCGAACCCCATCCCCTAATGTGTTTTGATATGGTGGATCGTAAAGGAATCGGACCTTTTTATCTGTCGAGTCAGGACAGTGCTCTACCATTGAGCTAACGAACCGAAATTGGTCCACTCCCTCGGTACCGCCCCGAGATCTCTGGGTTTTCAGGCCAGCGCTAAGACTTCATCAGCTAGGAGTGGAAAATAAAACAGGATACACTTTAGGTTTGAATTAAGGGGTCAAATTGTTTAGATTTGCTGTTCGTATCCTTAATTTGGCGGGGTCCTTTGTTGACGGCCCCATAAATACATTATAACTTTCGAGAATTGATTATGATTACTTGCCCTATTTGCCACAAACAATTTAACCAACTTACAAACTCTCACTTAAAAACTCACTCCCACACTACAGATAGTTTTAGAGTAGCCTTCCCAGATATTGACTTGGTCTCGCCAGAGGTGCAACATAAAAATAGAACCAATAGTGCTGTTGGACGCGAACTATCAAGTGCAGCCAATCAACAAAAGTTCACAGACCGGATGCAGGACTACGGTGCTAATCCTGCAGTATGTGCACAATGCGCAACCCCACTATCTTATGTCGATCGGCATAATAAATTTTGTAGTCACAATTGTGCTGCGATATTTAATAACAAACAGCGCTACGAATCAGGTTGGACCCACTCGGAAGGCACAATTCAGAAACTCAGAGAGAAGGTACTTGCCAACCCAAGTGGTATATACAAACAGCACTTGGAAGGAACGTGGGAGCCACGTCACGTTGCAATTAAACAACCCAGTGAAGTAATCAAGCGTGTTACATTTGGTCCGCACACAAAGGTACGACAATGTCAAGTTTGTAATAAAACGTTTGCCACTACTACTCGAACTACCTGCTCAACCGAATGCTACCTATTAACACGAAAGGGTGGAGGATTTCAACCAAACTCTACTATTGTGCACCGATCGACATATAAGGACCAACAAATGGACTCAGGTGCTGAACTCGCATTTGCAAAACTGCTGGATGCTCACAATGTCGAATGGCAGAAAAATTCTACAATGTACTTCACTTTCAATTATCCAACGGGAAAGTTGGGAAAGTATTATCCAGACTTCTACCTTCCGAAATACAACGCGTGGATTGAAATCAAAGGTAAAAAGTACTACCGGAACGATGACCCGATTCGGTGGGCGGCAGTGCCGAACCACGAATGCATATTTTCTCATCAACTAAGATTGCCTGCAGTCTGTACGGGTAATGCTCCCGTTCTTTAGCAGTGACAGTGCTATGTGCGTCTATGAACACTTACAGACTGCAGGCAACCCTACAAATTCTTATTGACTATTTGGTAGACCTCGGTCAATAAGCGAGGTAAACTGGAAGCCGGTCCTTCACAGGATGGGCGAAAATGGCGCTGCTACGGGGAATCGAACCCCGCTTGCTGAAGTGAAAGTCCAGTGTCCTAACCGATAGACGACAGCAGCGTATCTGGCATCTCGTATCGGTACTGCCCCGATTCCTACTGAGTGAAAGTCAGTTGACCAGCTTCTAGTCTTACGAGATATATTTTGGTCCTTGAGGTGGGTTTCGATCCCACTACAGCACGCTTATCGGGCGTGTACCTCCCCATTCGGTCTCCCAAGGAAAATTTATTTGGTAGGAGCCGTGGGAATCGAACCCACATAGTACTGCTTAAGAGGCAGGTACATAACCACTCTGTCAGACTCCCATATCCATTTCTAAGCACACTCCGTGCACCGATCCTATCACGGCAGGACGCTGCACTTAGAAATGGTGGGGCCGGAGGGACTCGAACCCTCGTGGACCGGGTAAAAGCCGGATATTCTAGCCGCTAAATTACGACCCCAAAAAACACACGCAAATTTTTAATGATCTTCTTGCACCAGACTCGATCGACTAGGCAATAAAAAAGGGCTCCTATTTGGAGCCCTTGTTTCTGAATCTGGTTGGAGTGACTTCTTAGTCTTCCCATCCTTCACGAACAAGGGCGCACATGGTATCTGAACGATCGCTAAAGCGTTCGCTCATCTCATGTTTGCTAATAATCACGAAGGACGTTGTCATTTCAAAAACTTTCTGTTGTTAATGTATATATGGCTCAATGCCAATAACTCAATTATATTTGGTAAACTATTTGTGGTCAACGCTGATTTTGATGTCAGCTGCTTGACCGATTCAGTAAATGTAACACACTTTTATCAAGTGGGCAACAGTTGTAAGACGGCTTCTAGTCATTGTGGTACGTAAAATCCAAGTCTGCCAACGTGCTCCACGGCATCGTCAATTCGTGTCCACTTACCGGGTGGTGGTTGCTGATCTTCACTCCAGATTGGCCAAAATTCATCATACATAACTGGATCGCTGTTGTGCCGAAAATGCACTTCAATCAGCTTGCCTCCAATCAGTTCAACATTGATCTGATCACTTTGAACTTGTTGCAGAGCTTTTGGCAGTTGGTACAAATAGTCCACACGACGCCAATTGCTGAATTGGATCAGGTTATCGCGAGTGTTGAACCCTTCGAATGTGTGCAATTGTTTCCACACTCCGTCCACACGAGCAAAGTCAATCGTGATGTGACGACCGGTGAATACTTCGCACCAAAAAAAGTTAGCTGGGATTGGTTGACCAGCATTGTACCAGTCAATCGTAGCATCAATCCCCATCCCGGCTAGGTTTGTTATTGGTCGGACGATCCACTCGCCATCGTCTCTGATTGAGCCCGATCCGCAGTTGTATCCAAAATATTTTGCTAGGTACAACTTATCGTACCATTTTCTATCTTCTGGATTGCACTGATCAAAAGCTGTGGTGTCGTCCGTAGGAATCATGTTATTATTCTTCTACGTAGTCTTCTTTGCTGCAGCCGCAGTCAGGGCACAGAAAGTCATCAGGGAGCGTATCCCAAATACCTTCGAGTTCGTCAGAGTGAATGTGACCGCAGATCACACAGATGTGAGTTTTGTTTTCCATTACATTGTCTCCAGTACTTGTTGATATGCTTCAGCATGACGCTTCTCGACCTTGGCGAGTGCAGCGAACCGTTGTTCTGCTTTGATCAGGATCGCCGTAAATTGCGCAGCGTGTTGTTGCGATTCTTCGATTTGATCTTGAAATTCTTTGCTTGCATAGCTCAGCCCTTCGCCAACTGCTTGATTTTTGAACTGTGGGTACATCGTCGTGAATTCATACGTCTCCCCCTCAATTGCTTTTTCGAGGCACTGCTTGGTTGTTGGTTTGCCAATTAGCAATTCCAAATGCCCCCAAGCATGCAGCAGTTCTTGATCAGCAGTGTGCTCAAAGTGCTTTGCAACTTCTTCAAATCCTTCTGCTCGGGCGAGCTTTGCAAAATAGCGATACTTGATGTGCGCCATGCTTTCACCGGCGAGTGCGCTCTCTAGGTTTTTTAGTGTTGTTGACATAAGTTCCTTTATAAAAATAACAATCGACCTCTATAATTTATCATTAAATAAAACTATAGACAACGAATTTTCGATTGATTTTACCTATTTGCATAATAGGATTTTGATGGATTGGTACCCCGTGACCGATTCGAACGGCCGACATGAGAGGTAGAAGCTCTCTGCTCTAATCCACTGAGCTAACGGGGCACAGAACTTGTGATTATTGTAATCGCTGTGGGTATATGGGGACAACGACTGACTAAATAGATATTTACAAACGACTCTATATGCCAGCTGTATCTCGGAAGGATGGGACCGACACAATATCAACGAACCATGGATGTGATACAACTACCGTCACAGATACCGGATCTGGCAATGTGTTTGCTAACAATATAGGAGTCGTTCGAAAAAATGATCTAACCATTGTGCACCAAGTTCCATCAGGAATTGCATGCGTCCCGCACCAAGTTCCATTGACAACATACAGTGGTACAGTATTCGCCAATAATTTAAATATTGGGAGAATTGGCGATTCCTATACTGGTGAGATACTAGTATCAGGAAGCGCCAATGTTTTTGCCGGATAGCTTAAGCAGCGACGGTGATCCGATACGGATCGCGCAGGACAATTGCTGCTGGTACATCTGAATGAGGGCTCGGTTGCCACATTGTGGGTGATCCAAGCATTGGTCCAGCGGTCTCGGCAACGGAAGCAAACTGAGCTGGATTATTGAAATCAACCTCTGTATACACCGCTTGATTGAACACTGTTTGTACAGCAGGAACGCCAGCCGTCATTGCAGTCAATACTGAAACTGACAACCAGTACGCGGATGGGTTGTCATTGGCAACCAGTTGCGCATCTACGATTGTCAGGGTGCCGCTAGCTAGGTACGCTGCGAGCGTTAGAGTCATGCTTCGTGGAAGCGCTCCGTGCTCAGTCGCTAGATTTGAGATTAGCTTCTCAACAGAAGTCTGGTTGGTACTGCACCACTTTTGAGCTGCTTTAGTACTAGCTGAAACGACATTACCTGTATTATCAAGCACGATGACGACTTTGGATCCTTCGGGTACGGCGAATCCAATGTATCCAATCGTTGGCAATTTTGTCACACCAGGTTGAGTGGCTTTGATATTTGCCTTAACTGCTTTGAGCACAGTTGCGATTGGTTGGTATTTTGGAAACGATGGTTGAGTCTTGAGAGTAGTGGCCATATTGAGGTTGGAATAAGTTAAAAATTACGCAGAACACCACAAACCGAGTTTTAACTGCGCTTCGTATTTAGACGTTGTCTGTTTAGCAAGTATTTGCTGTTCAGTGTACAACCGTCCATATTGCATAATCGCTGCATTTATATCCTGTGCACCACCTATGTCCGGAAAACTTAGGCTATATCCATTGTCGAGTGCTTGCAGTGACATTGCGTAACCGCGTGCGTCACGCTGTGGAACAATAATTTTTTTCTTACTCGATTGGTTTAGCATTCGAATGTGGTACGGACTGAATTCACTTCCGATAATTGCTACTCCGTCAATTGACATTGCGTCAAATAGTCCTTCGCACACAATAATATAGTCTTTCGAATAATCATCGAGATTATGGTAGCCAAACAACACATTTCCCTTTGGAACATCCGGACCATCCCACCGTTTTTTACTACCAATAAATGAACGACCTTGAAAAAAGATTACTTGATTCGATCGGTTGTACATTGGGACGATTACGCGGCCGTACCAAGCATTCGCTTTGTTGGTTGCCTTTGATATCATCAGCCCGTATTTCAAGTGATCGACACAACGGTCTTTAACGTACTCTAGTGCTTGCGCGTGACGCTCGTTCGTTGCACTAAGGAATTCGAATTCGTCTGGCAGCGCAATGCTAGGTGGGGGTAAAATCGACGCGCGATACGAACGCTCTTCATCCGTCTCTTCAGTAGTTGAGCTAAAGCTGGCGAATAGGGTCTTTCGAGCAGTTGGGATATCGATATCAAATGCTGTTAGCACTTCGAACATCCCTTTAGAGAATTTTTTTGAGGCTGATGTATGCCCAGCAGTGTGCCCGCAATTGAAGCAGTGGAATGCTACGGAATTATTTTCGAATAGAAATCCACCCCGTGATTTGTAATCATTGCATATCCGACACTTGATTGAGTGCCACCCAGAAGCAGAAGGAGATCTTGTTCCCAAGATCCCACTTTGCTTAATTACAGTTTCGAGTGAATCGGTTTCGAACATTATTCAGTTGATAGTGTGTCTCCAATCATTGGATCTACACTCTTTTTAGGTTTGCGGAGTTTTGCTTGATTTTCACCAGTTTGTTCTTTGTGCAGCACTCGAAGACGCTTACTGATAACATCAGACGCAAACCACATTTCTTCCCCAGTGTCAATTCGTTTGATTTCATCTGCTGTTAGAAATTTTGAGCACGTTTTCTTAACGAGCATTGTATACTGTCGTTTGTATGCTTGAACTTGTTTATCGACGTCAGAACTCTTGCCAACGAATCCACCGTTAAATGTATGAAACATCATCATCGAACAATCGTGGACAATATATTGATGACCGGATAAGAACAAGATCGCACCCATTGAACACGCAAGTGAATCAAGCACCGTCGTAATAGTTCCTTGGCACTCAGCCATTGCTGAGATAATCGCAATTCCTGTGTCAAGATGACCACCAGATGTGTTGAAATGTAGGTAAATCTGGTCGTGTGGTTCCGCCGTGCGGATTGTTTGAATTAAGTCAATGTATCCATCAGGTGGACCGATATCGGAGTATAGGTAAAAGTTGTGGTACTTGACAGGGACAACTCGTGTGAAACCAAACTTCGGACGACGTGAGATTTCGACTTCTTCTTCCATTTCATCGATTGAATCATTCTTGACTGCTTTGTTGTTAAATACTTGCATTAGTGATCATTGGGATGCAGTGGGCGTTGTGCTATTTACATGTCAGAATATCGACCCAAAACTGCCGGGGGTATATTATCCGATTGCGGGTCGAGTAAGACCGCATGTATTGCAGCGGATCATTGGGATAGCAATCTCCTTGGTATAGAAGTCGCCAGGCTGCAATTCAGTGTATCGAGTGACATCAAAGTGATCACACCGTAGCTGCAATTCCCGCTCCATTTCAACCAATTCTGCTTGGTGGGTTGCAATTTGACCACGTTTCTTTTCGACGTTATAACGGAGACGGGAGAATGGTAATTTTTCTTCAGACATAATTAGGACAGATCTTCATAGTATTCTTTATCTAGTACTAATTTAGGCAAGGAATCGACGTCTAGGCTGTTGAGATCGCCTTTATAGTTCAGTGCAATCGAGATGTGGGGGATATACTCATCAAAATCATACGAAGCACCTTGATCGAGATAGTGCTGCCAACGAGTTGAGCACTGCTTGCACTTCACCTTGAGCACAAGATACTTCTTATCTTCGTCTTGACCAAATTTAGCAAATGCAATTGGTTTAACAGTCCAGTCCGACAAGTCATCGATCATATCGGTCTTGTCGATTGGGAACAGTTTAGTTGAATAGCAAATTGTGATGTGCAAGTTGTCGAAGAAATCGGAATCAACAGGGACTCCGTTCTTCTTGCACCAGCTCTCCAGCTCGGACGTAGTTTGCTTAGATACACGTGCAGCGACGTAGTGGCCAGATTTGCGGGTATCTTCTAGCTTCTCGAGTAAGGTACGGAAGAATGTGAACATATTTTAAAATGGGTCAGGCCAGAACATCAGTTTACCTTCGTATATGATTGGATTAGGATTGTCATCAATCTGCGAATGGTACCACGTGCCAAGGTTATGTGGAATGAAGTATTTAGGTTGAGTTGCCCAATATGCAGCACTGTCATGTTCCAGTACTACTTGCCATCCGGTTGATTGTTTGGCGCTATAAAATTGATCAGCGGTTGATGGGTCATATTTTAATTTTTTATCTCCATTGACCCAGTGTGTATCAAATCTGTTATGGATTTTTTTCAGAGCAGACATCATATCAATGCTCTGCTTATCCCCAATAACAAGTTTGGGTATTCCTTCACTTTGCTTCAGGAATAGGAAAAACATTGCAGTGAGATTTTGTCCTCGCATCTGCGGGGTAACATATGCTCCCAATATTTCATTTCCGTTTAGTTGATAGTATCCAAATATCGTTTTTTTATCAGGAGATGCAACATAAAATGTTGACCCCAATGCATCGAATTTGTAAATGTGAGTTCGTTCGATATCACCACAGTGTTCCGCACTTGGTAAATGCTGCTCCACCATTGGTAAAAACATTTGCAAATGTTCATATGATTGTACCAGCTGCGTTTCTTCTAGCTTCTCAAGCAGTTTGCGAAACAGTTTGAACATTAAATGATGTCATGCTAATTGACTATTTAGTGCTGTTTCGTAAAGTCGTTTGACCAATCTAGCTGCTTTCAGCGACGCGCGAGCATCTTCAAGAGCGTTGTGAGTATCTCGATCGATCCCCACTTGTTCGAATAATTCATTGGAGTTATTTGCGTTTAGCAACACCTTGCCCAGTGTATAACTATCCACACTGTGTCCAGACAATCGGATCTCAGCGTCATTGTGCTCGAAAAAACGAATGATGAAGTGTCGGTCAAACGTCGCGACATTGTGTCCGCCGAGTGTTATTGCATAAGATGGGTCAAAGTGCTTGCACAGGAATTCGACAAATTGAACAAACCCATCTTCGTAGGATACGCCATTTTCCTCGAGATGTTCTCGTGATAATCCATGGATACGTTCTGCACCAGAGTCCCATGTGCACTGCTCCATGTATTTGAACTCAATGTAAAACGTATCCAACTCTTTCAGTGTATTAACATTGGCAACGATTGCACCGATCGACGTCATTTGGAACTTACCATTCCCAGTTCGGTCCATCATATTCGATTGATCGTAACCTGATGTTTCGACATCGACAAAAAGCATTTTGGTTTTGTTTGCCATATTATCAAGCGGTTTTGTCTGACCAATGGGTACCGGCCGCATGGTTATATCCACCAGAATACAAACCACCTGCATCAGATTTCAAGAACTTGATTTGCCCAACACGTGTGTTAGGTGCAAGCAAGAAAAATCCATTAGTGATCCGCAACATGCCAGCAACTTGTCCCGAAAACCCACTGTCATACAGACCAGACGTAAGAAATACGCCACTGCGGTTGAGAGTAGAGCGAATGATCAATTCAGCTGCAACACCTTCTGGCAGAGTAACATGAAAGTTAGATGAAAAATCATACGCCTGACCAGTGGTCAGCGCCCACGCAGATTCACCGTCAAGGTCGATAATAGCATCCGGAATCAGTTCAACGTACTTGCGGATCTTTTTCTTGGTTTCGGACAAATAAGCATCGCTTTCGGTTACTGGACGAAAAATACGTGCACAATCGAAATCAAGGGCATTGGGTTGGATGTACTTTTCAATGTCCGCAACAGATTCACTCCAAGTGACC
>Ga0247843_1005023_pt1 | contig 18933 bp, 15 predicted proteins | sample LaCruzMarch2017__FD_192420 | JGI IMG/M metagenome (GOLD analysis project Ga0247843, IMG submission 192420) | Freshwater microbial communities from meromictic Lake La Cruz, Castile-La Mancha, Spain - LaCruzMarch2017_8m | ecosystem: Environmental > Aquatic > Freshwater > Lake | place: Spain...
CTACGCTGCTATCATTCAAGCGATCGGTGCTGGATGGGGCGACACCTTTTGCTTGGATCAAGCTCGTTACCAACATATCGTATTGATTTTCGATCCGGATGCGGACGGCATCCACTGCAGCATGTTGGTACTCATGTTCTTTTATCGGTGGATGCGGCCATTGCTAGACTCTGGTCGCATCCTCTTGGTGCGCCCCCCAATGTTCGAGATCAACGCCACCCATTTGACGGACATTCTCTGTGCGGAGACCGATGAGCAAGCGGTCGCCAACGTCGAGCGATTGAGCCGTGAAGGCTACCAAAACATCACGAAAAAAAGATTTCGAGGATTGGCAAGCATGGGGAATGCAATACTATCAAAATATTGCGTGAATCCTGAAACGCGCCACGTTTATCGCATGCGAGCAGAAGATGCGGTTGCGGCAATTCGAGCATTCTCACCGAACTCCGTAATCGATAAAAGTTAGCCACAGGAACGAATCCATCTTGCTTTCCGAGGTTTCACGTTAAAATGATTGGCAGCGACTGAACAAGTCGCTCCCGCCTCAATTTCCCCCAAAGCCTCTGAATTTCTCCAAGATTTATGGTTCCGATGTTCGTATCCCCCCGTTTTCTTTCCGCTACCGTTGTCGGTTTTTCGTTGTTTTGCAACTGGGTCACTTCGATTCAGGCAGGCGGAATGATTCAATACAACCGCGACATTCGCCCCATTCTGTCCGAGAACTGTTTCGCTTGCCATGGACTGGATGCTACGAAACGAGCGGCTGAACTCCGGTTGGACCAACGCGACGAAGCGGTTGCAAAAGGGGCAATCGTGGCGGGCAAACCGGAAGAGAGCGAATTGATCCGTCGCATTTTTTCGACCGATCCTGACACGATCATGCCTACCCCCGCCTCCCATAAGACCCTAACCGCAAAACAAAAAGATCTTCTCAAAACTTGGATTTCCGAAGGGGCCGAGTATCAAGGTCATTGGTCGTTCCTGCCACCCACCAAACCCGAACTTCCGCAAGTCAGAAACGTGTCATGGATTCGAAATGCAATCGATCGCTTCACGCTTGCAGAGTTAGAGCGGCAAGGAATTGAGCCGTCTCCAGAGGCGGAACTCCGCTCGCTTGTTCGGCGTGTGTGCCTTGACTTGACCGGCCTGCCGCCGACACCCGAAGAGGTTGAACACGTTCTCTCGGATAGTTCGCCCGATCGTTACGAAAACTACGTCGACGCATTGCTCAAACGACCGGAATGGGGCGAACATCGTGGTCGCTATTGGCTCGACTATGCTCGCTACGCAGACACGCACGGCATCCATTTCGATAACTTCCGCGAAATGTGGTCGTACCGCGAGTGGGTCATCAATGCATTCAATCGCAACATGCCCTTCGATCAATTTACGATCGAACAATTGGCCGGTGACTTGCTCCCCAACGCCGATATCGATCAAAACATCGCGACCGGTTTCAATCGATGCAACATCACCACCAACGAAGGAGGATCGATCGCGGAGGAGTACAAGGTTTTGTACACGCGCGACCGAGTCGAAACCACCGGCCAAGTCTGGCTAGGGCTGACCGTGGGTTGCGCAGTGTGCCACGACCACAAATTCGATCCAATCAGTCAACAAGAGTTCTACCAGCTTGCGGCGTTCTTCAACAACACCAGCCAAGCGGCCATGGACGGAAACATCAAAGATACTCCACCAATCATTCCTGTTCCCCGCAACGAAGATCGAATGCGTTTCTTTGAGCTCGATGCGTTGATAGGTCAAGCCAACGCTGCGGTCACGGCTCGTCGAGCGGTTGCTCGTCTTCCATTCGATGCCATGATCGCCAAACCCGAAGAGCGTGAAAGGCTCGCGTGGCAGACTTTGCCAGCGAAAGATTCCCTTGAAACTCACATCCCTTTGGCGGGCTCTGACACAAAGTGGATTACGGCAATTCATCAAAATCAATGGAGCCAAATTCCATTGGATAACGCCGCAACGCTGGCATCCGGACACATTTCCGATTCAGCTTGGCAAGTCGACAAGTCTTTTCCATCCTTGCCCGCTGGCGATTTCGAGCGAGACCAAGCATTTTCAGTCGGACTTTGGGTAAAGCCCGGTTCGGACTCTCAAGCTGGATCTTTGATCGCACGCATGAACGAAGCCGACTCCCATCGCGGTTGGGATGTTTGGACGGAGGGAGGGACAGTCGGAATGCACTTTATTCACAATTGGCCGGACAATGCTCTCAAAGCGATGTCGAAATCAAAGCTGACATCAGCTCGCTGGCAACACGTCGCTATCACCTACGATGGATCGTCCAAACCCGAGGGCCTCAAGATTTTTATTGACGGAAAGGAATCGGGTACGAACATCATGGCCAAAACATTAACCGAAACAACTCGAACCTCAGTACCGCTTACGATAGGTCGCCGCTCGACGGGCGCAGACGCAAAAGCGGCACAAATTCAAGATATTCGAATCTACCGGAAATCGCTTGACGCTGCTGAAATCAAAGTCATTTCCGAAGTGCCCCGACGACAGTTCCTTGCGCAGAAACCCAACCGGTCAGCCGAGGAAACCGAGGAGCTATTCACTTGGTATCTGAATGCCATCGATGCGGAATACAAACAGCTTGATGCCAATGCGCAGAGCCTGGCGGCTGAAAAGAGCCAGCTCAAACAACGCGGTACTGTCGCTCACGTCATGAGTGAAACCAAAGACGCACCGAAGGCGTTTGTCTTGATGCGAGGCGATTATGACAAACGGTCGACGGAAGTGGTGGCTGCCACCCCGAAAGTGCTTCCACCGATGGATGCAAGTCTGCCGGCCAATCGACTCGGATTTGCAAAATGGTTATTGCAACCAAATCACCCACTCACAACACGGGTCACTGTGAATCGTTTCTGGCAGGAACTCTTTGGCAATGGGCTGGTCGGCTCCTCCGGCGACTTCGGTGCAACTGGACAAACTCCGACGCATCCAGAACTACTCGATTACTTGGCAACGAACTTCCGAGAGGAGAATTGGAATATCAAGGATTTCTTTCGGCTCATCGTTACCAGCGCTACCTATCGACAATCTTCGAGCGTGTCCGCAGAAAAATTGGCTATCGATCCATCGAACAAATGGTTAGCCCGGGGGGCTCGATTTCGAATGGATGCGGAGATGATTCGGGATAGTGCGTTGGCAGCAAGCGGCTTGATGGTCAACAAGATCGGCGGCCCAAGCGTTCGACCTTATCAGCCACCTGGAGTTTGGGAAGCGGTCGCCATGCCTGGAAGCAACACTCGCGATTATGTTGCAGACAAAGGCGAAGGGCTTTATCGAAGAAGCATGTATACTTTCTTAAAGCGATCTGCACCACCACCGAATATGGATGTGTTCAATGCGACGGCTCGTGAAGTTTGTACGGTAAAGCGAGAACGAACCAACACACCGCTCCAGGCTTTGGTGACATTAAACGACATTCAGTTTGTAGAGGCAGCTCGCGTCTTGGCATCGAAAACCCTTTCGGATCCAAAACTCAAAGGGGATATCAACGCAAGAATTCAATCGATAGCAAACAAGTTGATCGCTAGGTCATTCCAAGCGGAAGAGCTCAGCGTCGTCATCGCAAGCGCCAATGAACTTCTTTCGTTCTACCAAATGAACCCGGAACAAGCCAAGCAACTCATTTCGATAGGCGATAGTAAGCCTGACGCGGCTCTTGACGTTAACGAATTGGCCGCATGGACCATGCTGGTCAACGAATTAATGAACCTAGATGAGATGCTCACCAAGTAATCCCGACAATCAGAATATCCAAAAAACTATGCAATCACACAATGTTCATCCGCTTTTTGAACAATACGTTCGAAGCGAAACACGTCGCCAATTCTTTCGCCGCGGAGGCAACGCGCTCGGTGCGGCCGCGTTGGCTTCGTTGGGCTTGCCGCTCGCCGCCCAGGGCTCCGATTCCGAGCCGGTCGGTGGGTTAGGAACACTTCCTCACTTTCCGCCCAAGGCAAAACGAGTTATCTATTTGCACATGGTCGGCGGCCCATCTCAAATGGATTTGTTCGATTACAAGCCGCAAATGAACGAGTGGTACGACAAAGATCTACCCGAGTCGGTGCGAAACGGCCAACGCCTGACCACCATGACGAGCGGACAGACACGTTTTCCGATCGCTCCGTCGAAGTACAAGTTCGCTCAACACGGACAGTGCGGCATGTGGCTTTCGGAGTTGTTGCCAGAGACCGCAAAAGTAGTGGACGAGATGTGCTTTGTACGTTCGATGCACACCGAAGCTATCAACCATGAACCGGCCATCACTTTGATGCAAACCGGCAACATGGTAACCGGGCGACCTTGTATCGGCTCCTGGATGTCATATGGCCTCGGTTCGATGAACAGCAATCTGCCGACGTTTGTTGTGATGGTGGCTCAGCCAACCAACACAGAGCAGATTCAAGCCATCTCAGCTCGGCTTTGGTCGTCCGGTTGCCTGCCAGGGGAACACGCCGGAGTTAGTTTCCGATCAAGTGGCGATCCGATTTTGTACATCAACAACCCGACCGGTGTGCCAAGTGAGGTGCGACGCAAAACGCTCGATGGCCTTAAAGCGTTAAACGAAATGAATTTCCGAGCTGTCGGCGATCCGGAAATTCATACGCGAATTCAACAATACGAATTGGCGTTCCGAATGCAGTCCAGCGTTCCGGAATTGACAAGTATCGCAAGTGAGCCGGAAAGCACGTTTGAACTCTACGGCCAAGAAGCAAAGAAACCAGGTTCCTATGCGAACTCGGTTCTGCTGGCGCGTCGGATGGTCGAACGCGACGTGCGATTTGTCCAAGTCTACTTGAATAACTGGGACCATCATGGAAACGTAAATGGTCGATTGCCATCGCAATGCAAAGATGTCGACAGGGCCAACTACGGATTGATCACAGACCTCAAAGCTCGCGGTTTGCTCGACTCCACTTTGATCATTTGGGGTGGTGAGTTCGGAAGAACCATCTATTCGCAAGGTGGGCTAAGCAAAGACAACTACGGGCGTGACCATCATCCGAGATGCTTTACGATGTGGATGGCTGGTGGCGGAATCAAAGGGGGCACGATTCACGGCGAGACGGATGACTTCTCGTACAACATTGTGAAAGATCCTGTTCACATTCACGATTTCCACGCGACTATACTTCACTTGCTTGGCATCGATCACGAACGTTTGTCGTTTCGCAATCAAGGCTTAGACTTGAGATTGACCGGCGTGGAGCCAGCCAAGGTCATTCAACCAATGTTGGCATAGCGACGATGCGTAGATAAGTTGCCCGTTTAGGCGAGCGGGGCATGCGAAATACCCGTAGCACGGGCTGCTAGCCTGTGCTTTTTCGACTATGACAGGCTGGCAGCCTGTGCTACGTGGGGCCCTCACTTACGCTTCGGGTTGGGATACGGCAGTCTGACGCTCGCCTTGAGTTCCTAATTATCCGAGTTTGTCTAGGAAACTGTCTAAAGCAGCCGACATCTTTTCATCTGTATCGTAGGTGCCTTGCGCGATCGCTTCACGCAAGCTTGCGACCTTTTCTGCTCGAAAGGCTTGGCCTGATGGCTCGGATTGACCAACGCTTAACGCTTCGGCGGACAATTCCAATTGATCGACCGGCGTAGCGATCGCAGACTGCGTTGCGGCCTGTGCCGGTGCCGGAGCATTCGATTTGGTCGCGGCTCTCGACGCATCAACGCCAGAAACCGAAAAATTTCCCGAAATTTGCATGTTTTTACTACTCCCTGTTTAACTAGGACTCTTGGTCCGATCGAAGAATCGGAACGTACATGGACTGCAACCGTGCTGACAAGTAGAGATTGGAATCTCGTGCTCGATCCTTTTTTTGCAACGCAGTCCGTGTCACAGATGAAACCGTTCGAATCCAACAGGTCATGCGACTTTGCGAAGAAGCTGCTTTCGAGCGAAAGCGTACCTGACTATCGGAACGTCCACCTTCGAAAACCAATGAATCCTATCTCCTTCCATATTTGATGAATGACTAGGCAGCAAGTTCCAAAGCGATTTTGCGGCCTAGCGGTTATGCAACGTTTGATCGTTGATCGGACGACTGCAACTGGTTGATCTACCAATGCATTAACCGTGCCAACGATGCTCGCATGGTTCCTGCCAACTGACTACATCATGAGTTATACGCGGTCGGATAGCATCAAGACAAGGCGGAATGCTGCATACCAAGATTGACATCATTCGCGATACGATTATTCGAGTCCCAAAATTACAAAACGCACGAACTATTTTCAATGCAATTGCAAAGGGTTACAGTCACCTCGTTCGGCTGGCCAAAATTATTTTGGAATCGCGATTGACCCGAACAAAGGGTTGGGTCTATCTTACGTGCATCGAAGCAATCACTTGATCTGCGGCGTCGGATTTGATTCTTAAATGGTCAAGTCACACTACGGCATCACCACATGGATGTGATGTTGCCTGGTGCCAAGACAATGCAGATTTTTGCGGGCAGTGCAAACGGATGTTGTCATTGCTCGCTCCAAACCATTGCTCCCGGAACAGAAGCTTAAGTCCTCAGCCCCCCTGGGACTCGTTCACTTCCGGGAGCATTTTTTTTTCTTGAGCAACGTTCCATGCGTGGTGGTGCGATAGACCGCCAGACGGTTAGTCGAGCGGCAGACTGAAAACTACCAATCATAACCCGACGCGTAAGTGAGGGATTGCAGTCGGCTCCTCGCTCACGCTTCGGGTTGGGATACTGCAATCTATCGACGCAGTTAAAGCCCGTGGGGTTTGGCAGACTGCTTCCCAGGCGGCGAACGAACCTGCGCCCTCGGGACATGCTCAGTCGGGGCGAAAGAAGTACGAATCGGAGCGACGCAATCTGGCCTAGCGTTGCCGTTCCGAAAATGTTAGATCGTCTCTAGGCCGATTCACGGCTCGGTTTTTACGTTCCGTAGGCAAAGTGCCAAAGCGCAAAACACATCGTATTCAGGGATGAAGTTGATGAGAATCCGATTCGAATTTCCGTTTATTGATCTCCTTACAAAGCTTTGCGTTGCGATTGCACTAAGCTGCTCCCTATTCTGCTCAGAATCCTATGGGCAAAAAACCGGAGACGGGATTCCGGACCGCTTGGTTCTCAAGCCCGAGCATGGGCCCTGGTTTGTGATGGCGAAGTCCTACCGTGGCCCAGAGGCAAAGCAACTTGCTGAGCAACTTGCGAATGAATTGCGCAAGGATTTCCAACTCAAAGCGTATTGCGTGAGTAAAAAACTCGACTACACCGAACGCCTTGACGGTATCGGATTCGATGAAAATGGTAACAGCCGACGCATGAAATTTCGTGATAATAAGGTCGTGGAGGGATATACGGTTCTGGTCGGCGACTTCGATTCAATTGACAGTCCAGCTATCACCGAAACGCTTTCCAAGATCAAAAGAATCACGCCGAGCATGATGGCAAACGGGGCCGAACCGTCCGATCCCAACAGTGACACGGTTAGCAGCTACAGAAAGTATTTGCAAAAAATAGTTATTAAGTCAAAAGAAAATGTGAAGGAGAACGCGATTGCCAATCCTGGACCCATGTTCGGAGCCTTCGTAACACGCAATCCGCTTCTGCCTGCCGAGTTTTACAAAGCGCCAGAGCTGGACAAATTTGTGAAAAAACTCAATGAGGAAAAGAACTTTTCAGATTTTTCGTTGATCAATTGCGCTGGCAAGTACACCGTTCGAGTGGCCGTTTTTCGAGGCGATGATCAGTCAGTTAGCTGGGGGAGATCGACGAGCAGCCTAAACGATGAAGATAAAGTTTCCCAATTGGACCTAGCCGCTGAGCGTGCGGCTTTGACGGTTCGAGCGCTGCGACGAGCGGGTTACGAAGCCTACCAATATCACGATCGATCCCAAAGCTATGTCACAGTGGGCAGCTTCAATGAGTTGGGTACAACCAACAGCGCGAACCAGTTCGTGTACTCGGATCGCATCCAAGAGATCATCTCACGCTTTGGTGGAACCAAAAAGGTAACGCGATCGCAATACGGACAAACGCAAGCCCCAACGTTGCTTTTCGATTTAGTGGACCAACGGACCATTCCCGAACTCAACGATCGGGAAAGCAAGAAGCTCGGCGAGTGGTTAGCAAAATACTCCGTCGCATTCGATCTCAAGCCTGCCCCGATGGCGATCCCTAAGATGCCGGTCTACAACGGAATGCTTTTCGGCAAAGACCGTCGCTAGCGAATTAACCTCGTGGATGAAATTGCTTGTGTACCTTTTTCAACTTGCTGTTTTCCACTTGGGTGTAGATCTGTGTGGTCTGAATACTAGCGTGACCGAGCATTTCTTGGATCAATCTCAGATCCGCACCACCACCCAACAAGTGCGTTGCGAAGGAATGTCGTAGCGTATGAGGGCTTACCTCCGAATCGATACCAGCCCGCGCGGCGTAGCGTTTGATAAGCTCCCAGATCGCTTCGCGTCGCAGGCGGTGCCCCGTACGCGACAAAATCAGCCATGGGGATTCTGCAAGTTCGCGGCCTGCGGATAGCAACGGTCGATGCTCCTTTAAATACAATTCGATCGCTTCGATGGCTCTTTCCCCGAGTGGAACCATCCGCTGCTTGCTCCCCTTGCCTTCTGCCAAACAGTATCCGTCCGCCAAATGGACATTTGCAACCAGCAAATCGCTGATTTCGGAGACTCGGCAACCCGTCGCATACATGAGTTCCAGTATCGCTCGGTCTCGCATTCCATTTGAGTCGTAACGTTGAGGAGCACTCAGAAAGCGGTCGACTTGCGCGATCGTTAGGACTTTTGGAACCCGCTGCCAAACCTTCGGCGTTGTCAAAAGTTCGGCAGGATTGTCCGTAATGGCACTTTCTAGTTGCAAGAATTTGTAAAACATCCTTATCGCGACAATGTGCCTCGAAATCGACGTGGCTGCCAAATGCTTTTGTTTGAGAAAAGCCGCAAATTCCGTCAAGTCGGCGATCACCATGAGGGTCGGCGATCGACCATTCAGCCACTCCCGCATGTGCTCTAGATCGCGACGATACGCTTGGACGGTGTTTTCAGCCAAATGACACTCACTGCGCAAATAAACGGTGTAGCGGTCAATCCATCCGGCCATTGTTTCGAACGGTTTGGGTGTTTCCGGGGCGGATTGCTTGAGTTTTTTGAGCTTGCTAACGGCCATGATTCCATTGTCCACTCGCGTTATCCGGCAAAACAAAATACGATTGTGCCCAAATCGAAGGTCGCAGTTTAAAGTTATTGATTATACCGTCTTTCTGGAGAATGCAGGATGAAAATATTGGTTGTCGGTGGCGCGGGTTACGTAGGTTCGCACACGGTAAAGCTTTTGAGGTCATTGGGACATACGGTTTGGGTTTACGACAATCTTTCACGCGGCCACCGAGAAAGCGTCCCAAAAGAGATCCTCATCGAGGGCAATCTGACCGATCGAGCTCTGCTCATGCGGGTCATGCAGGAGAAAGAGATCGAAGCGGTCATGCACTTTGCAGCCTATGCACTGGTTGGCGAATCGGTGCAGCATCCAGCCATGTACTATCAAAACAACGTGACCGCTACCTTCGAGCTCTTGGAAGCGATGCGGTCCTCGGGAGTTTGGCGGTTTGTATTCTCAAGTACGACGGCAACGTATGGCCAACCTGACAAGATGCCGATCAAAGAGGATACGCCTCAAAACCCTATTAATCCCTACGGCTTTACCAAGCTTGTCGTCGAACGCGCATTGGTCGATTACGCTCATGCGTACGGTTTCGGAGTCGCTGCGCTTCGCTACTTCAACGCTTCGGGCGCATCGTCGGATGCAACCATCGGTGAAGACCACGACCCAGAAAGTCACTTGATCCCCATCGTCCTGCAGGTTGCTCTCGGTCAACGCGAGAGCATTTCCGTCTTCGGCAAGGACTATCCTACACCTGATGGCACCTGCATCCGCGACTACATTCACGTCGAAGATCTAGCCACGGCGCACGTCTCTGCGTTGCTGAAACTGCAACCGAGCGCAGTGATGCAAATGAATCTCGGAACGGGCGTTGGTCATAGTGTATTGCAAGTCATCGACGCCTGCCGGAAGCTCACAGGACACTCGATACCAGCCATCTATTCGGATCGTCGACCTGGCGACCCTGCATGCTTGATCGCGGATAGTACTCATGCCCAAGCAACGCTCCAATGGCGCCCCAAGTACGTAGCAATTGAAAGTATCGTCGAAACAGCTTGGCGGTGGCATCAGTCGCATCCACGTGGATACGCGACGTAGTTAGGACCGAACCGTGCAAGACATCATCATCGAAAAGCCCTATCAATTCGTCCCACCGCATCGTGGGAATTTTTTGCCTTGGTTGATCCTCAAACTTGGGATTGTGCCTTGGTACCTTCGCAAAGTTGAAGGCGTTTGCTCACATCAACTGCATGGTGTCGACCATTTACGTGAATCGATGCGACAAGGGCATGGAGTGTTGCTTGCTCCAAATCATTGTCGTTACGCAGATCCTCTCGTCATGGCATTTTTGGCCGCAGAGGCCAAGGTGCCGATGTTCGCAATGGCCAGTTGGCACTTGTTCGAACAAAACCGCCTTCAACGTTGGGCTCTCCGAATTGTGGGAGCGTTTAGTGTGTATCGAGAAGGGCTCGATCGAATGTCACTGGACACCGCGGTCGACATTCTTTCCAACCCAAAACGCCCGTTGGTTGTCTTTCCTGAAGGGACGGTTTTTCGAACGAATGATCAGCTCCAACCTCTGTTGGATGGAGTGGCATTTATGGCGAGAACCGCCGCCAAGCGACGCGCGAAGGATGGCGGTACCGGCAAAGTGGTGATCCATCCTGTGGCGATTAAGTACGTGTTCCACGGAGATCTTGACAAAGCGATCGATTCGACCCTGGATGCCTTGGAGAAGCGACTTGCATGGACTCAACTCAAGGAATCAAGCACTCTGCATCGGATCAACCGAATTACCCTCGCCATGTTGAGCCTGAAAGAAATTGAATACCTAGGCGCGGCTCAGCAAGGAACCATCGAGGAACGACAACAACGGCTCATCGATCATTTGCTGTGTCCACTCGAACAAGAATGGCTCGGCAAAACGACGGTCGATACCATTGTCCCAAGAATCAAAGCTCTGCGAATGAAAATCGTGCCAGAACTAACGACGGGAGAGTTGGACGAACGGGAACGAGAACGAAGATGGTCGCATCTTTCGCGAATCTACCTCTCGCAGCAGATAGCGTCCTACCCCCCAAAATATCTTAACTCTCCAACGACCGACACCCGCATTCTCGAAACCGTAGAACGATTGGAGGAGGACCTCACCGACCGAGCCGGCATTCATGGCCCGCTCGAAGTGATCATCGAAGTGGATGAAGCCATCGAAGTTCCGACCGAACGTTCGCCGCGAGGCGAAGAGGATCCTCTCATGAAGCGACTCCGCGAACGTCTGTCCTGCATGCTCGATAGACTCGCCAAAGAGGCCAACACGGTGCATTAACTATTCATCGATAATTAACTGAGACATGGGAGCAAGAGCAGAAACAACTAGTTATGCATTCTATCGCAGTTCGCCAATATCAACTTCAAAAAAACACCCCCTGATTCTCACAAGCGGAGTTCCCATGCTCGACCTCACGAAGATCCCTGATGCTGTTCGGTCGGAAGGAAGTGTTTCGCGTCGACTGGTACTTGCCTACGGCGCAGCACTGGCTGGACTGCCATTGGTTTCCTCGCGTCTCACAGCGGCAGATCGGAAAATCGTTTTTGAAAGCAATCCGTTTACGCTGGGGGTTGCGTCGGGAGACCCCGATGCGAATAGTCTCGTGCTATGGACCAAATTGGCTCCTGATCCGACGACGGCTCAGGGAGGGATGAATCCCGAGATGGTGCCAGTATCTTGGGAGATAGCCGAAGACGAATCGATGAACAAAGTGGTCTTTAGCGGCATCGCAGTCGCGACTCCTCAACTTGGACACTCGGTGCATGTCGAGGTTCAAGGCCTCAAACCAGCTCGTTGGTATTGGTACCGTTTTCGAGCGGGTGACGCAGTCAGCCCGATCGGCAGAACTCGCACCCTCCCGGAGCCAAATGCCGAGCCTGACTCGCTGCGTTTCGCATTCGCTTCCTGCCAAAACTACGAGCAAGGATTGTTTACTGCGTATGACCAAATGGCCAAAGACAATCTCGATTTAGTCTTCCATCTCGGCGATTATATCTACGAGTATCCTGGGAAAGAAAATCAAGTTCGAAAGCACAGTGGTCCCACCGAGGGCAAAATCAAAACGTTAGACGACTACCGACTGCGGCATATGCAGTATCGGTCGGATGAGTTGTTGAATGCGATGCATGCTCAGTGTCCATGGTTCGTCACTTGGGACGACCATGAGTTCGACAACAACTACGCCAACGACATACAAGAAGAGCAAAGGGGCTTCAAGCCCCGAACGGAAAGAGTCGATTTTTTGGTTCAGCGTGCCGCAGCGTATCAGGCCTACTATGAAATGATGCCGCTTCGCAAGCAGACGCTCCCCGAAGGTCCTGATATGACCATCTATCGCAAAGCCTCGTTCGGTAGACTTGCCGAGTTCTTTGTACTGGACACCCGACAATATCGAACAGACCAGCCCAACGGAGATGGACTCAAGCCGATGAGTGAGGAGGCTTGGAAGCCCTCCAACACGCTGCTTGGCAAGCAGCAACGCGGTTGGCTCGATCGCAGCTTGCTCGAATCGACGGCAACGTGGAACGTCTTGGCTCAGCAAGTCATGTTTGCGATGGTCGAAATCAACTTGAGAGATCGCAGCGGATTTTCTATGGACCAATGGCCCGGTGCTGCTTTCGAACGAATGGCATTGATGAGGTTCATGGCCGATCGGAAAGTACCAAATCCAGTGGTGCTCACGGGTGATATTCACGCGAATTGGGTAAACGATTTGCGAGTCGACGATCGGCAAGCGGATAGTCCAATTGTCGCTACCGAGTTCGTTGGCACCAGCATCTCGAGCGGCGGAAACGGCACCAAAGAGGTCAAGAATCTGGACCAACTGAAAGCCGCCAATCCTGGTGTCAAGTTCCACAACCAGGAACGTGGCTACGTTCGATGTGAGGTGACCGCAGATCGATGGACGAGCGACTACGTCGTCGTCGAGGATGTGAAAACCGCAGGTGGAGCGGCGTTGACGCGTGCGTCCTTTACCGTCGAATCGGGTCGGCCAGGAGCACAGCTCTCCTAACGTTTTTTGAGACTCCTCGCTCAACGAACCAAATGGCATTCGCAGGAATACGTTTGGACTTGTACTTTTGATCCACACACTTATCATTGCACTCGTGGAGGGTGAATCAAGACAGTAACTTAGAATCTCAGATTGAGCTCCGCGTCGTTGAAAATGAGTCCTAAAAGAAAGATATTCGCAACAAAACGCTGGCAGAGTGTCCTTGGATGGATAGGGCTGGTTTCGTTTTGTATATCTGTCATGCCTATCCCGATAGTTTTGCCCTCCGTGAAGAGCATCGACGGGCAATCTTATTTCTGTCAAGATCGGCCGTGCGGTTGTGCTTCCGCAGAACAGTGCTGGACACATTGCTGTTGCGCTACGCAAAAAGAGCAACTTGACTGGGCCGAAAAGAAAGGCGTATCGCCTCCGGCCTATGCAGCCAAATCAACGAGCGAGCATCCTGCAACGAAGAATGAGAAATCGTGCTGTTCAAACAATAAAAAAATCGCAGACAAACGAGGCGTAGCGTGCAATGATTGCGATAATTCCGATGATTCCGATTCCAATTTGACCGCATCCAACACCTGCGAGAAAGTGAAAAAACCTACCGAAAAAACCTGTTGCGAGTCCAAACAAGCCAACGCAAATAATAAGGAACTTGTTCGAGAACAAATGAAAAAAAAACCTGGGCGGCTCGTTGTGAGCATGTTTGCGATGAAATGCCAAGGGAAATCGTCCAGCTTGTGTGCATTGCCTTGGTTCATTCTCCCGCCTCCGATGAGCGTTGTTGCTTGCGATGCACCGACCACCGAGCCGTGGGGAATACAATCGCGTAGCTGGCATGGTCAAAGGCCCTGTCCCGACCCACCACCGCCAAGATGTGGGCTGTGCTCTATCTGACAATCCTGTATGTCGGTTGCCATCTTGTATGTCGGTGGCCAAAGCGCATTCGTCAGCAGATGTTTGCGGATCGATTTATACGTAGGTTGAAGGTGCGAGCACCTCAGCGTTTGCGATGAGATGGCGTGTGCATACCACACTGCCGTCGATAGTCGCTTTCTGTGCCTTTCGAGACATCGATGTCATGCGCCCGATGAATTTCGACGCATGTCCGACCTCGTTGTCTTCTCTATTTATTAGAAACCTTTAACAATGTGTACGTCTCATGCAATCGTGGGGCTTGGATTGATCTTATGGTTGATTCCAAGTGCCTATGCGGACTCTCCGGTGGAGATCTATCAACGACGGGTTATCCCGTTACTTCAATCGTCGAAAGCGAGTAGTTGTTCGGATTGCCATCTGCAGGGTGTCAAATTGGACGATTTCCTTACTTCCGACCCCAAGGCTACTTTCGCTTCGCTTCGCGCTCGCGGCTGGATCGATATCGACAATCCAGATCAATCTAAACTCTTGCAATTCATTGCAAAGAAGCCTGATCATTCCGACGACTTGATGGATCAAGTGCGAAGTTCCGAGTTGAAAGCGATTGGAGAGTGGATTCGCGCATCGGTTCGCGATCCAGACTCGCTCGACACACCACTGCCCGAATTGAACGACCTCAAACTAGACGAGTCGCTCATTCGGCACGCAAGAAAGGACCGGGTTCTCAACAGGTTTGTCGATGCGGTTTGGTCGCAGTTCGAACGCTGCGCGAACTGCCATTCTCCAGATCGTAACGCCAAGCAAGTTGAAAAGAACGGTGAGCGAATGAGCTGGATCGTCCCCAATTCTCCTGGCGATACGTTGCAACTTTTGGAAGATCGCGATTTGATCAACTTCAACAAACCAAATGAAAGCATGCTCAGGACAAAATCCCTCGGGCGCGACGATCATGGTGGTGGTATCAAGTTCCCTGCGGATGGCCAAACCGACCGAGAATGGGTGGGATTTCTTGAAGACTACGCAGCGATTAAAAAGGAACGCTACGCAAATTCTTCAGACATTCCAAAAAATGCTTCGATCCGAACTTGGCGAACCGGCCATCATTTGCGAATCACAGATTTGCAAAAGCTTTCGATGGGACAGTATGCCGTGGTCGTCATGTATGCCGTGAAAGCTGACGGTGAAGTCGATAAGAACGCGGTCGCGATCAGCGAGGGGCGTGTCTCGAAGGACGGAACCAGTTGGGGATCCTCACTTATGCTCATTGAGCCAAGTCGTATGCGGCACACAGGTGCTTCGGTCGCTTGGAGCGAATTGCTGCCCGATGGCAAATATGAATTGCAATGGCTTGTCGTGGATGATGCAACGACGTCTATCGAAGAAATTCTCGCGATGAAATCCTTTGCACGTTTTGACATCGATTCGCTTTGGAAGCCAGGGCACAGTTCCGCAAAGTCCATTTCATTTGATGCGTTTCATCCCATCGACAAGTAGCAATCGCGGCAACTTGCTCGCTGAAACCTGATTTCCTATCTATATCTGAATTCAATCCTTAAAATCTTAGAGAATAAAATGGTTCGAACTTTTAAAACACCCAACAATGGCATTCGAACGGCATTTACGCTGGTCGAACTGCTTGTCGTTATTGCCATTATCGGTATCCTCGTCGGATTGCTATTGCCAGCGGTTCAAGCCGCGCGCGAAGCAGCACGCCGAATGCAATGCAGCAACCATTTGCGACAATTGTCGCTTGCGACCATGAACTACGAATCGGCGAATAAGCGATTCCCTACCCAGGGAACCGTGGATGAGGACTTCTCCGTTCAAGCTCGATTGTTGCCGTTCATGGAACAGTCCTCCATTCACAACGGTATCGACTATACAAAGCCTGCATTCACTGGACCATTTAATGCGAAAATCCCAAACCCGCTGTTTATCGGTACCTTCGCCCAACCGATTCCCATTTTTCTTTGCCCGAGCGATCCAGCCCCCAACACCACTACGATCACAGTGAGTGGTACGCCATATATTTATGGTGGACTGAACTACATGGTAAGCTTTGGAAGCGGAACCAAAACCAACAATGACCTGCGATGGCCAACCGATGGAATCGTGTATCAGAATTCGAAACGTGGATTCAATGCCATTACCGATGGTACTTCGAACACGATCATCTTGAGTGAAACGGTTCGAAGCGTGGGTGATGACTTTACGTTAGCCGCTGGCAAGCTGCCGAAGTTTCCGTACCAAGCAACACTCAACGGTTCGGGAGGTCTAAGTTCAGGGCTCAACGCGACACCTGGATTGAAGACGACCGGTAGCCCTTGGGGCGCATTCGCGGATGCAAATGGAATGGTCTCAAACCCGAACGTAAATACGGCTTGGAGTTCGTTTTCGGGATGGCGTGGAGGTACGAGTACTGCGCTTCGAGGGCGTGGAATCGCATGGGCGTTTTGTGGGTCAATCAATTCCCTGACAAACGGATACCAGTCTCCAAACAGCGTTGTTCCGGATATCGTAACGCACTTTTCCGGATACTTTGGTCCACGTAGTCACCACACGGGCGGAGCGCAGGTTGGTCGGGCCGATGGTTCGGTTGGCTTTCTCTCCAGCAGTACGGATCAAAGTATTTGCCAAGCACTTCACAGTTGCAACGGTGGCGAAATCGCATCGGAAAATTAAGCGAACGATCCGCAGGACGAGACTGCGGAATGCCCCTGGGTTTACCCAAAGGGATCGTTTACCCTTCATGCTAGGGCGAAGGTCAGCTACCACTGGCGTAAAGCCAGATGGCATGGCTCAAATGCCCCTGGGTTTATCCCAGGGGATCGTTACCCTTCACGCTAGGGCGAAGGTCAGCTACCACTGGCGTAAAGCCAGATGGCATGGTTCGAATGCCCCTGGGTTTATCCCAGGGGATCGTTACCTTCACGCTAGGGAGAGGGTCAGCTACCACTGGCGTAAAGCCAGATGGCATGGATCGAATGCCCCTGGGTTTATCCCAGGGGATCGTTACCTTCACGCTAGGGAGAACCCCGCTAGGCCGCAGGATTTGCCAGCGGGACACTAACACAACTTCCCCCAAACAGCCTAGACTTCCAGGCTGAACGACACGCAGAATCCGGTCTGGCATCAACACGTGGCAGGACGTAATCTTCCGTGGTCTACGGACATGGATGTTTAAAAACCTTTAACCAGCCGATTCAGTACAATGAACTACCACCGATGGACCCGTGTCGCCGTGTCAAGCTCTGGCTTGGGATTTCTTTTGTTCGTCGCAATTTCAATGACCCCGTCGTGGAGCCAGTCAGGGAATTGGAGCGACCAAGCATCGCCCGTCACGCAGCATCCGATGAACGGTGCCATTGCCCCTGCTCAGGTCGCCACGGCGGGCAATTCGATGATGGCCAGCGTCATTCTTGCAAATGGATTTCAACAAATTGTTGTGGTCGATCATGGCAAAACCACGATGGCGGTCTATCATGTCGACCCTACCCGCGGCGATATCCTGCTCAAAAGTGTTCGAAGGATGGACGCCGACTTCGCGCTCGAAGAATTCAATTTGAGCGAACCAACTCCGAGTACGATTCGCAAGAATGTCCGATAGATTTTCATCCGCTCCCATTTCACAACTCATTGGCTTTCACGTTTTACCTGAAACGTCGGACGACAAAGAGGTAGGCCGGGCCATCGTCGAACTAAAAATTGATGATCGGCTCAATAATCCAATGGGCCGCGTGCATGGTGGCGTTCTGGCGGCACTCTCGGATGCCGCCATGGGTATTGCCTTCGGACGGACTCTCCAACCCGATCAAGATTTCTCAACCATCGATCTGCATATCCACTTTATGCGTCCGGTTCGCGGCAAGTTGCTGACGGCGACAGGCACGATGATCCAACGCGGCTTGCGAATCGGCTACGTCCAATGCAAAATCGTGGATGACCGGGGCAAGGAAGTCGCAAGCGGCTCGTGCAGTTGCACCGTGCTGGACAAGATGTAGACTTTAAAAAGGTCGCCGCGAATCCTTTTCCCGTTAGGCTATTCCACCAAATGACTTCTTCAACCTATCTGCATCGTGTCGTCAATCTAATGCGGCCCGACGGCAACCATTTGCTGAATCAATCGTACGAACAGGCCGTCGAGCTTGTCGCCAGTGGCGAACCGGCACAAGTTGCAAAGATTCAAGGACAGTTCGCCATCGCGGCCACGTCGGGACGCATTGTCCGCATGGCCAGATCGATTGGAAGGACGATGCGTTATTTTTTGGCCAAGAAAGTGGATGGGCCATGCCTGTTCATTGCCGAACGCATGGAAGAGCTTCGCGAAGCACTGGACAAAGAGGGGCTGTCGGATCAGTTCCACCCTTCGTACACTCGCACCGTTCCGGCCCATTATGTGGTTCAGATTGAGTTGGTCGGTTGCCCTGACCCAAATCCTCGATACGATCGTTTTTTTACGCCGGAACGCAATGCGTTACCGAGCGATATTGAATGGATAGGTCAAAAATACATTGGCCAGCTTTCGAATGCGTGCGATCAATGGCTAGATCGCATTCCAAAGACAGCCGGCATCGGTGTGCTGTTTTCGGGTGGCATCGACAGCGGCGCAGTGCTCTTGGCAATCTACGATCGTTTGCTCAAACGTGGAGAGTCCCCCGCGCGACTCAAGGCGTTCACGTTGCAAGTGGATGGCGTTGCCGAGGATGCAGCCCAGGCGCATCAATTTGTTCGAAAAATGCAGTTGGAAATGCTTTGGGAAACGATCGAGTGCACGGCATCGGACTTGGATTGGCGACATGCCGTCTGGGTCGTAGAAGACTATAAGCCCCTCG
>Ga0247843_1005027_pt1 | contig 18922 bp, 27 predicted proteins | sample LaCruzMarch2017__FD_192420 | JGI IMG/M metagenome (GOLD analysis project Ga0247843, IMG submission 192420) | Freshwater microbial communities from meromictic Lake La Cruz, Castile-La Mancha, Spain - LaCruzMarch2017_8m | ecosystem: Environmental > Aquatic > Freshwater > Lake | place: Spain...
ATTAAAATACAAAACGGTAGGAACTACCGAGTTAGCCGCTTGTCCTGATGTAAGACCCGCTATTAGTGGGCTATTGGTTGGAGCGGAAACCCACCCGTCTTTAGCGGGTGGGTAGTTCATGGCAAAAAACATAGCGATGATTCAAAGAAAAAAATGTCTATTTGGAAAAAAGAAAATTTCAAAGGAGATAAAAACCCAAATTTTGGAAAAAAATGGTCATTTGAAAACAGAGTTAAAAACGCTCTCAAGCACCCCAAGACCAAACTAAAAAAAGAAGATGTTTTGAAAATAAAAGATATGCTCATAAAAGGAGATTTGAAAGACGAAGAAATAGCAAAAATATTCAAAATAGGTAGACATGTTATCACTAGAATATGCAATGGAACAAGATGGTCAAATATAACGGGCGGAAAGATAATTGAACATGAAAGAAGAGGATTGAGAAACATAGGTAAAACAATGCCCGAAGAACAAAGGGATAAAATAAGAAAGGCTATAACTGGAATAAAGCGATCGGAAGAGACAAGAAAAAAGATCAGCGATTCTAAAAGGAGAAAAAAGTGAGCAAGGCAATCGGGGCGGATGTCGGAACATATAATCTAGTGGTTTGTAAGAGAAAGAACGACAATGAATTTGTCTACAAAAGGGAGGTCAATGCCTTTCTTGAAATGCCGTTGGACAATCGTTTTGTATTCAACATGATGAAGAACGCGGGCGTCCCTCTGATAGAGAACAAGGAATCGAATGTGGGATACGCCCTTGGAGAGTCGGCCGTCAACATGGCCTACACCATGAACCAGATAGAGCTCAAGCGTCCGATGAAGGACGGATGCCTCAATCCGAGGGAAAGGCACGCCCAGCAGATCATGAATGTGATGTGTCACAGCCTCATAGGCGAAATAGAGGAAGATGACACAACGCTTTATTACTCAGTTCCAGCCAACGCCATAAATCAAGAGACCGATGCCGATTACCACGACAAGGTTCTTGAGGCGATGTTCAAATCGTACAGAAGCGAAAAGGGATACAAGTTAAGCCCGCACCCGATCAATGAGGCTCTTGCTCTTGTTTATGCGGAACTTCAGAATAAGAATTGGACGGGATTTGCTGCTAGCTTCGGAGCTGGCATGGTGAATGTCTGCTACGCCATGTACGGCGCTCCGATCTTCCAATTTTCAATAGTCAACAGCGGAGACTGGATTGACAAGATGGCCTCCAAGGCGATAGGAGAGGAAACCACGACCTATGTAAACAGGGAAAAAATGCACGCCGATCTCACAGTTGAAAATCCCGACACTCTTGTACAGAGGGCGATCAAGGCTCAATATGAAATAATGATACAGAACACTGTTCAAGGAATCAAGAAAGGAATAGAAGAAGCCGGAAACAAGGCAAGATCGGAACAACCCATAGATGTGGTCGTCGCAGGGGGAACTAGCCTGCCGAAGGGCTTTGACCATCTTTTCAGAAGGGTTCTTGAGCAGGCGAAAATAACGAATCTAAAACTAGGAGAGGTCATCAGGCCGCAGGATCCTCTCTATTCGGTAGCCAGAGGCTGCCTGATTGCGGCAGAAAACGCGAAGTGAAAAAGAAAGAAAGAAAGAAAGGAAGAAAGATGAAAAAGACAGTAAGTGACCTCGGTGCTGGAGCCTACCTCCTCATGCACGGACACAAGGTCGTGGGCAGGAAGGGTAGGGACTTCATATTTGAGGTCAGTGATCAGGAGGAAGTGGAGTTTGAGCAGAGGAAGCTCGAGTATCTATCGAGCGAATTCCACAGGTTCGACTCCTATATCATGTCCTTGAAGAAGGTCGGCGAATACGCTCCATGAAAATAGAAGGTCTTGAATATTTCGTAGGAAAGATATGCACCGTTTTCACTGTGCAGACGAACAGGGATTTCAAATCGGAAAACCCACAGACCTTTCCACAGCCCGTATTCCACTACTTTGTAGGAAGGGTGATGGAGGTGAATTCCAGGGGTGTATGTCTGGAGCAGTGGAACAATGAGAAGAAGCTGCGGACTTTCTTCTTCATGGATCACATCGTTTCCATATCCGAAGAGGAAATCCTGGACCCGTCCAATCCGAAGGACAAGCAGGTCATAGAGGAATACAAGAAGACGAATGAGTCTTCCTTGAAGAAGGCCAACGATAATGTGGAGATGCTGAAGAGGCAGAGGGAAAGCCTGGCGGAGAATCCCTATCTTGACATAGAGGACTTGTCCGCTATGGCCAAGGCTCGCTAGATTATTTTTCTCATGGCGATCTTCGTGCTTTCCCAGTCTCCCTGGGCGACGGATTCGTTGTATTGCCTCTCGTTCGCCTTGACATAGTGCCTCAGTATCTTTTCGCCCTTCTCAACGAGCATGCCGTTCCAGTCCTTGAACTCCTTGCATGCCCTCACATACGAGATGTTTGTGATTCCCTTGGACAGCAATTGCTTGGCTATTTTGGGAAGTGCGTCCGATCCGGCATCGTCGGCATCAAGGCAGATGACAGGCAGACACCCCCTGATCATTCCCATCTGCGTTTCGCTCATGGCCTTGCCCCCGAGAGCCGCAGACTTGAATCCGCACTGAAACAGAGACATTGCGTCAAATTCGCCCTCTGTTATGTATATTTTTTCGCCATCGGAAGGCCAGTTCTGGATGTAGAGGACATCGCCTTTTCCTATTCCCAGTTCCTTGGGAGGACCGAGATAACGGAGGTTTTTTCCCGGATCTCCGACGTATCGGCCGTTGTAGTATATTAGACGGCCTTCTCGCGAGTAGTAGGGGATGACTATCCTGTTTCTGTACCTTCCCGAAGTGCATATCAGAAGGTTTCCCGTCTCTATCTTTCTTGACCTTAGGTACTCGTCGGCTTCCCTCTTGAGCCTGTGTGAGGAGGGCAGGTCTTCAAAAAGATAGCAGTCCTGCGGCATGTTGAGACCGTCCCGGACGGCCTCGCCCGGTTCGGGCTCGCCCTTTTTTTCAAAAAGTTCGTTGACACGCCTTTCAAGATCCCCCAATCCGCCAGAAGAAGTGGAATTGAGGATTTCCGCCGCCTGCTCGTTATTGCATTTGTCAACAATCATGACCAGTCCGAGCAGGCTCCCCTTCTCGTCTGACTTCCAGCAGTGGTAGACGCCGTTCTCGTTGCTGGTCTTGCCACCGGACGGGTTGCACCAAAGGTGGTGCTTCCTGTCATCGCAGAATATTGAGTTCAGGAGAATTTCATCCCCCTTTACAACTACGTCGTCGAACCTGGACTCTGCCCAATTCAGGAATTTGTCGAAATCAATTGACATCAGCGGCTCCTTGTGGGAGAATCATACCATTAAATCCGGCAAAATTCAATCCGCCGGCCTCTATTAGGTCGTATGAAAATAGAACACATATCCGTATCGAGGGGCAAGTCCTACAAGCAGTGTCCCTACTACTACAAACTCAAGTACCACGAGAAAATACCGAACCCCGGCGAGGAGCAGTTCTATTTCGTGTACGGCAAGATCGTACACAAGATCGCGGAGTGCCACGTACAGGAAAAGGGCCGGAGAAGCCTGAACGAGATAGCCAACGATGTGCTGAAGGGCAAGATAGAGATAGAGGACGGGAAGAGGGCTCCTCCCCTGCCGATAGACTACAAGAAAAGGATGCCGTCCCACATAAGAGCCATAGAAAAACTGAACAATTCCATAGGCTGCGACGGCATAACGGAGCACAAGTTCAAATACGACCTTCAGTCCCCCAACGGAAAGTTTGTCACGGGGTTCATAGACAGGATAATAATAAGAGACGACAAGGCGTGGATAATAGACTACAAGACCACCAAGAAGGGACCTTTCAGGGAAAACAAGAATACGGTCAAGTACGACCCGCAGCTCCGCATCTACTCCCGGGTGGTACAGAAGGAATTCGGAATAGAACCGGAGAACATAAAGGCGGGCCTTTACTACCTAGAGGACGAGGAGGTGGTGTCATCCTCGTATGATGAGGAATCACTGGCCAGGGTCGAGCGAGAACTTCTAGAGGTTTACGACACCATCTTCTCACACGACCCCGACCAGGTGGTCGGAACCACGGGACAGCACTGCCAGCGGTGCGAATACAGAGACATGTGCCCATTCTTCAAAAGTTCCAAGAGAAGGGTCTTCTGGGACGGAGACCTGAACAAGCTTCCTAGAACATGATGGGCATGGGTATGAAGTTCCCTTCGTACTTTCTGTCCGGTTTGTCCCAGTCCTTTATTGGCACGATCTCAATGATCTTTCTGTTGCCTATGAGCCATATGTGGTTGTTTTTTGAAAACACCGTCTCCATGGAGCTCACGGGGGTGAAATAGCCTATGCCCTTTCCGGATATGTCTGAAGTCCCCCAGCATATGCCCACAAGTTCTCCCTCGTTCGTCACAAGTCCTCCTCCGGATCTTCCGGGACGAGGGCTGTTCAGTTCGGTAATGATGTCAAGAGACCTTTTCTCGACAAACCTGACCTCGTACCTTGCAACCTCCCTGCCTCCGTCGCACCCCATGGAATTCAGCAAATCGCCCTTCTTTAATTTGAATTTGGGCGATATCGGAAAGTATTCCGGAATCCAGTCGCACTTGAATCTGACGAGGCTGGAGTCGTAGCCTCTGTCATTGCTCCAGAATAGAACTTCCGCATCGTATGTTCTGGGTTCGGGCAGTTTAGTGCCGTTTTTATACCAGACCATCACCCTCGCCCCCACCTTCGGTTCGGAGCCGTATTCCTTGTTGCCCTCCCAGAGGTGTCCGCACGAGAGTACGTAAACCCATTCTGACGACGGATCATAATAGATTATTGTTCCGGAGCCGGCCGATCCGTTCACTGACACCTTGACGGAAGCGGAGAGGAACTTGGAGTATTTTTCGTCCCTTTGCTCCTTCGGAACCGGAAAATCGACCCTTGCCGCATCCTCTCTCAGGATGGGATGGATGGGTTCCGCTGACGCGCAATAGTTGCAAAAACTTATAGATAAAGCTAGAATCAGAGCGACAACTGAAATCCTTTTCATTTGTTTAGCCTCCTTGCTACTGATATATATATCCGTATTAAATATGAATAATCTCGCCTTGTTCGTTACTCATCATTTGTTTTTGACCGAAGAACAAATAACCGAAGTTGTTTCCGGAAGAACCGTGGAGGCAGTGGGCCATTGCGTGCCCGTATGGGTGGATGCGAAGACCGGAAAGACGACGGAGCCTGCGTCGGAGGTGTTCTGTTCCTATAGAATCCACAACTGCAGGGAGAAATCATGCGATGTAGACGTCGTCCCGAAGAGCGGGTACGACATCTACATCCCCAACGTCTCGGCCTGGCGGCCGCCCGAGGATTTGGATTTTGAAAAAATGGCGGACATGACAAGCGAGGAAAGGCAGGTCATCCTGAAGGATCGCGACAAGTGGTGGTTCAACAATCCGAAGCCGCCCAACGCGGAGAACCTGAAGTCTGGATACCTGCGATTCGAGGTGAAGAAGACAAAGCAGAAGGCTGGGCGGCGCGAATACCCGGCTCAGCACATAGTGGAAATAGCCTCGCTTTCCAGGCTGGAAAAGTCCCTAACTTCCTGACAAGGACATCGCCATCTTCATGGTGATTATTTCGCCGTCGGAAACAGTTATTGTTCTGCTTAGGCTTGCGGATGAAACAAGTACGACTCCCGACGCATACCCTAGGCCGGTGGACAGGAAGATGTTCTTCACGGGCCCCCACGATCCTCCTACGGCCTTGAAAAGTATGGTAGGGCTCGTGGCCTTGTGGCCCGACTGGCCGGGCGTCACCGAGAAGTTGTCGCTCTGTATCTTCTGACGCTCGTAGGCGTTTGAGGTCGGCTCGGGGCCGTAGAGCTGTGATATCGTCGTGGATGCGACTAGGGAGGTCCGCGAGTCAAGGCCGATGTAATAGTTGGCCGGGAGCGGGGTGCCGCCGAACAGCACCTTCAATATGAATTCCTCCCCAGCGTCGTGGAGCATGTTCCTTATGTTCTCCTCCCTGTGGAGGACGGCTCCGGAAGAGTCCAGGTGTTCCATCTCGAGTACCGTCATTATTCCATGCCAGGGCTTCATATTTTTTTAAATGAGGAGGGTTTTTGATATATATGGCATGGGCTTCAAAAAGTGGCTTCTTGAGGTGGGTGGCGGAGGCGGTCTCGGGGGAGGCATTGCACCTCCGCTCCAGAATCCGCTCTTAAACCAGGGGGCATTTGCCGACTACCACGGCGAAACCGAAAGAGACCCCGCCAATCCTGACGGAAAGCTGCCCCCGGTCAAAAAGAACAGAAAAAAGCCTAAATAAAAAAATGAACAACACAAATTTTGCCGAAATCCTTGACGGCCTAGAAAAGGACGTATTTGACCTCGTCTCCAACCTTGAGGGGCAGATAAACGGACGACTTGCCTCGGGAGGTGATTCTCAGCGTGCAGTGACGAACGAGCCGGTCAAGCCCTTCCAGCCCAAATGGAGGGGCCTGAGAGGAGCATTGAGATGGCTCTGGAAGGGTCATTCCAAAGACAATCCCGATTATGCACATCTTTACGGAAATGAAACAAAGAGAGAATCCAAGGGCGGAAGGCCGACTCTTGAGGAGTACCTGAACGATATCCGGACAATAGACGGATTTGCGGACGAGATATTCTCCGAGACTTTCGGAGATCTGATTGCCGAGACGAACATTTCTGATCTGCTGAGGCAGTTCAGGCTAGATTTCAGAAACATAATATTGAAGTACAAAAATCTGATCAAGAGCGCAATTCCAACGGCTCCCGAAGTGGCTCCCGCCGCAACCGGCCAGAAGCCCGTCACCCAGGATGCGCCGGCGCAGGCATCAAAGTCGGTCGAACCCAAGGCTCCAGAGACGCAGAATTCGGAACCGGACTCTTCCCAGAAGGATTCGGAAGAAGGCTCAAGTGACGGAGATAAAGAGGAGGCTCCTGCGCAGAAAGACGCCTCTTCAGAGGAAAAAGAAAACGTCCCGCCCGCGGCCCGAGACGGGGAAGAGAACAGCGATTCGGGGTCGGGATCAAACGAGGCGGGCGCCAAGCGCAAGCCCAAGAGCCACTCCGCAAACATAGGAAGATGGTTCAAGGATGCCATGGACGCCAAGAATAAGGGAGGAGATGGGCTGAATCCCAAGCCGGAATGGCTCAATGCCAAGGGAATAGTTAAGCCCGAAAGGCTTCCGTGGGTCATCGCCTGGATGGGGACGAAAAGTCACAAGGATCTTCACAAGGACGAGGACGTTAGGTCGGAACTCCAGTCCGCAATAGGATCTTCCTTCAAGGATTTCGTGCCCCGGGTGGCAAAGAAGAAAAGCGACAGCCTTGTGGGATACCTTAGAAAGAACATGCCCATGGTCTCCGACGAGGAGTTCAAGAGGCTTGTTTCTGAATTGTACGGGTCGGAATACGACGGCCCAGGGGCGTCCTCCCAGAAAAAGAGGGGAGATAAGAAAGAGGATTCCGCCGATAGCGCCGAGAATTCCAAGGGAGAAAAGAAAGAAAAGGAACAAGAGCCGGACATACAAGAAAAAAGGACAAAGGTTCTATCTTCGCTCTACGAAGGAATGGACAAAAAGGATCAGATATTAGATGCAATACAAAATAAGATAATTCAGCCCACATTTAACATGATGGAATCGGACGAAGACAAAAGGTACTTTGTTAGCTGGTGGAAGTCGTTCAAAAGAGAAAGAATAAATGACGACCAAGAAGACATGGAGTCAATGATTGTCAGAATCAACACCTTATCTATGTTTGATGACATCCTAGAAAATTCAGAAGTGTCTAAAAAGAAGCCGGAAAAAAAGATAAAATTAAGAAATCTAATGGATATGCTAAAGGTTTGATTCTTTAGTCATCCTCATCCTCATCCTCATCCTCATCCTCATCCTCGTCCTCATCCTCATCCTCATCCTCGTCCTCGTCCTCGTCCCAGTCATCTTCATCGTCGTCCCAGTCGTCATCTTCATCGTCGTCATCTTCATCGTCGTCGTCTTCATCGTCGTCGTCTTCATCCGACCAATTGTCATCGGACCATTCGTCATCTTCCGAGTCATCTGAGCTCTCGTCCCGCCAGTCACCCGCTTCTTCCAAGTCTTCGTAATCATCGGAATCAGAATCGTCCGAGGCCTCCTCCCAATTCCACTCGGTCACCCCGCCCTCGTCATTAGATTTGTCCTTTTTTGACGGAGCATAAGAAAAATCACCATACCAGTCATTGGTGTAGATGTAGTCAATTTGATTTTCAACATCCTCATGTGAACTCATAGTCCGAAAGCTCCTTTTTTTGTTGACGAACCTAGTGTACTAAAGCCAAAACCCCGACTAGCGAATTATTATATACGTATTTTGCTAGAAAATCAAGATATCTTCTGCCTCACAAGGCGGCCGTTTTCAACGGACCACTCCTTATTTTTGCCTATTGACTTGGCTATGCTACCCAGGCAAATGGCCGCGGAGGACTTGATTTCCTCGTCGGAAGGCTTTATTTCAAATGAAAGCCTTCCTTTTTCATCAAACTCGTAGTAGGAGTCCGAGGGGACTTCTATTTCAAAATCATCCTTGAAGGACAGGCTTGAAACCATCGGAAGTTCGCTCGCCTTGAGGGTCGCCTCATTTCTTATGACGACCGATGTGACCTTGCTGTTCTTGACCACTATGTCGTTCTTTTTGAGTTGGGAGACCATGTCCTTCCACGACGGTCCGGAAAGGGTTCTGACATCGCTTTCGTTAAGAATTCTCCATTCGACAAATACCTGCTTCATGATCCTTGCGTATTCAGGGTTCTTGGACTTCGCCACAACGATCATAGATTTGGCTATAGAAGCGTAGTAGTTGACAACCCTTGCGCTTCCGGGAATGGCCTGTGCAAGAATTGAAAATGAAAAGTCCCTCGCGGTTCTGATCGCGGACATCGGGTTGCTTCCGATGGAGACGTGGTATTTGAATATTCTTACAAAAATATGGTACCATGCGTTGGAAAACACGCGGCCAAAGCTGTGGCACTCGGCGGCAAGTTTGTTGTTTGAAGTCTCCGCGGGCAGTCTGGACGGATCCTCGTACTTGAAGGCCTCCACCGCGGGGTCCCTGAGGGCATTTGGCAGGTAGGACGGATCACGCGTGACGTTTCTTATCAGGATTCCGACCTCCTCGGCAAGCCTTGATACGGAATTGGAAACCGAAAGGTCGCCCTTGGTTTCGACGAGCATCTTATTCAGCACGACATCGTAGCTCATCAAATTGAACATGGCGACTATGTCGGAAAAGGCCTCGTGGAAGGACCACACCTCCAGGGCTTGGACGCTCCAGAAGTCGGGACGCATGGCGTCTAGCATCGCATGTCCCAGTTCATGGGTGACGATGTCGGAGGAATCCGCGAAATACACGTTCTTTCCCTTGAAATTGTAGTAGTAGAACCTGAGGGATCTTCTGTCGTAAAATGCGTTAAGGTCAGCGCCCGCTGCGGGATACACCTGGAGCAACGAGGTTGCAGACCAGTTTTTTATGGGGGACTTTAGGTGTCTCTGGACGTTCTCTATGCAGTTGCCGATAGAAATGTGGCAGTTGACGGCTCTCTTCTCATTTGTGTTGGAAGGAATGGGGGTCATGTCCTTCACCGCGTACTTCAAGAACCCTACCTTGGGTATTTCGGCATCTATGACCAGGTCGGGGGTGCTAGGGTCGTTTACGGTGTAGCTGCTGAGCAGGTGAGCCAGACTCGACTGGATCTGGGTTATCTTTTTGCGGCCGAAAATGTTGAACATATAAACCTCCATGTTTCTGTTCTACACTTATATAGATATTGGGATGGAAGAAAGGTCGCTGATCGGAAAAAAGGAAATAGAGGAGTACAAGAACTTCGCGTTCCGGGACGACATGCTGAAGCTTGCCGTTGGCGTGGTGCTGGGGAACTCTTTCAACAAGGTCGTGTATGGAATATCCGACTACCTTGTCATGCCCGTTCTGACATTTCTCGTGTCTCAGACCGGCGACGAATGGAGAAGGTGGGAGTTCAGCCCCTTTTTGGGACTCAAATTTGAATTCGGAAGAATGATCGGCACCTTCGTCGATTTTTTTCTAATGTCATTCTTCCTCTATCTGTTCTATGTTAAATTGGCGGGCCGGCTGCTGGTTCGTCCAGAGGGCCCCAAGAGGAAGGAGTGTCCCTTCTGCCATGAGAACATGCGGCTAGAAGCCACAAGATGTCCCTTTTGCACCGGAGATTTAAGTGTCAAAACAAGAAGACCTAGAAGAAAGAATAAGAGAGCAGAGAACCGTAGAGGCCAATAGAAAAGGCCTCGTCGGACACGGGGGCAAGATAGGAGTGGTGCTGAAGATTCTCGGCCAGCCCATAGTCGGCCAGTCCGAAGGCGGAATCTACGTGGACACGAACAAGCTGGAGGACTGGGACAGGGATGATTCCGAACCCAGAAATGCATTGGAAATGATGAGGAAAATTCCCGTCATGGATACGGGCGGCCACGACCGTCCTTCTACGGATGAGTGGTCGGAAATGGACGATCCCACACCGTACGGCACAAGAACCGTCGGATGGCATTTTGACGGACTCGGAAGGGGGATGCACCTTGAAATAATGTACGACGACGCGACGACGGAATTCACTGTCACCTACAAGGGATACCAGGTATACAGGGAGGTCAAGGGCGAGCTCAGCGCATACATTCCGCATCCGGAGTGGGAGGGCTGGATAGACCAGCTCTTCAAGAAGGCTCGGGAGTTACAGCGCGTGATGAAGGAGGAGGAGTTCAAGGAGCAGATAAAGGCTGCCGACAGAAGCAAGGAGAACTGGCTCAGGGAGATCGCGTCAAGATGGGGGATAATCAAATGAAAAAACCCAGGCAGAACCCGGGTTTTTTGGTTTTGGAGAGGTCAATTTCTCACATGCCGAACATCACATAGGCGAGCAAGGCGAGCTGGGCGAGGATGACAGCCACGAACACGTAGTTCATGACATTCTTCTTCTCGTCAATCCTGCTCTCTACGGCGGCCAGCACCGGAGACTTTGACTGCTTGGTCTCGGTCGAGCCCTCGCAGACCTTTTCCACCACGGTGGAGACGACCTCGCCGGTCACCTCATCAAGGGTCTCTACGACCCTCTCGCACACGCAGAGGCGCTCTGTAACCCTCTGTGAGAGCTTCTTCTGCTGCTTGGGTTCCACATAGACCTCTATGACCTTGGTCATGGAGTCCACGTTGTTTTCTACTTTCTCGGCCTTCCTGCCATCGTCGAGCGTGAATTCAGACATTTTTATCTCCCCTTTTGAATTGCCTAGTGTTATTTAGTGTCCGAAAACAAAAAAACCCACCCGGAAATTTCCGGGTGGGTTTCTCTTGAAAACACTAGTGGTTTTCACGCACCGTGGACGATGAGGTCAGAAAGCGTGTGCTTGCTGAGGGTGGTGCGGTTCCCGCCCTTCGTGGGAGCGATCTTGCTCTTTTTGAAGGACTGGATTCGGGCGTCCTGGAGGCGGTTGCAGACCGCGTTGCCCCTGCGGAGGACGTAGCCCTTAACGACATCGCCCTTGTTCTCCACGACGGCGATCGTCGTGCGGATGGGCTTGCTGTGGGTCCCCTTGTAGAAGAACTTCCACACGGGGAGGTTTCGAACCAGACAGTAATTACTACCAGACATTTTTGAACTCCTTTCTTTAAAGTTCAGGTGTGTGAGCCAATTCTATCATTTTTTCTCTACTTGTCAATAGTGTTTTCTAGCATTTCCCTAATGTTGTCGGCGTCGCCCCGGCTGTCGAGGATCTGATCCTCAAGGAACAAGGATACGTATGTGCCATCCACTGTATCTTCGGATCCGCTGGCGGCGAGGTTTTCGGCCTGTGAGTGCCTTGTTACGTAGTTCTGGACTACCTGCTCTTCCATTTCCAAAGCGGCCTGAAGCAGTTCCCTCGGGCATGTCAGGCCTTCCTTGAATTCGGCGACCGTGCTGGGAACCTTCCTGTCCAGGTTCCTTCTCGTGATTATTCCCTGGATGAGCCTTCTGAACTCGTCCACGTGCTTCATTTCGCTCGCCGCCTGCTCGGAGAAGAATTCGCCGATCTCCTGTCTGTGGAGGCCTCTGATGCTGGTGGCAGCCTGCATGTAGAAGTGCATGTGGGAATATTCATTGGCGAGATCGCCTATCAAGAGATCAACCATCTGTTCTATGTTCATTTTTCATCCTTTATTGCAGAAAAAAGAGGCTCTTCGCCGTCAAATCCATTGATCTTCACGGATCCGTTCAGGAAGTTCTTCCAGAGTATATGTCCCACCCTGATGGTTCCGCACCACGAAACCACCGCAAAAACCTCATCCAGTTCGGTGATGCCTTGCCTGATGCAAGCATTGATGATGTCCTTGGTTTCCTCTTCGGAAAGGGAAACATACTTGTTTTCCTCGGGATCCCAGTGAAGATCATCGGCGGGGATCACTTTGTTTATTATATCCTTGTACATTTTCATGATTCTATTAAATAAGTCGTCCCGCCACAATATCAAAACTAGTATCGGCGTCTAGCTTTCCACTTTTCCCAGCCCTCCTTGGTGAAGAAGGCCGCCGTTGCATAGAAGAATCCGCCGATCACACTCTGGAGGAACCAGATCAGAAGCGAGCATCCAAGGAAGCTTACGACGAGGAAGTTCTTTTTTTTATCTCTTTCTTCCGGTTCAATATCTGTGTTTTCCATTCTAGATAATGGAGAATGGAAAATGGAAAAATTAAAACGCCTGAAAATTTGCCCTATCCTACGGAGCCTTTCGAGGATTTTTATTTCAGGTTCAAGAACACGAGGGAGATGGTCGGGGATCCCGAATGGGAAAGGATATATTCCATCTACTACGAATTGAGTTCGGATGAGATGGACATCCCGATAGGCGAGAAGGTCGATGATTTGAACGCATTTTCCGCGGATAAGCAGATAGAAGAGGTCATAAAGTGCGCCAGGAGTTTTTTCTACTTCTGCCACAGGTATGTAAAAATTCTGCACCCCAAGTTCGGAACGATACCCTTCATGCTGTACAAGTACCAGAGAAGGGTCATCGGGGAGTTCGGGTCAAAAAGATTCAACATGATCTCGAAGTTCAGGCAGGGGGGCTTGAGTACCGTGGCGGTTCTCTGGGGTCTGTGGAAGTGCATGTTCCAGAAGGATCAGCAGATTTACTTCCTCTCGAAGACGGACCGCGAGGCCCTGGCGGCGGGGGACATAGCCAGGAGGGCGATGGACAACTTCCCCTACTGGATGTACGACGCGAGCAACGCGGACATAACCAAGCACGAGAAGAACTTCAACGACGTCGGATCGAAGATATGCTTCTACACGCCCGAGGCCGCCCGAGGAAAGTCCGCCACCTACATCATGATAGACGAGGCGGCGTTCATAGAGAAGATGGACGAGCACTGGAAGGCTATGTACCCCGTGATCGCCACGGGAGGGCACATAGAGATCATCTCTACGGTCAACGGGCTTGGAAACTGGTACGAGGAGACATACCACGAGGCTCAGGCAGGACGCAACTTCTTCAACATAATAGAACTGGACTACTGGGAGCATCCCGTCTACGCGAACCCCGAATGGGCGGAGGCGATGAGGGCGAACCTCGGCGAGAAGGGATGGCAGCAGGAAGTGCTGCGCGACTTCCTCGGATCGGGCGACACCTACATAAGCTCCACCGTCATAAGCCAGTATGACAGAACCGTGCGGAACATAGCCCCCTCGAGGACGGCGTTTTCCAAGTGGACCAATGAATCCCAGCAGAAGCAGGACTTCGAGGACGGCGCCCTTTGGATATGGAAGGAGCCGATGGTCGGACACGAATACATCATAGGTGCGGACTGCGCCGAGGGCGTGGGCAAGGACGGCGACAACTCGTGCTTCGAGATAATAGACGCTACGAGCCTCGAGCAGGTGGCGGAATTCTACAGCAACCTAGTGCCTCCCAACGTGTTCGCACAGATAATCAACCAGATCGGAATATACTACAATACCGCGACGGTTGCGGTGGAGAACAACGCCATTGGAGGGGCCGTCATAAACTGCCTGAGCAACGACATGGGATACGAGGCGATATACTACGAGGCAAGGAAGACCTCGGCCAGGCTGGGGATAAAAGTCGGACCCTCCAACAGGCCGATACTGCTCGATTCCATGCAGAGCAGGCTCATGACGGGGGCGGTTCGGCTCAACAGCCAGAGGCTTATAAACGAACTGAAGACCTTCATATACAGCCCGCAGAAAAAGAGGGCCGAGGCCATAAAGGGAAAGCACGACGACGCCATAATGGCTCTCTGTTTCGCGCTTTATGTAAGGGACGAGAGGGTAAGGGGACTTCCCGTCAGTTCGGAGATGTCCGACGTCGGAATCCCCCTGAAGAAGTCTCCCTATGAAGAAATCAAGAAGGAGATAATGGAAGGTGGCGCGACTGGCTGGATGGACGCTCGTGGGGGCGACACCTTCTCGATGGGCGAGGGCGACATACCGAGGAAGAACGACGCTATACTCAAGGAGTTCGGATGGTGAAGAACAGACGGATCAAAGGAATAATAGAGGATGCGATAGAAAGATGCGGGGGAGTGAAGATGCAAGGCGTCAAGTCCCATCTGATCCGGGCCCTAAGAGAAATCTCCGAAATGGAAAAGAAAGAGGAAAGGAAGAAGAGTGCGGCTCCCGAGCAACAGTGGAAATTTGACATCGCCACCGGCAAAATGAAGAGCATGACAAGGGAGCAGGCAAACAACGCCCTCGGAAACATAGAAAGAATGATAGAGGACGAATCGGGAAAGGGCGGAGATTAAGACGAGAACACAGAAGCCCTCATCAGTTGAATAATTCCATCAGATAGCCGTAGTTGAATCCAATTGCATATCCAATGAAAAAGAAGACGGCAGAGATGCCCAGAAGCCTAATTAGATGAACCAAGGTGATCGCTTTCCATTCTTTTCTGGGTAGTTCTGCAGATCTCCTCCATTCCCCACCTGTTATTTTCATTGAATTCGGGAGTGCTTCCGGTCATCTCCAGGTTGACGGAGCCATCGCCGACCCTCCAGAATCCTACGGGGAATTCTACGCCGTTTTTGTGCCAGACGAGTTCCATGCACCCGAGCATTTTGATCTCGTAGTTTTCAAGGACGTAGTTTCTTGCCTCGATGTTTCCAATTTTGTATTTGTACGGAAGCATGAAGTTCTCCTTTTGGGGCAATATACACCGGGACTCTAAATAATTCCATGCCAAAAATTCTCGTGACGGGAGGAGCCGGATTCGTCGGCTCCAATTTGATTGAGGCGATTGTGTCCTCGGGTGCGGAGGCGTGTTCGCTGGACGACTATTCGACGGGCCGCGAGGAAAATCATGTCGTCGGGTGCGAATACCACAAGGGCGATGTGTCGGAAGAAAAGGACCTGGGGGTTGTGGGGGCCGTGGACTTCATATTTCATCTTGCCGCAAAGGCGAGAATTTCCAGATCCTTCGAGGATTCCGCCGGATACTTCAAGGCAAACGCCATGGGGACGATGGGCGTCTGCCGCTTCGCACTCGAAAGAGGCATACCTCTTGTCTACGCGGGCACGGGGAGCAATCACGGAGGACGGTACAGAAATCCCTACACATTTTCCAAGGCCGTCGGCGAGGACGTCGTCAGAATGAGCATGGGGCTTGGACTCAAGGCGTCAATTGCAAGATTCTTCAACGTCTACGGACCGCACGAGTCCGTGTGCGAAGACCACTCCACGCTCATAGGGTCATGGCGTGGCAGCCTGGCCAGGGGCGAAATTCCCGTCATCTACGGCGACGGAACCAAGGTCAGGGACTTCACGCACGTCAGTGACATAACAGAGGCCCTGATGGGCGTCATGCAGAAGAGGGCGTTCGGATTTGAATTTGATCTCGGAAGAGGATCTCCCTTGAGCGTCTTGGAGGTTTCGAGGATGTTCGGCTGCGGATTTGAATTCCGGCCGGACAGAAGGGGCGAGATGCAGGAATCAGTTTGCGACAACTCGCTCGCCAGAAAAGTATTGGGATGGAATCCCTGCAGAAATCTGAAGGACTATGTGGATTCGGAGAAAATTCGCACAAGTCCGCCAAAAAAATGAATAGATACATGCGAGGCTAGAAGGAGGGCTCCATGGGCAAAAGAGAGAATTTTGAAAAGTTTCTGAGGGCCCGGGAAAAGATTGAACTCCCCAAGGGCAAGCCGCTCCCGCAAAAGGACATCCCTCAGCTGGGCGAGGGCCATGCGGGGGTTTCTTCGTTCTGCCGGCTTGTGACCCCGGGCAAGGAAACGGCGACAATACGGGCCGGAAACGCCGGGATGGGATATCAGGTCGTTTCGGCAGAGGAGCAGATTTCAAAACTCAATCAGATTCCCATGAACTACCCACCCGCTAAAGACGGGTGGGTAGTTCATTCTTGATATTAGCGGCAACAGTGGAACAGGAACGCTAACCAGTGAGCCAACATATTCTTCTGCTAATGGGGGAGTTATTACTTTGGATGGTACTAACGATTTTATTCCTATGTCATCATCAGCACTATCATGGACACCCACACAGTTTTCCGTTTGTTGGTTTACAAGAGGAATTTCTAGAACCGATTTTAATCAAACGATGTCTGCTTTTGGAGGATGGGGCAGATTTGTTTTTCATACTACTACAGGGGGAGGCATTTATTGTGGGACAGAAACAACAAATAGATTTACTCCAACCCAGCTGCCAAACAATACCTACGTTCTAAATGTCTATCAAATGTTTTGCTTTACTTATGTGTCTGGCTCTGGTCGTTTTTATAAAAATGGTACTTTATTATCTACTAAAACGATGAATACGTCATTAGCTTGGACAGGAGGGTTCAATATAGGGGGATCAGACGCTAATACTATCAACGGCACCATTGGGGCTGTGCAGATATATAATAGGGCTCTATCTCTGGAAGAGATTAACCAAAACTTCAATGCTCTTCGCAGTAGGTATGGGATTTGATAATTGTGAAGAAATATTGATCAAATTTGAGTCTAATAGAATAATATCCACCTAGGTGTATTATCTATCTGATAAGATAGGGTTGTTGATTTTATATCTTCTCCTCCAGCGGTGTTAGCGCCCGTCAATCCGAGTAGACGAAATTTTTGATTTCGTTTATCTTACTTGCCTGCGACCTCATCTTTGCCAGCATTTCGGGATCCACCAGATCTTCCAGCACCCACCAGTCCTCGAAACTGCACTCGCCCGAAGGGGAGACATCGTTGACCACGAGTGTATAGCCCAAACTGGAAAGGTACCTTCTTGACTTCTCCCTGTAGGACTTCGTCATATCCACATAGTGGTCGTGCTCGTAGGTGATGACCCTGAACTTGTATTTTTCAAAAGGGATGGAAAGCATCGCATCAAAGGTGTTCTTGGGAGGCTCTATGTCAAGCTGAAGATAATCTATTATTTCACCCTCAAAGTTTTCAGAAAGAATGGACGAATAATCCAAGGACAAGGCGTCGGCACAGATGACCCTGTTCTTCCTTGAAGCATGCTGATCAGCCAGATCGCGTTTCAATTCCACTCCGATGCCTTTCCAGCCCAATTCTTCTAGCAGAGCAGTGTTGCTGTTGTGGTGGGAGTGGGCTGCGCCTATCTCCAAGTATGTTCCCTCCCTCTTGCCCCCGAGCATTGCGAGCACAAAGAGGTCCTGGCAAACCTGCGAGTAGTTCTTTTCCACCCGCTCAAGCCCCTCAAACTTGAACTTGAACTGTTCGTATTTGCTCCTGTCGTATCGTACGGAACTATCAGTCTCATTTCCGGATCCGAGACGGGAAAGATTGCTCTGCACTAGTTTGAGGTAGGATTCGTTCATCAAGGGGCCGTAATCGTCCATGAGGAGTCTCAAAAGCATCCTAGACTCGGTTGGCTTGCCGTACCACCAGGCGGCGACCGCCTTCTGGAAGATCAGCATGTATTCGGACTCGTATGAGGAGCCGAATGCGAGGCGGGAGGGCTTCCGTTCCGTCAATTCCAGCCCGAGCGAAGCATAAAGGTAGGAGTCCATCCAGTTTCCCTTCCTCTCATAAAATTGACTGAGTAAAAAATAAGCCTCAGGGTTTATGGGCTTCATTTTCAGAGCGGACTTCAGTGCGTTTTCGCATGTATATTCCCTGTCTCCCAGAGCTCCAAAGCAGTAATAGAGACGCAACATGCACTCGTACGACAAGTCGTCATCTTCAGAAAGCTCGGCCGCCCTGAGATAAAAGCCACATGCGGGAGACAAGTGCCCTAGGACCTCGTACCACCGCGCAAGCCTCATGTTGATTGAAGGATCAAGGGGATTTTTAATGTATTCGTTAAGTTCATTCATAGGTTTTGAGTATCCTTCCGAGCATAGCCTTGGGAAATCCAAGAAGGAACGCGGCATTGTCCTGGAACCCGAAGGAAACAAGAAGAAAATCGCCGTGTTCCGCCATTCCGCAGCAGAACTCTATCTTTGCACCCATAAATGAAAACGATTCAGACAACTCTAGCAAATTCCAGCCCTTGTCCCAGACCACGAACCTGTGGGTGTAGATCGCATTCTTCTTGCCCGCTTCGGAACTGAATAGATTAACCTCGTGAACAAGGGCAAGGTAATGTCCGCCCACCGTTATCACTTGGGATCCACCCCTGAGATCAGAAGTGTTCAGCGGCTTCAGGTCGGACATGAACACGGTCTTGCAAGTCTTTGACATGGGGTCAACCTCAACAACCTCGGTTGGGTTGGTCCACTTGACATAGGTATATTCCTTGTCAAGTACGGGCATCCAGTTCTTCTCGCAATAACTAGAGTTCGCGCCGGGAGCAGGTATCCTAACCCTGCTCTTTTCCATGACTTTATTTTTCTTAAACAATATCTCGGAAAGTTCCATCCTCCCCTGTCCGTTGGTGGTCGTATCCCTTCTGACGCC
>Ga0247843_1005030_pt1 | contig 18917 bp, 15 predicted proteins | sample LaCruzMarch2017__FD_192420 | JGI IMG/M metagenome (GOLD analysis project Ga0247843, IMG submission 192420) | Freshwater microbial communities from meromictic Lake La Cruz, Castile-La Mancha, Spain - LaCruzMarch2017_8m | ecosystem: Environmental > Aquatic > Freshwater > Lake | place: Spain...
GCCTCGCAGTTAGATGACGCAATTGTTCTTGGGGCTTCTCGAATGATTCGCGAAGCGGACACTTGGGCTCCATCAAAGCCAATTCAAGTTTTTGCTAACCGCGGACTTTCTGGAATCGATGGCACAATCGCAACAGCAACCGGAATCGCGCTTAGCTCCGAAGGAGCTTTCACCAGAGTGGTGCTTGGCGATCTGACACTGATTCACGATGCCAGCTCGATGATTGAAGATCCTGAAGAGAGCATCAATTTGCAACTGATCATGGTGAATGATTCGGGTGGAAGTATCTTCGAAAAACTTGAAGTTTTTGATGCTGTTGAGCAAGGAACCTTCGATCGAATTTTCCGCGCGGGCCAAAAAATTGATTACTGGTCTTTAGCTAACGCTTATGGATTTGTTTACATCTCTCCAGCTAACGAGCAAGAACTGCTCGATGCCCTTGCAACTCCTGGCCGCGTGCTAATCGAAATCAAGCTTTAGCTAAGCGCGCCTCTAATGGGTGCAAACTTCAGCTCAGTTTCATCAAGCTCTTCTTCAGGTTCTGAATCGGCGACCAATCCACATCCTGCAAACGCAGTCAAAACATTTTGCTCTATGAATCCACCGCGAAGGGCGATGGCCCATTCGCCATCACCGTCGGCACCAATCCATCCAACCGGTCCTGCGTAGCCGCCGCGATCAAATGGTTCAAGTTCTGCAATAAGTGCTTGGGCATTAGATCTAGGTGTACCTGCAACTGCTGCTGTTGGATGCAAAAACGCGGCGAGATCCAAAACCGAAATGTTGTTTTTGAGTTTTCCGTAGACATCGCTAGCAAGGTGCCAAAGATCAGGAAGCGCCAAGCTAAATGGCTTCTCATCCGAATCCACAGTTGAGCAAAACGGAGTAAGGGCATCAACCATTGACTCAACGGCGAAGCGGTGCTCCTGCAAGTTTTTCTCTGAGGCAGTCAAAGTATTGGACTGCACAACATCAGCTTCTGGGCTGTCTCCGCGGGAAGTGGTTCCAGCTAGAACTCGAGCAGAAACTTGACCGTGAGATACCCGAACCAAAAGCTCAGGAGAAGCGCCAAAGTTTCCAGCAACCGAATAAACCCAACAGCTTGGATACTTCTTTGAAAGGGACAAAAGCGCAGTTCTAATGTCGAAATCCCTTGGAAGCTGCGCCATGATTTCGCGGGCAAGAACAACTTTTTGTATTTTTCCTGAACGGATCTTTGAAATGGCTTTTTCTGCCTGCTTCATAAAGCCAGCTGCGGTTAGAACTCCCTCAACGAATGAAAGCTTCGGGTTGGTGCGATAGCTCATAACTTGCGAGTAGAAATCAGCTGTGGACTCAGCCTCTCCTTCTGGTGTGATTTTGGTAATCCAGCTTCTTCCGTCGCGCGTTCCAAGAACAATTCTTGGAACTATCAGAACTGAGCTAAGTGCACTCTCTGGAGAAAATGTTGCAGATCCAAAAGCAACTAGGCCGGTGCACTGAACCTCAAGCGGATCTGTAATTTCAGCCATGGCAACCTGGTCGCGCCAGAGACTTGCAAGCTCGGCGATTCGGTTAGGGCCACTGGCTTCAAAGCGGGCGGCTTCTCCGAAGCCAATGATTCCCTGACCGTTTCTAATAAAGGCTGTTGGGTTTTCTGGGAAGTGTCGAGTGATGTCAAAACCTGCAGGGGTCGCTAATTCACGCGTTTCCACGCGGAGTTTACTAAGCGATGACATTCAGAGCCGTTTCGTTTTTGGGGCCAAAATTGGCGGACTTACTCGATTCTAGGTCAAAGGTAGAATTGATAGGTGAGTAAAGCTGACCTAACCAAGAAGGCGCAGGAAGTTGCTGCGATGTTCGATGGTGTCGCTAAAAACTACGACAAAGCTAACGATTTACTCTCCTTCGGTTCGGCTCGCATCTGGCGCAAACAAGTTGCCAAACTTGTAAACCCACAAAGCGGTCAGACCATTTTGGATCTTGCTGCTGGCACCGGTGCTTCATCGGTTGCCTTTTTGAAGCCCGGTGTTCGAGTTGTGGCGGCAGATTTCTCAAACGGCATGCTCGAAGAAGGCCGTAGACGACACCCAGAAATTGAATTCGTCTTTGCTGATGCCACTGCTCTTCCTTTCAAGGAAGCCGAGTTCGACACCGTCACTATTTCCTTTGGACTTAGAAACGTGGAAAACACCGAGCTGGCGCTTTCCGAAATGCTTCGGGTTCTAAAGCCCGGGGGAAAGCTTGTGGTTTGTGAGTTCTCGGCGATCCCCAACAAATTCCTTCACTCGCTCTACCGCTTTTATCTCAAGAACCTGCTTCCAAGAATTTCAGCACTGGTCAGCAAAACCCCTGAGGCTTACAGCTACCTGGCTGAATCTATTGATGCTTGGCCTAAACAGGCGGAACTAGCCAAACTAATCGAAAAAGTTGGCTACCAATCTGTTGGATTCAGGAATCAAACCCTCGGCATTGTTGCTATCCATACTGGTTACAAACCTCAGAAAGCTAACTAATGCCAAAAACCTCGCTGCCAAGGCAGCTGCGCAAGGTCGCTGACAAAGACCTACTTGCCGCACTTGAAGCAGGACTTGAGAAAGTCGAAAAAGAATTGGTTGCCGCTGTAGCGCACACCGACCCCATCGCTAAGGTCACAACCCGTCACTTGATTGATGCCGGTGGCAAGCGAATCAGACCAACTCTGGTTTTGCTTTGTGCTCAGCTTGGTGATGGAACTGCAGACGAGGTTATTCAGTCAGCGGTAGTAGTCGAACTAACTCATATCGGTACCTTGTATCACGATGACGTTATGGACAACGCTCCGAAAAGAAGAGGCGTTGATTCTGCTCACGAGATTTGGGGCAACAACGTTGCCATCTTGACCGGAGATCTTCTTTTTGCTCGAGCATCACAGCTTGTTTCCAAGCTTGGTCAAAAAGCTCTAACACTTCAGGCAGACACTTTCGAAAGATTATGTCTTGGTCAATTGAATGAAACTGTCGGACCAGCTGAAGGCCAAGATGTCATCGAGCACTACTTGAGTGTGCTTTCTGACAAAACTGGATCATTGATTTCAGCATCGGCTGAATTAGGTGTTTTGTTCTCCGGTGCCGACCAGGCTCTTCGCGAGCCAGTAAGAAAGTATGGCGAGGCAATTGGTGTTGCCTTCCAGCTAATCGATGACGTCATCGACATTTACTCAGATGGCAAAACCTCAGGAAAGACTCCTGGAACAGACCTTCGAGCAGGCGTTCCAACCCTGCCAGTGCTTTATTTGAGGCAGGATGCCCAGCATGATCCAGCCTCGGCCAAGCTTGTTGAGATAATTGATGGCGGGCTCGATGACGATGCTGTGCTAAACGATGTACTTGAGCAAATGAGAAAGCACCCAGCAACCGAGCGCGCTTTCCAGGAAGCTAAGCGTTGGGCAGATCAGGCAATTGCAGCACTAAATGATTTGCCTGAAGGTCCAGTTCGTGAAGCACTGAAAAACTTTGCTGATGCGGTAATCGAGCGTCAAAACTAAAAAATCTAAGGATACGAATTACAAGATGTCGAAGCTAAGGCTTGCAATAGTTGGCGCGGGACCCGCGGGTATCTATGCAGCAGATTTGCTTATCAAATCTGAACTTCGCGACTTTGACGTATCTATTGACCTTTTTGATTTACTCCCAGCCCCTTACGGTTTGGTTCGCTACGGTGTTGCTCCGGATCACCCAAGAATCAAAGGAATCATCAAAGCCCTTTACGAAGTCTTGGACCGAGGGGATATTCGCTTCTTCGGAAACGTCACCTACGGCAAAGACATAACCCTTGAGGATCTAAAGAAGCACTACAACGCCGTGATCTTTTCAACCGGTGCAATTGAAGATGCTGATCTAAAGATTCCAGGGATTGAATTGGAGGGCTCCTTCGGAGCCGCCGCATTTGTTAACTGGTACGACGCTCATCCAGACTTTGGTCGTGAATGGGATTTAAGTGCCAAGGAGATTGCAGTTATTGGAAACGGCAACGTAGCTTTGGACGTAGCTCGCGTGCTGGTAAAATCCCCTTCCCAAATGCTAGAAACAGATATCCCGGAAAACGTTTACCAAGGCCTACTTGCCTCAAAGGCAACCGATGTTCACGTCTTTGGTCGTCGTGGCCCTGCCCAGGTGAAATTCTCACCGCTTGAACTTAGAGAAGCAGTTCACGTTGAGGGAGTGGACACCATCGTGCACGATGAGGACTTCGTCTACGATGAAGGCTCCAACAAGCATATTGAATCAAACAACCAAACCCGCGTGATGGTCAAAACCTTAGAAGATCTGCGCGGCAAGGAACAAACCGGAGCAGCAAGACGTCTGCACCTACACTTCTTCTCTTCCCCCGTTGAGGTCATCGGCGAAAACGGCAAAGTCAAGGCTCTAAAGATTGAACGCACCAAGCTAGATGGCAATGGGGGAGTTGTTCCAACCGGAGAATTCCGCGAGATCCCGATCCAAGCGCTTTATAGGGCAGTTGGTTACTTCGGTTCAGAGTTGAACGAGATTCCGTTTGATTCCAAGGCCGGAATAATTCCAAATGACAAGGGCCGAGTGCTGGATTCATCTGGAAAGCAAATCGAGGGTGTCTATGCAACCGGTTGGATTAAGCGTGGACCAGTTGGTCTTATTGGTCACACCAAGTCCGATGCGATTGAAACAATCGCTCAAGTTATTGCCGACAAACCAACCTGGTGGCAGCCAAGTGCACCAGAAGAAGCTGCCATTGTTTCGCTGATGGAAAGCCGTGGCGTTCAGTACGTTGGTTGGCCAGAATGGCTAAAAATCGACGCGGAAGAAAAGCGCCTAGGACAAGCCCAGTCTCGTGAGAGAGTCAAACTAGTTGAGCGTGAAGATTTCATGTCTGTTGCCAAGGGAGCTAAGTCCTAAGTGCCGTTCTCATCAGCTAAGTCAAAAAGCGCTCAGTTCGCTCTAGTTTCTGCTTTTTTCATTCAGGGTTTTCTGGCGATCACTTATCTTCCACGCATTCCAGAAATCATTGATCAAATTGGAGTTTCGTTTGCGGTTTGGGGATTGATTATTGGTCTTGCCGGTCTTGGTTCTTTAGTTCCACTTTTTATCACCAACCGACTAATTGGTAAGTACGGAACTAGACCGATAGTTCGAATCTCAAGCGTGATGATTGTGATCACCACTGCGAGCCTTGGTTTTGCAACTAACGGTTGGATGTATTTCCTGTTTCACGCTCTGATGATGTTTAGCATGAGCTTTTTCAACATCGCTGTGAACGCTCAGTCAGTGATGCTGCAAAAACAAGTCAAGCAAGTTATCTTGGGCAAATTCCACGCGGCCTGGAGTATCGGTGCTGGAATCAGCGCTGCGGTTTCAGGTGTGCTTGCAAGCTTTATGACTCTTGAGCTGCACCTAATCTTGGTTTGCGCACTTGCACTTGTTGCCTTTGAAGTTTCGATTCGCAAAATGATTGCTCCAGCCGAAGATGGCCATCACGAGGAAAGACAAGCTTCCAGAAAAGTTCCGTTCTTCAAATCACCAACTCAGCTATGGCTTTTGGCGGCTGGTTTCTTTGCCGGTGTCTTTCCGGAGCTTGTCATGATGGACTGGTCGGCTGTGTTCGCTAAGCAAATCATGCTGTTGAACCCAACCCTGGGTGCAATTCCATTTGCCTCCTTCACACTCGCCATGATCGTCGGAAGATTATTGATTGGCCGTGTGACAAAGAAGTATCACATTAGTGATCTTTCCAAGTGGGGAGGCATCTTCGGAGCGGTTTCTATGCTTGTTGGAGTTTTGGCTGCCCCGCCGCTAGTTTCAACCAGCCCAATACTTGCTCTGATTGCGCTCTCGCTTTTTTGGGCAATCACAGGATTTGGTTTGGCTCCGATGGTTCCATCGTTCTTTGGTGCGGCGGGTCACGTCTCAGGTCTGACTACAGCTCAGGCACTGTCTCGAATGTCACTGGTCAACGCAGTTGCAGTTATCGGGGCGAAAATCTTTATGGGAGCTTTAGCCCAAGGCATTGGTTTGGTTTTGGCATTTATCTTGCCCGTGGCTCTGATGTTCATCGCCGGTATTTTGGCTGGAAGAGTTGCAAAGAGCTCCAAGCGTAAAGAAGCTATGAATAACGCCTTCCCGCTTACCGGGCCAATTACTGTTGTTGATGACCTCTAGGTCTTTTTTAGCGGTAGTTCACAAACTGAACGTCGACTTCTAAGTCTTTGCTTTTTAGAAGTGCCTGAACTTCCTGAAGATCATCTCGCGATTTGCTGCTCACGCGAAGTTCGTCTCCTTGGATTTGGGACTTTACGCTCTTCGGTCCTTCATCGCGAAGGATCTTATTTATTTTCTTGGCGTTTTCCTGAGAGATGCCTTCTTTGATTTTGCATTCGATGCGGAATTCTTTACCTGAAGCAAAAGGCTTTCCATCATCCAGGCTCTTCAAAGAGATTCCGCGCTTAACAAGCTTTGACTGGAAAACATCGAGAACCGCCTTGGCGCGCTCTTCACTGTTTGCCTTGATCAGGATCTTGTCGCCGGATTCCTCAATAGAGGCACCAACACCCTTGAAGTCGTAGCGTTGCTCGACCTCCTTGGATGCCTGGTTTAGGGCGTTTGCAATTTCTTGCGGGTCAACTTTGCTTACGATGTCGAATGAGGAATCAGCCATGCAGACAGTTTATAAGGGCTGCCAAGAGCTGACTTCTTTATGCGGGGTATGGGCCTTGGTGAAATATTGGTATTCTTTTAGGGCGCCGGAATCAAAAACGCATGGCTAGTTACCCAAGCGGCCAAAGGGAACTGACTGTAAATCAGCTGGCTCAGCCTTCGGGGGTTCGAATCCCTCACTAGCCACGAAACCCCAGCCCTCCACGGCTGGGGTTTTGTTTCTCACTCCAAACAAGGAAGAACGTATGGATCAAATAGCCCAGGTGCCTACTAGCGCCGAGAGTGAGTCCATGCCGGGCTGGAAAAAGAAAGTTTCCGTTTTTCTAGTCGGCCAGACCATGACAACCTTTGGTTCGCTATTGGTTCAGTACGCGCTGTTGTGGCATCTGACTTTGACTACCAAATCTGGAGTGGTGCTTGCTCTAGCGGCGGTCTTCGGGTTCTTGCCTCAGGCGATTGTTTCGATATTTGCTGGCGTGTGGGCGGATCGAGTAAATCGCAAATTGATGATTATTGTCTCTGACTCGACAATTGCTCTAGCGACCCTCGTTTTAGCTTTCTTCATGATCTCCGGAGTGGATGATTTGTGGCTGGTATTTCTGGTCATGGCTGTTCGCTCAGTTGGTGCCGGAATTCAGATGCCTGCAATTTCTGCACTTATTCCACAGATTGTTCCTACCGACAAACTGATGCGGGTAAATGGAATCAATAGCAGCGTGCAATCCTCGCTATTGATCATCGGCCCTGTTGCTGCAGCTGGAATTTACTCAACAGTTTCGTTGGCAGCAATCCTGTTTGTCGATGTAGTGACAGCTGTTATCGGACTTTCCCTTTTGGCAACCATTTCTGTTCCAACACTTTTTAGGGCAGCAAGTAATGACAAGCCTTCTTACCTCACAGACTTGAAAGAAGGCTTGAATTACATCTTCAGCCACGACCTGGTGCGCTGGGTAATGGTTATCTACTCGATTGTGTTTTTGCTTGTTGTTGCTCCATCAAATCTTTCCCCGTTGATGCTGGTTCGAACCTTTGGATCAGATGTTTGGCTGCTAACAATTCTGGAGCTTTCCTTTGGAATCGGAATGGTTGCCGGTGGAGCCCTAATGGCTATCTTTGCTTCCAAAATGGACCGCCTGGGAATGATGGTTGGAACATCCATTCTTTTCGGAGTTCTCGCAGTTGTGATGGGCTTTACAACAAACCTGATTCTTTTCTACAGTTTGTTTTTCCTAATTGGCTTAGCCGTCCCAGCGTTCTCGACTTCTTCTATGACTTTGTTGCAAGAAACCGTTGAACCAGAACGCCAAGGACGAGTCTTTGGTTTTGTGGGGATCGTTATGGCCGTTGCCATGCCGCTCGGCATGGCTGTTCTTGGGCCGCTGGCAGACATTGTCTCGGTCGAAATACTGCTGATTGCAACCGGAGCAATAACTGTTTTGATTGCCGTGGTGGCGGTGCTGCTGCCAGCCGGTAAAAGAGCTATTGCTGCTGCCCATGCCTCGACTGGGCCTGAGCTGCAGACAAAAAAATAACTTGATTGTTGGACCCTAGGTCTCCAGTTGCTATCACTGAGGCCTTGTGGAATCCCGAACTACCAGCTCAGGTTGGAACACAACCTGTCGTGTCTTGAAGTCCTTAGCCCCTTCGGTTTCTTGAATAAGAAGCTCAACAGCTTGGGCACCAATGAGAAGTGATGGCTGTCTAATCGACGTCAATGAAATTAAGGCAGAGCCTGCGAAGGAGATGTCGTCGTAGCCGACCAGGGCGATATCTTTTGGTATAGAAATGTCAGGTGCCACAACAAGTACCTGAATGATTCCCAAGGCAAGAAGATCGTTTGCTGCAAAGATTGCGTCAGGGCGACTTTCTTTAGGTCGAGCCAATATCTCGGCTGCCAAAGCTCGGCCTTCTAGAACAGTCAAGTTTTTTGTGACAGCTACCTCAAGCTTGACGTGGCCGGCATCCGCGGCCTCCTTCGCACCTTTGAGTCGGTCAGAAATCTGCTGGATCTCCATTGGTCCACCGGCAAACATCAGCTTCTTCTTGCCGATTTGGATGAGGTGATCAGCTGCAAGAAAGCCACCAGCTACGTCGTCTACGGATACGGAACTAAAGTTCTTGTTCTTTGATTTACGGTCAACCAGAACAACCGGGGTTCCTCGGTCGCGAATTCTTTCTATTTCTTTGAGTTCAGAGGTCAAAGGTGACACCAGGATTCCCGCAACTCGCTGTTCCTCGAAGAGAACCAAGAGGTTTTTCTCCCGAACCGAGTTTTCATCGGAGTTAGCAAAAAGCACACTGAGTCCGTGTTCTTCGGCAGCTTCCTCGGCTCCTCTGGCAACTTCCGCAAAGAAAGGGTTTCTAACATCGAGCACCACAAGGCCAATCGATCTCGACTTGCCAGCGCGTAGTTGTCTCGCTGCGTCGTTTCGAACAAAGCCAAGTAGGTCAATTGCCTCTTGAACCTTCACTACCGCTTTGCCGGAAACCTTGTCGGGGTGGTTCAGGACGTTCGAAACAGTGCCAACGGAGACCCCAGCCTTCTTGGCTACATCCCTGACGCTAACTGCCATTTGCTAACCAACTCCCTTGGATCTAAAATCCTTTTGTGGCCAATTGTTACGTTTTGGTCACAACCTGAACTTTTGGATTTTTGAACAAGTTCAACAAAGTAGATTACAGTACACGAATTGAAACGATTCAAGCTTACCTAAAAACAACGGAGTTTTAATGGTTGCAACCCAGACCCCGATTCTGGAGATGCGCGGAGCCAAGAAGGCTTTTGGTGGCGTCCAGGCGCTAACCGGAGCGGACCTAACTCTTTACCCTGGCGAGATACACGCCTTACTTGGCGAAAACGGTGCTGGTAAATCTACTCTCCTAAAGGCCTTGGCCGGAGTTCACAAAATCGATGCAGGCTCAATCACTCTTAATGGCAAAACCTTTGAGCAGGGAAGCACTCGCCGTGCGGGCGAGCAGGGAATTGCAGTTATCTACCAAGAGCCGAGCCTGTTCCCAGATCTAACGCTTGCCGAGAACGTTTTTGTTGGCCGCCAACTGCGGTCAGGATTCACCGTCAACTGGAAAGCCATGGAAGAAGAAACTAACAAGCTTTTCCAACAGCTTGGGGTAAAACTCGACGGCACCAGAACTGCTCGCGGATTATCGATTGCCGATCAGCAGATTGTTGAAATCGCAAAAGCTCTTTCAACCAAGGCAACAGTGATTGTTATGGACGAGCCCACCGCTGCACTTTCCTCTAAAGAGGTAGATCGCCTGTTCCAGGTCGCAAGAAATCTAGAAGCTCAAAACTGTGCTGTAGTTTTTGTTAGCCACCGCCTCGATGAGGTTTTTGCTCTTTGCTCAAGAATCACAGTCATGCGTGATGGTGCCACCGTGGGTACCGCACCAACCAAAGAGATGACAGAGCAATCTGTTATCAAGCTAATGGTTGGACGAGAAGTTTCAGAGCTGTATCCAAAGCTCGAAGCCAAAATCGGTGATGTTGTTTTGAAGGTTGAAGGTCTTGGCCTTGCAGGTCAATTTGAGGACATCAGCTTTGAAGTAAGAGCTGGCGAGATCGTAGGACTTGCTGGCCTTGTGGGATCTGGTCGCTCCGAGATTGTTCGTGCAGTTTTTGGAGTCGACAAGTTCGATAAAGGAACAGTGACCCTAAACGGCAAAAAGCTAAAGCCAGGGAACCCATCAGCTCAGATGGTTTCGGGTGTGGCTTTGGTGCCTGAGGATCGCAGACAGCAGGGTCTGTTTATGTCTTCGTCAATTGACAAAAACTCAGCGGTGACGATGCTAAAGAAACTTTCAAAGTTTTTCATCATTCGCCAAAAGAACGAATCCAAGCTGGCAACTGAGTGGGGTCAGAAGCTTTCGCTTAAGTACGCAACCGGTCACGATCCAGTTGATCGTCTTTCTGGTGGAAACCAGCAGAAGGTTGTTATTGCAAAGTGGCTAGCTACAAATCCAAAGCTTCTAATTGTTGATGAGCCAACCCGCGGAATTGACGTTGGTACCAAAGCAGAAGTACACCGACTGCTTTCAACAAAAGCGCAAGACGGGGTTGCGATTCTGATTGTCTCTTCTGAACTCCCAGAGGTAATGGGTATGGCTGATCGCATCTTGGTGATGCGCGAGGGTCGAATGGTAGGTCAGTTCGACCGCCACGCCGCAACGCCAGAGAAAATCATTTCGGTTGCGACAGGAGCTGCCCCAGTATGAAATCTTTAGTAACTAGATTCTTTAGAGTTCGCGAGCTGCCGGTATTCATAGCTTTGGTAATTGTTGTGTTTATAACCGGTAGCGCTAACCCACAGTTCTTCACTCTCTCTGGTTTCCAGGATGTGACCCTGGGTGTTGCTGTAGTGGCAGTTTTAGCAGTTGCGCAAACACTCGTGATAGTCATGAAGCATATCGATCTTTCAGTTGGCTCGACAATCGGGTTCTCGGCGTATTTGATCGGTGATGCATCTTCTAAGGGTCACGGCTTTTGGTACTGCATGGGGCTAGCACTTGCCTTGGGTCTAGCGGTGGGAGCAGCTAACGGATTTATGGTTGCTTACCTGAAGCTACCTAGCCTTGTTGTGACTCTTGGAACCTTGTACATAGTTCGAGGTGTCTTTAATGAAGTTGCTGGTGGAAACACCATTACCGAGGACATGGTCCCAGGACCTATCAACTTCATGGGACTGAACACCTTCTTCGGAATCCCCTACCTATTCCTTGTCGCTTTTGTCTTGATGCTGGTTGTCGGCTTCGTGATGAAGCGGATTCGTTCTGCTCGAGACCTATATGCCATTGGCTCTAACCTGCTTGCTGCTGAGCTTGGCGGTATCCCAGTAGCCCGCAGAGTATTTCTAGCCTTCCTTGCCACCGGAGCAGTTAGCGGTCTAGCCGGAGCTGTGTTGCTGGCAAGGTTCAACACCGCAGCGGCAAACTCCGGAAACGGACTTGAACTAAGCGTGGTAGCGGCCTGTGTGGTTGGTGGCGTTGCCATTGCGGGTGGAATCGGAACTGTTTACGGAGCCGTAATTGGGGCCATCTTGCTCCAGGCAATAACAATGGCCTTAGGAGCACTAGGTATTCCGCAGTTCTGGCAGCTGGCAGTCAATGGAACGCTTCTTATTGCTGCAATCTCGCTCGATAGATATCTATCCACGAGGGTCAAACCCACGTCGATTATGGGGGCCAAATAATGAAGAAGAAGTACACCTTTGGTTGGGATCAGGGAGTTACGGCCTTTCTGGCAATAACAGTTGTTGTTGGCAGCTTTGTATCCGAATACTTTGCAAACTTCGACAATCTAAGCTTCGTAATCCAGGACATTGCCGAGATAGCAATCATCGCCTTGGCCATGACCTACTTAATCATCGCTGGCGAGATCGATCTATCAGTTGCATCGATTCTGAGCCTGACAAGCGCAACGATTGGATTCTTGTTCCGCAACGGAACATCTTTCGAGATGGCAATTGTTGGCGGGTTGCTGGTTGGTTTGCTTTGCGGATTGCTCAACGGATATCTTGTGACAGTCGTTGGTCTTCCATCTCTTGCTGTGACCATCGGAACCTTGGCGCTATTTAGAGGTCTTTGCTACGCACTACTGGGCAACGAACCAGTAAACGAACTTCCTGAGAACTGGATTGTTCTCGGATACGAAAACATACCCGGAACGTTCCTGCCGTGGTCGACGATTCCGTTGGCCATCCTGGCAGCAATCGCCTGGATTGTTTTGCACTACACAAGAATCGGTCGCTGGACATTTGCCATTGGCATTAATCCAGAAGCGGCCAAATTCAGTGGAATTCCAGTTGCGCGAATGAAGCTTGGCTTGTTCGCGATGACTGGATTGATGTCTGGCGTGGCAGGTGTGGTCTACACACTGCGCTTCGCGAGTGCATCACCAGATGGAGCTGTTGGTTTTGAACTAAGTGTCATAGCTGCTGTTCTGTTTGGCGGAGTAGCAATTGCCGGGGGCATCGGAACTCTTTGGGGAGTACTCGCTGCCGTTCTGTCGCTTGGAGCAATTCGCTCTGTGCTTCAGTTGATTGACTTTTCTGCCAATGCTCTGCTCGTTGTGAGCGGCGCACTGCTCCTAATCTCAGTAGTTGTTCCTCGAGCTATTGAGATTTACCAAAGTCGACGCAAATCGGCATTTGTTACAAAAATATAAAAAACCCTCAAAGGAGAGTAAAAAATGATAAAGAAACTAGCAAAGGTTGCAGCAGCAGCAATCGTTGGTGCACTAGTCGCAACCGCTGTGACACCTGCATCAGCAGCAGTTCCTGGCATTAAGACCGGTCTAAAAATCGCGATTATGCCAAAGGCAGTAAACATTGGTTACTTCACCGCCTGGGACAAGGGTGCGCAGAAGGCCTGTAAGGAAATTGGTGCAAAGTGCACCTACCTCGGTCCAACTGAGGCAACCGGTCCTGCTCAGGTGCAGTTCATCAACAAGGTAATTCAGCAGAAGTATGACGTACTAGTTATTTCAGCTGCTGACCAGAACGCAATCGTTCCTTCACTAAAGAAGGCGAAGGCTGCTGGAATCACTGTTGTAACATCTGACGCCGACGTTGCAGCAGCTTCTGCTTCATCTCGCGTGGTATCAGTTCTGCCTGCAGCTTCTGACCGTATCGGAACTGCTGAAGTTGACTGGATTGCGGAAGCCGTTGGCAAGAAGGGCTCAATCGCCGTTCTTTCTGCATCAGCAACTGCAGCAAACCAGAACGCTTGGATTGCAGCTATGGGTCCATACCTAACCAAGAAGTACCCAAACATGTCTTGGGTAGGTGGAACCGTTGAGAAGTCAACCTTCTATGGAGATGACGACGCAACCAAGTCAACCGCTCAGTTCGCAGCAATTCTTTCTCAGTACCCAGATGTAGCTGGAATCATTTCTCCAACCACAGTTGGAGTTCTAGCAGCAGCTATCGAGAAGAAGGCAAAGAACGCCAAGGTTAAGGTCACTGGATTGGGTCTTCCAAGCCAGATGGCTCCTTACATCGAGGACGGAACAGTTGAGAAGGTTGGACTATGGAACCCGATCGACCTAGGTTACGTTGCTGTTTACGCTGCAGCTCGCGCTGAGAGCGGAACATTCAAGGGCACCGTTGGTTCTTCATTCCTTGCTGGAAAGAAGACCTACAAGGTGACTAAGGGAGGAGTTGTCTTCCTAGGCGACCCATTCACCTTCACCAAGAGCAACATTGCAACATTCAAGGCAATTTACTAAACCCTCCAGGTAGTAAATAGCTTCGTTTCATGAAATACACCTGTGGTGGGTGGCAACACCCACCACAGGCTTTCAAGAACCAATCAGAAAGGAGAGAAGCAAATGCAAAGAGTTGGATTCAGGCTGCAGTTAGACGCCAGCCGACTTGACGAGTATGTCGAACACCACAAAAATGTTTGGCCCGAGATGCAAGCTGCTCTTTCCGAAACTGGATGGCACAACTACACACTTTTTCTAGATCGATCCGATGCCTCACTCTTTGGCTACTTCGAGACACCCGATCTACAGGCCGCATTAGATGGAATGGCCAAAAAGGAAGTCAACGACCGTTGGCAAGCAATGATGGGGGAATTCTTTGTGAGCCTTAATGGCTCTCGCCCCGACGAAGGCTTCCTGCAATTAGAAGACGTTTTCTACTTACCGTAGCGCCAGAGCAAGATCTGGCAACAGATTACACAGACACGAAAATTCAAGGACAAGGTTTATTCAAATGGCAAGCAAACTAAGCGAGCAGCAGTTATTCGAGCACTTAAACGACCAGGCTATTGAGCTGCCTTCATGGGCTTTTGGAAACTCAGGAACTCGCTTCCGAGTGTTTGGTTCCCCGGGTGTTCCTCGCAACCCGTTCGAAAAAATTGAAGATGCTGCACAAGTCCACAAGTACTCAAGCATTGCTCCTACGGTTGCACTTCACTACCCGTGGGACAAAGTTGATTCTTTTGCAGAACTTAGAAAGCACGCCAATGATTTAGGCGTGGAGCTTGGAACAATTAACTCCAACACTTTCCAGGACGAAGAATACAAACTCGGAAGCCTTGCCCACCGCGATCCAAAGGTGCGTCAGCGCGCCATAGATCATCACTTCGATTGCATCGAGGTCATGAACCAAACAGGATCTAGAGACCTAAAGATTTGGCTGGCGGATGGTTCCAACTATCCAGGCCAAGACGACATGCGAGCACGTCAGGATAACCTTGCCGACTCACTCGAGAAAATCTATGCACGTATTGGGAAAGACCAGCGTTTGGTTTTGGAGTACAAGTTCTTCGAGCCAGCTTTCTATCACACCGATGTTCCAGACTGGGGTACTGCATTAGCTCAGGTAAATGCACTGGGTGACAAAGCAGTTGTTTGTCTAGACACCGGACACCACGCACCTGGAACCAACATCGAGTTCATAGTGATGCAGCTTCTAAGAGTCGGCAAGCTCGGATCGTTTGATTTTAACTCTCGCTTCTACGCCGACGACGATCTAATCGTGGGAGCAGCTGATCCATTCCAGCTGTTCCGAATTATGTACGAAGTAATCCGCGGTGGCGGCTACGGAGGTAAATCCGGTGTTGCATTCATGTTGGATCAGTGCCACAACATCGAAGACAAGATTCCAGGTCAACTACGAAGCGTAATTAACGTTCAGGCAATGACCGCTCGCGCGCTCATGGTTGATCGCGATGAGCTAGACAAGGCTCAAAAGGCAGGCGACGTGTTAGCTGCCAATGACATCTTTATGGATGCCTTCTACACCGATGTTCGCCCACTTCTTGGCAGATGGCGCGAATCAAAGGGACTGGACGCTAACCCAGTTCAAGCATTCAACGCATCCGGCTACCTAAAGAATATTGCTGCCGACCGCGTTGGCGGCCAGCAGGCTGGCTGGGGAGCATAAGACCCAATGAGTAAAAAGCCTGTTGAGGAACTACTGGATCGATCAAATCGACTTGGCAGCAACCCCAGATACACCAACTACGCCGGCGGCAACACATCAGCCAAAGGATTAGGGCACGACCCTGCAACAGGCAAAAGCATTGAACTGATTTGGGTAAAAGGGTCTGGCGGAGACCTAGGAACGCTTAAGGAATCAGGTCTAGCGGTTCTACAGGTTGAGCGTATTCGCGGACTGAAGAACATTTACCCAGGGCTAGACCGCGAAGACGAAATGGTCGAGGCGTTTGATTACTGCCTTCATGGCCGCGGCGGAGCAGCTCCTTCAATCGATACCGCCATGCACGCGCTGATTAATGTGAACCACGTTGATCACCTACACCCTGACAGCGGAATTGCAATCGCAACCTCTAAAGACGGCAAAGCACTAACCAAGAAGATCTTTGGTGATCGAGTTCTTTGGGTGCCCTGGAGAAGACCTGGGTTTCAATTAGGTCTCGACATCGCCAAACTCCAAGCCGAAAACCCACAGGCGATTGGATGCATTCTCGGAGGACATGGAATCACAGCTTGGGGAAAAACCAGCAAAGAGTCCGAAACAAACTCGCTGTTCATCATCAACACCGCAGAAGAGTACATCGCCAAGCAGGGTGCAACGAATCCTTTCGGAGAAAAGCTACCTAAGTTTCAGGCACTAAAGCCTGCCGCACGTAAAGCAAGAGCTGCCGAGCTAGCGGGATTCATTCGCGGTCTGGCGTCAACTGACAAGGCGCAGGTTGGTCACTTCAATGACTCTGAATCAGTGTTGGATTTTATGGGCAGCGCAAAACTGAAAAAACTCGGTTCACTCGGTACTAGCTGCCCTGATCACTTTCTGCGCACAAAAGTAAAACCTATGATTTTGGATCTAGCGGGAGACGCTGATCTCGATAAGGTCAAAGCCAGGTTGTTGGTGCTGCACCAAGAATATAGAAAAGATTACGAAGCGTATTACAAAAAGCACACCAAGAAGGACTCGCCGGCAATGCGTGGAGCTGATCCGGCTATCGTGCTGATTCCTGGAATTGGAATGTTTTCCTTTGGTGCGAACAAGCAGACCGCTCGCGTAGCGGGGGAGTTTTACCTAAATGCCATCAACGTCATGCGAGGCGCTGAGGCTATCTCAAGCTACTCGCCAATTAGTGATGCAGAGAAGTTCAACATCGAATACTGGTTGCTCGAAGAGGCAAAGCTACAAAGAATGCCAAAGCCAAAGCCTTTGTCTTCAAGAGTTGCATTTGTCACTGGAGCCGGTAGCGGAATTGGTAAGGCAATTGCCGAACGCATTGTTGCCGAGGGTGGCTGTGTCGTTATTGCGGATCTAAATCTAAAAGCTGCGCAAGAAGTTGCCACCTCACTTGGTGCAGACAATGCAGTTGCCGTGAGCATCGATGTCACCAGTGAAGAGCAAATCAAAAAAGCCCTGAACGAAGCTGTGTTGGCCTTCGGTGGAGTAGATCTAATCGTAAACAACGCTGGACTTTCAATTTCAAAGCCACTACTTGAGACCACTCAGCAGGATTGGGACTTGCAGCATCAGGTGATGGCACGGGGTTCATTCCTAGTTTCTAGAGAGGCTGCGCGGATTCTGCTTGATCAGAAACTTGGCGGCGACATAATTTACATCTCCTCGAAGAACTCTGTATTTGCCGGTCCGAACAACATTGCTTACTCTGCAACGAAGGCTGACCAGGCACACCAGGTTCGACTGCTTGCTGCTGAATTAGGTGAGCACGGAATCCGTGTAAATGGCATCAACCCAGATGGCGTTGTTCGCGGCTCAGGAATATTTGCAAAGGGCTGGGGAGCCTCGCGTGCAAAGGTTTATGGAGTCAAGGAAGAGGACCTTGGCAAGTTCTACGCTCAGCGCACATTGCTAAAGCGTGAGGTAGTTCCAGAGAACGTCGCCAACGCTGTCATTGCCCTCACGGCTGGCGAACTAAGCCACACCACCGGCTTGCACATCCCCGTGGACGCTGGCGTTGCTGCGGCCTTCCTAAGGTAGGCCATGTCTTCCCTAACTTCATTTGCCGCAGTAGATCTTGGTGCCTCGAGCGGGCGAGTGATCTTGGGGAAAATTTCTAACGAAAAAATCGAGTACGAAGAAGTCCATCGGTTTGGCAACGGTCCGTTCGAACGTGGCGACGGACTCTATTGGGACATTGACCTGCTCAAGAAAAACGTCATGGAGGGCTTGACCAAGCTGGCTAATTCAAATGTCGTCAGCATCGGAGTCGACTCCTGGGCGGTTGACTATGGCCTGGTTGATGATCAAGGCGAGCTCACCAGAGCCCCACACCACTACCGCGATGAGCGCAACCTTCGTGGAGTTGAAGCGGTGGAAAGCATCATCGATAAAGAAAACCTCTATGAGCAGTCAGGCCTTCAGTTTCTGCCATTCAATACCTTGTATCAGCTCTCAATAGATCACAAGGAGCAGAAAGAGCTTTTGGACCAGAGCGAAAAAGCACTGCTGATTCCAGATTTGTTCAATTTTTGGCTTTGTGGTTCTAAATGTGCTGAGCGTACCAACGCCTCCACAACTGGTTTGTTAGATCCAGTTTCCAAGACTTGGAATACAGGGTTGATAACCAAACTCGGCATTGAACAGTCGCTTCTTGGCGAGATCGTAAAAGAAGGTACCTACCTAGGAACTATTTCGCCCGAGATTCAAGAAATCACGGGACTAAATTCACAAACCCAAGTTGTGACAGTTGGTTCCCATGACACGGCTTCGGCGTTTGTTGCCGTGCCGAGCACGAAACCAAATTCTCTTTTCCTCTCCAGCGGAACTTGGAGCCTGCTGGGAGTTGAACTTGATAATCCAGTCCTTAGCGAAGCAGCAAGGAAAGCAAACTTTACGAACGAGGGCGGCGTTGACGGGAGAATTAGATTCCTGAAAAACGTCACTGGACTGTGGCTTTTGCAAGAATGTGTACGCGAATGGAAAGCCAACGGTCAAAATCACAGCATTGAGAATTTGATCGAGGAAGCAAAGAGTAATCCAAAAGGCGCAGTGATTGATGTCAATGACCCGAGATTTATTGCTCCAGGCAACATGTCTACCCGAATAGTGGATGCCTGCAAAGAATCTGGACAGGCTGTTCCAAGTACTGAGGCTGAATTTGTCAGAGTGGTTATTGATTCTCTGGTTGCCAAATACATCGAAGTCATTCATGAACTAGAGAACATTACGCAGACGAAACTCGAGCGTATTCACGTTGTTGGTGGAGGAAGCCAAAACGAGCTGTTGAATCAGCTGCTAGCTAACGAGAGTGGCCTCGAAGTTTTTGCAGGTCCGGTGGAGGCAACTGCTCTTGGCAATC
>Ga0247843_1005032_pt1 | contig 18915 bp, 16 predicted proteins | sample LaCruzMarch2017__FD_192420 | JGI IMG/M metagenome (GOLD analysis project Ga0247843, IMG submission 192420) | Freshwater microbial communities from meromictic Lake La Cruz, Castile-La Mancha, Spain - LaCruzMarch2017_8m | ecosystem: Environmental > Aquatic > Freshwater > Lake | place: Spain...
TGACCTGCCCCCTTCTGGTTGGTCCAAAATCTATGTTATTTTGGACACGGAAGGAAAAGACGAATGCCATGCAAGAAACACACGCCGGAGGAGATTATCGGCAAGCTGCGTGAAGCAGAGATTGTGCTGGCGCAGGGAGGGACGACAGCGGACGCTTGCCGCCGGCTATCGATCAGCGAGCAGACCTATTACCGCTGGCGCAAGGAATATGGCGGTCTGAAGACCGATCAGGCGCGGCGGATGAAAGAGCTTGAGAAAGAGAATGCGCGGCTGCGCCGTGCGATCTCAGATCTCACTCTCGACAAGCTGATCCTGCAAGAGGCTGCTCGGGGGAGCCGCCAGGCGTGCAGAGCACAAACTACTAAGCCCCGCGCGACGGCGGCGCTGTATTGATCACATCCGCAAGGAACTACCTGTCTCTGAACGCCGCATCTGCCGCGTTCTGGGCCAGCACCGATCGACGCAGCGTAAAGTTCCGCGCGGGGCGGATGACGAGGAATCCCTGACCGCAGACATTATCGAGTTGGCACGCCAATATGGTCGTTATGGCTATCGGCGTGTGACAGCGCTCCTGCGTGACGCAGGCTGGCATGTGAACCGCAAGCGGGTTGAGCGCATCTGGCGGCGTGAAGGGCTTAAGGTGCCGCAGAAGCAGCCAAAGCGCGGACGGCTGTGGCTGAACGATGGTTCGTGCATCCGGCTGCGCCCTGATTATCCGGGGCATGTCTGGGCTTACGACTTTGTCGAGGGTCGAACCCATGATGGTCGCAAGTTCCGGATCCTTGCAATCATTGATGAAGCGAGCCGGGAGTGTATGGCCTTGTTGGTTGCACGCCGGATCAGAAGCGCTGACGTTCTGGCTATCTTAGCTGATCTGTTCGTCATCCACGGCCCGCCAGCGCATATACGGTCTGACAATGGCCCCGAGTTCGTTGCCACCGCCGTCAAAGGCTGGTTGGCACAGATAGGGGTGCAGACGCTTTATATCACGCCTGGCAGCCCGTGGGAGAATGGCTATTGTGAATCGTTCAACGGCAGCTTGCGTGACGAGTTGCTTAATGGCGAAATCTTCTACAGCCTTGCCGAAGCCCAAATCCTGATCGAAGCATGGCGGCGGCATTACAATACTGTCAGACCACATAGCTCGCTTGGTTATCGCCCACCCGCACCACAGACCGTCCCTTGGCCAGTGCCGTCCTCCGGTTCCGCTTCGCTCCACCTACGGTCAACACTGGCCAAGGAGGCAATCATGCACTAACAATCAAACCGGACCACTCAATGGGGGGCCTGTCACGTCTTGCCCGTCTGGCCCGGCACCAAATCTACAAGCAAGCCGTGACTGCGAATGGTCCTTTCCCGACATCGGCCGTTCGACGTGGCGGGGATATCTTTGTGCAGTTTGAAGGAATTGACGGCCAGCTTGTAACGCGGAGTGCGTTGGAGCCCATAGCTTTTGAAATTTGTCAGGAAGCATCCGACACATGCCGCTTTGCGAGCGTGTCTGTGCAAGGTGACGGCGTGGTAATCGCTGCACATGGCGTCAACAATGTGCAGCGGATACGTTATTGCTGGGGGGATGCACCTTTGTGTAATCTCTATGACAGCGCGGGCTTACCCGCAGGGCCTTTTGAGATCAGTGTGCGATAATCCGATGGCTGGCGGTTTCCCTTTTGCTGTTATCCGGGGCCGTTCATGCGAAGCCGTTGCAGTAAGTTGAAGTTTTGTCGAAACGCTTGGATGACGGGTTTTCCCCTCTTCAAGAAGATGACTTAGCTCAAGAGATCAAGGATTCCCGGGGAAAGCAAGCTACCTCCAATTTAAACGAGGACATTCTAGGGGTTTCGGCAAGCCCCACGTAGTTGGACAGTTCGAGAGTGAGCAGAAAATGAAAGGCATTTGCCCTACAAGTCTCCATGATGAAATATTGGACAACCAACGCCAGACCAACCAGTATTCCACTTTGGGGAATTGATCCCCGTGTCGGTATCCAGCGCATAACTGTAATGCGTACCGACTTGCCAACGCTGAAGTTGGGACCGGTCCGGTTTGCGCCACGTTGACCGGTCTCCATTTTCCTTCAGATGTAACGGCTGACGATATTCTCGACATATTCCTGACGGCCCGAGCGTGGCTGCGGGTCGATCTTCGCGGCAACCGCCGCATCAGAAATGGCTTCAAGGTTCGAGCTTGCCGAGAGCAGAGCCTTGCCGGCATGGCTGTTCCATCCGGCGTAACGGTCGGTGACCAGCGCAGCCAGATCACCGCCTTCGATCATCGCAGCAGCATTCAATAGGCTGCGGGCGAGTATGTCGACGCCGCCGATATGGCCGTGGAATAGGTCGGCAGCGTCGATGCTCTGGCGGCGCACCTTGGCGTCGAAATTGTTGCCACCATTCTGGAAGCCGCCGTTCTTCAGGATGTAATACATTGCAGTCGTAATTTCCCGAATGTCATTCGGAAATTGGTCAGTGTCCCAACCATTTTGCGGATCACCGCGGTTCATGTCGATCGATCCAAAAATACCCATATTGATCGCGCTGGCGATTTCATGCTCAAAGCTATGCCCTGAAAGGGTCGCATGATTGGCTTCGATATTCATTTTGACTTCTTTTTCCAGCCCATTGGCAAGAAGGAAACCATAGATGGTTTCGACATCGAAATCATATTGATGCTTGGTCGGCTCATGCGGTTTTGGTTCGATAAGGATGTCGCCCTTGAAACCGATTTTATGTTTATGCTCGACGACCATCTGCAGGAAGCGACCAAACTGCGCCTTTTCCTGTTTGAGGTCGGTGTTGAGCAGGCAGTCATAGCCTTCACGGCCGCCCCACAACACATAGTTCTGGCCGCCCAAACGATTGGTTGCCTCGATACAGTGGCGCACCTGCGTTGCGGCAAATCGGAATACGTCGGGATCGGGATTGGTCGATGCACCGCCCATATAACGCGGGTGGCTGAACATATTGGCGGTACCCCAAAGCAGCTTGACGCCGGTCGCAGCCATCTTGGCTTCGATCTTGTCGATGATGACCGCGAAATTACGCACATGTTCGTCGATCGTTTCGGCATGGGCCATCACGTCAACATCGTGGAAACAGAAATAGGGCAAGCCAAGCCGGCTAAAAAATTCAAACGCTTCGTCAAGCTTATGGTCGGCGCGCGTTTGATCTATAGGCCCGCCATGCCATGGGCGGTTGAAAGTGCCAGCGCCAAAGACGTCGAAACCGTCCCAGCAGAATGTATGCCAATAGCAAACCGCCATGCGCAAATGCTCGGCCATGGTTTTGCCCATGACAACGCGGTCCTTGTCATAATAGCGGTAGGCAAGAGGGTTTTTGGATTCGATGCCCTCGAATTTGATGGGTTCGATGTCGGCGAAATAGCTAGCTGACATGATTTGTTCTCCTAATATGATGTTTTGAGATTTTGGTATAGCGAACGGAATTTCAACACCCGCGCCGCGTATAGATCGACAAGCCGGTCGTCTGGCTCCTCAACGTGAAGAATGGTAGGGGCGGCGCAGACCGCCTCGATCGATGCGCTGGTGTCGGCTAGTTGCGCCAATCGCGCTGCACCATAAGCAGGGCCGACTTCTCCGCCGTCACGATAAATCAGTGGGCGGTTCAAAACCGACGCCAATATCTTACCCCAATAATGCGATTTCGCGCCGCCGCCGATGACTGTGATGCCATCGATATGCGCACCGCTGTCGGTCAATGCGTCCATTCCGTCGTTGAAGGCAAACGCGACGCCTTCGAGTACGGCCTGCCCGATCGCCGCAGCATCGCTTTCATGGGTGAGGCCAAACAATACGCCCTTGGCATTGGGGTCGTTATGCGGCGTGCGCTCGCCCGATAGATAGGGCAGGAACATTTCGGTTGAGGCAGGCGCCCCACGTGTCTCGATGGCCGCAAACATCGCCGCTGCATCGGCCATCCCGCACAATTTGACTGCCCAATCGACGCAACTTGCGGCGCTCAGGATGACAGACATCTGGTGCCAGCGCCCCGGTAGCGCATGGCAGAAGCTGTGAACGCCGCCACCCGGATTGGGTGTATAGCCGCCATTGGCGAGGAATATTACGCCCGAGGTGCCGAGCGATAGAAAGGCATCACCAGGGCGCACGACGCCCACCCCGACGGCGCCAGCGGCATTGTCACCGCCGCCCGCTGCAACTGGAACCCGCGCCATGCCCCAAGCTTCGGCGAGTTCTGCGCGAAGTTGGCCAGTAACCTGATTACCCTCAAACAGTTTTGGCATGTGGCTACGCTCGAGCCCCGTTGCTTCGAGCATCGCGTCTGACCAGTCGCGCTTGCCGACATCCATCCATAAAGTGCCAGAGCTGTCCGACATATCGGATGCAAGCTCGCCGGTCATCCGAAGGCGGACATAATCTTTCGGCAACAATACGGTTTTGATTTGCGAAAAAATCCCGGGTTCGTTTTCACGTATCCACTGCAATTTGGGCGCTGTAAAACCTGGCATCGCCCGATTGCCAGTGATCTCACCAAGGTCGGTGACGTCTGCCTCTAGCGCCGCGCATTGGTCTGCGCTTCGTCCGTCGTTCCATAAGATCGCAGGCCGTAGCGCTCGATTGTCCGACCCAAGCAACGTCGCACCATGCATCTGCCCTGACAGGCCGATAGCCTTAACTGCATGCCTTTTTTGTAAATCGAGATCACTGACCGCGCTGTTGGTCGCGGCCCACCAATCGGCCGGGTCTTGCTCCGACCAAAGTTCGTGCGGGCGCGATACTGACAATGGAGCACTAGTGATTTCTAAGACTGTGCCTGCCTCGTCCATCAATATGGCTTTGATGCCGGACGTACCGATGTCGATTCCCAGATACATAGACTCAAACCTCTTTCTCTTGACCCCAGCCGTTATCAGGAGACAAAAGGTAGCGCTAACATTTTCATGGATATTGAGTTAAAATATTGGATTAATGTAGTTATTGTTTCGAACCTTGTTCGCTTCTTAGTCTTTGGCGTCGAAATAGCCTAGCCAGCAACCGTGGCCTAACCTCACAGCATTGACAGATGAATGCTTTAACTGCACATCTTGTGCGGTAACGCTACCATAAGTGAATCAAAAATGGCTCGCCGGACATCGATACCGGCGTATGAGGAGAGGAATTTCATGACTGAGAAATCGGGAGAGCAGCTCAATATGCCGCTCATTGCCGCCATCGTGTGTGTTGCCACGATTGGCGGTTTTATGTTCGGGTATGATTCCGGCGCAATTAATGGAACGCAGGAAGGGCTAAAAACGACCTTTGGTTTGAGCGAAGGTGCGCTTGGCCTAACGGTTAGTGCGTTGTTGCCGGGCTGTGCTGTCGGCGCGTTCATGGCGGGGCGCCTTGCCGATAGCATGGGCCGCAAAAAGGTAATGTTGATCGCTGCAATTTTATTCATCATCAGTGCTTTTGCGTCGGGCGCTGCCAGCTCAGCGCTACTTCTTGCGGTTGCGCGTTTCTTTGCCGGGGCTGCCGTGGGCGCGGCCAGCGTATTGTCCCCAGCCTATATCAGCGAAGTAACGCCAGCAAATATTCGTGGGCGACTGTCGAGTGTACAACAGGTGATGATCATTGCCGGTCTGACAGGGGCCTTCCTAGCCAATTATTTTCTCGCACAATCAGCAGGGTCATCGCTTGGTGAGTTCTGGCTTGGCTATCCAGCATGGCGCTGGATGTTCTGGGTGCAGGCGGTTCCGGCTTTATTGTTTCTTGTCACCCTGCTTGTCATCCCCGAAAGCCCTCGCTTTCTAGTCGCGAAGGGCCGTCTTACAGAGGCCGAACACGTGATGACGCGGCTGTTCGGATCTGCAGTTGCCAAGACTAAGGTGCAGGAAATCAAAGCGTCGCTTGCGGGCGATCATGAACCCAAATTGTCCGATCTCAACGATCCTAAAACTGGCAAATGGCGGAAAATCGTTTGGGTTGGCATCGGCCTTGCCGTGTTCCAGCAACTCGTCGGCATCAACGTCGTGTTCTATTACGGCGCCGTGCTCTGGCAGGCGGTTGGCTTCAGTGAAGCAGACTCGCTCAAAATCAATATCCTCAGCGGAATGTTATCAATTGCTGCGTGCTTGGTGTCGATTGGCCTTATCGACAAGATCGGACGTAAACCTCTGTTGCTGATCGGTTCGATCGGCATGGCGGTGACACTCGGGATATTGACCATCTGCTTCGCAAGCGGAACATTTGTCGATGGCCAGTTGGTTTTGCCCGGCGGTGTGGGAACGGTCGCTTTGATCGCTGCCAATGTCTATGTGAGCTTCTTCAACTTCAGTTGGGGGCCAGTGATGTGGGTGATGCTGGGCGAAATGTTCCCCAACCAGATCCGTGGTTCAGGCTTAGCGGTAGCAGGGGCTGCGCAATGGACAGCGAACTTTGCGATTTCCATGAGCTTCCCGTGGCTCGCGGCGAATATCGGACTGCCGATCACTTATGGCTTTTATGCGGCGTTCGCTTTCATCTCGATAATGTTCGTACTGAAATATGTTCATGAAACCAAAGGCACCGAGCTGGAAGATATGGTCGGCTGAACTGCCATCAAACTAACTTTGAAAGAGGCCGTTTTACGGCCTCTTTTTTTTGCGGCACAGTGCCCGTTTATGAAATTGCGGCGTTATTCGCATTCGGTTGCGGCCGAAGCGCCTCGGGCACATGTGATCCTATCACTTTTTCAAGGTACGCATGATAGCTGCAAGTTCCTTTTGGTTTCGATCGAAGATGGCACTAGAACGGACTGCCTTGCTCTGCGGTCTAGTAGACGCTCGGAAAAATGCCCGAAATCTATCGCCAATGACGTGCAGCAGCGGCTAGCGGACATCGGCGTGAAGGCGGTCCCCATCAATCGCGGCTGCTTATGGAAAAGCCGCTTTTATGGTGATTTGAATGGGTCAAGGTACGACGAACTGCTGAATGGCAAGATATTTATACGCAAACCGAGGCTCAGATCCTGATCAAAGCTTGACGCTGGTACTGTAACGCGGAACAGCTTATTGGGTTATTGATAGTTGACGTGGCTTAGGTTGTCTGTCGTAAAATTTAGGAGAGACTTTTGTCAAACTCTACAATCGTGGAAGTAGCCAAGCTTGCTGGGGTTTCGGTTACTACTGTCTCAAGGTGCCTGAATTCACCAGAAAAGGTGGGCAAAAAGACGCTTGCAAGGGTCCGTCGAGTAATTGAAGAGATTAACTTCAGCCCTAACGTGCTGGCGCAAAACTTTCGCCGCGGTAAGACCAACATTATCCTGGTTGTTGTTCATGAAATTGGTAGCTGGCTGTTCGCTGAAATTTTAGAGGGCATTCGGGCAGTTCTCGGCACTCGTTATTCAATCATCCTGACAGAGTCGCGACCTGAGGTAAACGACAACAACTTTATTGAAATGTTGGTTGCCAAACAGGTTGAGGGCGTGATCCTCTTGTGCTCCACCTTGCCTTTCAGCAAGAAATTGATTGAAAAAAACAAATCCAAATCGCTCCCGATAGTTATCGGTCTGGAGCCTATCAGCGCTGACCTTGGTCAGTTTCCGAGTGTGCATATCGACAATTATCAGGCTGCATATGATGCAACGCAGTACCTTATCACCTCCGGTCATAAGGATATTGTATTTGTTTCAGGGCCAAAGCAATCCTTTGTCACGAAAGATCGAGAGTTGGGATTTTGTGCCGCAATTCAATCATCTAAACTACCCCTCGATGAAGCTAACATTGTTCATTCCGACCTGACGTCCAATGGAGGCGTCAATGCCGCCATAGAGATTTTCGCGCGATCAGTCATGCCGACGGCTATTTTTTGCGCCAACGATGACATGGCCCTTGGTGTTTTGGGTCTTGCCTCAAGGCGCGGCGTCAGGGTTCCAGAAGACTTGTCGATCATGGGCTTTGACGACACCCGATACGCAGCCATAGCTAACCCGCCGCTCTCGACGGTCCTTCAGCCCGCTAGGGACATTGGTATAGGCGCCGCGAAACGACTTCTGCGAGCGATCGATTCTCCTGAGGATAGTGCTGTAAAGGCGGAAATACTGCCTCACCGTCTGGTTATTCGAAGTTCGACGGGGCCGAGGGGTTGACCTCCATGGCTCCATAAAGCTCGCTGGTACAAGATGTAATTTGACGACGTCCGGGCTGGTCTTGAGCAGTATTGTTTGGGAAGTTGTTGAAAAACGACTCTTTTGATCGAATTGTTTAGACCATTGCCCTTTTTGGGCTTTCTTCCGCTGCCCAAGCGGCTCATATTTCTAAGAAAAATGTCGATAGTCACCGTTCGTGGCTCGACGTGATCATCGGCGCCTTTGAATGGGTCAGGGTTTCATGGAATATGTTCAATTCCGACATCCCATCAGGTCTCACACGCTCGGAAATGAGTCTTTCGGTAAATGGCAAGGGCAGTCCCATGCGATGGTTGTAGTGGTTGAATCCTACTTCAAAAGTGTCAAATATATTGGCGGTCGCCATCGCACTCCTACAGGTCCCTTGCATGTTGCCTGTCAAAAGCTGACGAGCCATAAGCTCCATTGCCGCTGTGTACCGCCTCATATGAGGCGTGTATACATCGACACCTTGGTTCCACGCTATTTCGGCCGCGTGTAGGGCCGACGCTAACCCAAACTGGGCATGATGACCATTGTCGCGGCAGGTTTCCTGAGTAAGCCCATCGGCCCATTTAGTTGGGTGGAACCAAAACGCGGGACTATTGCCGCCATCACCTTCGATAGCAGCAGGGGTTAAATCCGACTCTAGAAAAATGTAGGCCTTACTTCGGACTTCTAGCCTTTGAAGGCCGCGTTTGAATTCGTCCTTGTCATCGTTGAATACCGCGATCGTCATCAGCGCGTCAATCTGAGTTAGGTCGACATTCCCATTCCAGCGACTGGGGGTTGAAAGCTTAGGGTAGAAAGCGCGCCGAAACATAGTTTGGAAAGCGGCTATGTCGTCAGCCTTCCAATCTGGTGATGTTCGCATAATCTCGGCGGCCTCGCCGAATAACACACCAAGCCAGCCAGCGTGCAGCTTGTCTTGGTCGGTCGTCCCCACGAAACCTCGAAAGTCCGCCCACATTCTCAGTATGGCGCTAGATTGGCGCGAATATCTCCTTTTGCCGGTGAGGCGCCATGCCAGAGCGTTTGCATAGGCTTTAACAGCGTCTGATTTGGAGGCGGCTGCCTGAGCTTGGTCGCCGGCATCGATCACCGCAAGCGCTGCGCTGGCCGGCAGTGCTTTTTGTTCAACTTCTTGTAGGGTGCTGGTCCAAGGCTCCTTGCCTTCGTCGATCTTTGCCTTGACCCAGTCAAGACTGGCGGCTGTATTCATTGCCCCGGGGTGGCGAAATGCTGAACCGACGTCCGCGGAAATCGGTGAGGCGAGGCCCAAAGCCAGAAGGCTCATTACAGTCAACCATATGCCGGCGTGCAATTGTGTAAAAATTTGTGCTGAACCTAAAGTCATAGAAGATATGGATGCTAGTAATGATAGACTTAGAGGGATGTCGTTGGTTCTAAATTCGGCAATGATTATGCCTTTTACCGAGACTTCTGTCGATCATTCTTGGCTTCCGACAAGTCTGCAACCGCCGAGGCAGCGAGTAGGAAGGCGCCAACGCCATAGATTTGTGTGTCGTCAAAAGTGTTCATTTCCGGCCGATCACTGATGGGTTGAACCCATCCCAGTTTGCCATTTTTATGGACTGCACGCGTTAAGGCTTGCCAGCCACGCTCAACATTTGGTTGGTAGACCAACGGATCGAGCAGACCGGAATTTATGCCCCAAGCCAGACCGTAAACGTAAAACGCTGTGCCACTTGACTCAGGTAAGGTGTCTTTTGGAGCACCAAGAAGCGATGCGTTCCAATAGCCATCGGTCTTTTGTATGGAGGCAAGCTTGGCCGCCATGGTCTGGAAAAGCCCCTCGAACCTCGCCCGATCTGGATCGGATTTCGGCAGATGCGTCAAAAGATTTGCTAGGCCAGCGAATACCCAGCCGTTGCCGCGGCTCCAGAATATCTTCTCGCCGTCCTTGCCCCGCCGTTCGAAAAACCGGCTATCGCGAAAATACAGGCTGCTTTGTGCGTCCTGGAGATAGTCCGTCGCGGCCCAGAACTCAGATTTGGCAAACGCAGCATAACGCGGGTCGCCGGTTGCCTTGCTAAGTTCAACCAAGGCTGGGGGCGACATGAACAGGGCATCGCACCAGCACCACCGATCAAAGCATAGCGGATCCCCCGCACCGGCGGGGCGCTCGACAAAGGCGAGGTCTGTTTGTGACGGATAAGCTAAGATCAGATCAAAAGCCTTCCGCATAGGCGCGATAGCTTCTTGTCCTGCTCCATTACGTGCAGCCCATAGATAAGCTTGCCCAACTGCATGGTCATCGGCATGATACAGACGACGTCCCAATTCCCAGCGATTGCTCTCGCCCCGCGCCATGAGGAATTCCCGATACTGCGGTTTGAGACTGCGATCGGCGAGATGGGTCAGGCCGATGAAGAAAGCTCCCTGAACCCAGCCTTTTGGGTCGGTAGAATCGGCAGCGTTCCTTGGATGCACCTGACCAGCTGCAAGCATTGCAATCTGATGATCTGCGACCCTTTCCGCTATGGTTAGGACGCTTTGTCTTTTTACTGAGTGCGGCAAGCCGGAACGCGCCATTCCTGGATTTGACTTTGATACAGGATCAGTTCCGACCGGCGCTTCGGGCAGGCCATTGTTTGTGAAGCCGAGGCTTGCGAATGAAACGATACTTGCGAGCAAAAGCCGGACGAGATTTGATTCCATGATGCGTTCCTTCGTCTCATTCCCTGATAATGTGCTTTGAAGTGTTCTCTAAGCAAGGTGACTATAATACGACGCAATCCTTTAGCTCGGACGAAACGCTCCAGATGTTGAGACCGCCATCGCCGGCGTAAGTATCAATGTCGGCGAGCTCATCTTTGCTAAATGCTAGGTTGCGCAGTGCTTTTAATGTGTCGGCAAGTTGGGCGACGGTGCGGGCTCCAACCAATGCTGAGGTCACACGCGGGTCGCGAAGAACCCACGCTATAGCCATTTGCGCCAAGGTCTGCCCTCGCTGCTCCGCAATCCTATTCAAACCGTGTATCCGCTGCAAATTGTCTTCGGTCACCAAGTCGGGGCTAAATGACCCAGCCTTGCCTGCACGAGCATCGGTAGGTACGCCATTCAGATACTTCTTAGTTAGAAATCCTTGCGCTAACGGCGAAAAAGCAATGCATCCAGTTCCCAAGTCATCCAGAGTTTCAAGGAGTTTGTCCTCGACCCAACGATTTAGCATCGAATAGGAGGGCTGGTGGATTAGGAGGGGAACATTATGACATGCTAGAATTTCTGCAGCACGAGCTGTAAGCTCCGGAGAGTAAGAAGAAATGCCAACGTACAAAGCCTTGCCTTGTTGATGCAATGTAGCAAGCGCCCCCATGGTTTCCTCCAGTGGAGTGTCGACATCAACGCGATGGGAATAGAAGACGTCGACATAGTCAACGCCCATGCGTCTCAAACTCTGATCGCAAGAAGCAATCAAGTATTTGCGCGACCCGCCAACATCACCATATGGCCCAGGCCACATGTCCCAGCCAGCCTTTGTCGAGATGATCAGTTCGTCGCGGTGCGATTTGAAATCAGTAGCCAGAACGCGGCCAAAATTATCCTCGGCTGAGCCGTATGGCGGGCCATAGTTGTTTGCGAGGTCGAAATGAGTGATCCCGTTATCGAATGCATAACGCAAGATCGACCTGCCTGTTTCAAAAACATCATCGCCGCCAAAATTCTGCCAAAGGCCCAGCGAGATGGCAGGCAGCTTCAGTCCACTGCGGCCGCAACGACGATAAGGCATGGTATCGTATCTAGTGGAGGCAGCGGAATAAGGAACGGGAAAGGCCATTTCAATCAATCCAAAGAAGCAAGAATTGCAGCTACGCCGATTTGAGCGATTTCGAAGTCTTCTTCACCGGTCAGGCCACTGACACCGACAGACCCAATGCATGTCCCTTGGAAAAAGACCGGTGCCCCGCCCTCCCACCCGAGATATCGGGAATCGCCATGATAATGAACGTCCCAACCGCCTTCCGCCGCGGCCTTGCCGAGATCACCACTGGGTTGGCGCAAGCGCGACGATGTGAATACCTTGTTGGTCGCGATGGTTGCCGTAGCGAAACCCGCGCCATTCATTCGTAATAGACCAACCAGCTCACCGTGACTGTCTGCAACAGCAACGCTTCCCGTTTTCTTGCGCGTCTTCAATTCGGCTATACACCGGTCAATAGCAATTCGCGCTTCGTCGTCGCCTAACTGGAAATAGGAATTCATCAATAATGTCCCTGGTTGCGCTATCATTAGTTTGACTAACCAAAACATGAAAACGATGTCAATACTGCCGAGCTTCTTTATACCAAATCCATTGATAATCGCTTGCACTCGCTTTCAATGTGGGGATATGTAGGATGGAAACGTTACCATATAAATATCAATAGGTGCTGTGCGAGAGGGCAAACATGCGTACTAAAAGTTTGAAAATCCGCTTGTGGATTATCGTGTCATCTCTTGCCCTAGTCGCGAGCACCTCTGCCGCAGAGTCCCGTCCTCGGTCCACGGCAACCGGCGCGACAGTCCATCCAAAGCTTTGGCCAGAAGCGAAGTCGCCCATTGGGCTCAGCGCATCGAAAGAGGCCAGGATCGGGCGCATGCTCGCCCAGATGAGCATTGAGGAAAAGGTCGGTCAGGTCATTCAACCAGAGTGGAAGACTATTAAGCCCGAGGAAGTGACCAAATATCACATAGGCTCGATTGAGAACGGCGGCGGCGCTGTGCCGGGCGGTAACAAGCATTCAACGGTCAAAGATTGGCTTGACTTGATAGAGCCCTATTATCAGGCGTCGGTTGTGCCAGGTAAGAAGGTCACTATACCCCTGATCTGGGCATCCGATGCAGTGCACGGTCATAATAATGTTTACGGCGCCACTCTCTTTCCGCACAATATCGGTCTCGGCGCTGCCCATGACCCTGAACTCTTGCGCCGCATAGGCGAAGTAACGGCTGCCGAAGTTCGATCAACGGGCATGGATTGGACGTTCGCTCCCACCATTGCTGTCGCGCGTGATGACCGCTGGGGGCGCAGCTACGAGAGCTATTCGGAAGACCCGAATATCGTTTCGCAGTATGCGGCCGCTATGGTTGCGGGCATACAGGGCACGGGGTCTGACTTCCTGGGGCCTGATCACGTTATTGCAACGGCCAAGCACTTCCTCGGCGACGGCTCTACGGATGGGGGCAGGGACCAAGGCGACTCCACAGTTTCGGAAGCGGACCTCTCCCGTCTGCATGGGGCGCCTTATGTTCAGGCCATCAATACCGGCACGCAATCTGTCATGGCCTCGTTCAATTCGTGGCACGGGGTCAAGTTGCACGCCAACAAGGCACTCCTGACTGACGTATTGAAGGGCAGGATGGGGTTCGACGGTTTTATCATGGGCGACTGGTTGGCTCACGGCCAGATACCCGGGTGCAGCAATTCTGATTGTTCGGTAGCTTTCAATGCTGGGCTGGACATATTTAACCAACCACAAGACTGGAAGGCTCTTTACGACAACTTAGTACGCCAGGTGAAGTCCGGTGAAATACCGAAGAGCCGTCTAGATGATGCGGTCCGGCGAATTCTGCGCGTTAAGTTTCGCATGGGCGTGTTTGATGCGCCGTCACCGGCCAATCGTGCGACGAGCCTCCAGCCCATTGGGACGCCGGCGCATCGCGCTGTTGCTCGTGAAGCGGTTCGGAAATCCTTGGTCTTGCTCAAAAACAATGGTGTCCTTCCGATACGTCCGAACGCAACCGTTCTTGTCGCTGGCGACGGTGCCAACAGCATCGCCATGCAATCCGGAGGCTGGACGTTGAGCTGGCAGGGTGCAGACAACGGTCCGAATGATTTTCCAGGTGCAACATCGATATATGAAGGCTTGAAGGCGCAGATCGAAGCTTCCGGCGGTCAAGCGCTACTAAGTCCGGATGGCACATCGCCTCAAAAGCCAGATGTTGCCATCGTCGTTTTCGGTGAAAAGCCTTACGCGGAGTTCATGGGCGATCAGAGCGACGTGGCTTTGCATCACAATAACGTCGAAAGTCTGGAACTTATCCGCAATCTCAAGAAGCAGGGTATACCAGTCGTCGCCGTCATGATGTCGGGGCGACCTCTGTACGTGAACCCCCAAATAAATGCAGCCGATGCGTTTGTGGAAGCGTGGCTGCCGGGCTCGGAGGGTGCTGGCGTTGCAGATGTTCTCTTGTCACGCCCTGACGGAACTCCCCAATATGATTTTCAAGGGCGGTTAAGCTTTTCGTGGCCCAAGCGCCCTGATCAAACGCCTCTGAACATCGGTGACGCAGCCTATGATCCTCAATTCGCTTATGGCTTTGGACTTTCTTACGCAACGCGGGTAGTAACGCCCATCTTGCCCGAGGTCGCCGACACGACGCGGTACGGCGAAAGGAACGTCTATTATACCAAAGGAGAAGTCTGGAACGGCTATAGGCTGTGGCTCGGCGACAGCAATGCGCCTCGCATGGACTATGTTGGAACCAAGACGACATTGTACGGTTCGGCAGGGTTAATGGCGGAGCCTCAAAGCGACGGGGCTGTGCACTTGGCTTGGAACGGCAAGTCCAAGGCTTGGGCAGAGATGGGCGCCAATAAACCATCAGACATTGCAAGAGAGGCCAACGGCGCCATGCTGCTTTCTCTCAACCTACGCATCAACGTGCCGCCGACGAGCGATGTCAGGCTCGGTGTGGGAAGCGCATCGGTACCAATTACTAGAGTTCTGAAAAGCCTTGCTCCTGGTGCTTACGCGACCATCGCGGTTCCATTGTCATGCTTCAAGGGGCAGGATTTGGCGGCCACTCCAACAATCTTGCACCTGGAAACAGGCGGTTCGCTTGACCTTTCTCTTGCTGACGTCAGGCTAACTGAAACCAAGGCGGGTGCCGCATGCCCCACGGAGTGAAAATCGCAGGCCGCGCGGCCCCACCGATGCTTGCCCTGGCTCTGCTTGTTGGTCATGCGATCGCCGCAAACCCGGCCGCCGCCAAAGACCCGCAGGCGTCAAAGAATTCCTCTGGCCAACACCGCGTCGTGGTCTGGAATGGCGAAACCGCAAATGTGGGTGGCGGTTGGGTGAACCCGACGCGATCGACCTTTGGTCCACAAACAATAGAAGCGCATAGCGGATCTTCGGCGCTCGAATTCAAATTCTCGGGCGACAACGAGTGGATTGGCGCAGGCTGGAACTGGTTCAACTTCAAGACCGGTGACGACATAGGTACCGATGTTTCGGGGCTAGAAACCTTTAGCTTCTGGATAAAGGTTCGGGGCAAGCCCGTTCAGTTCCGGCTCAATCTGCAATGCAACGGGGCGGTGCTTGATACGCCCGAACAACATTCCACGCGAATCGACGTCCTAACTTACGCGCCTGACATTTTTGACGACAATTGGCATGAAGTGCGAGTTCCACTTCGAGATTTAGTTGAGTCCAAAGGCTTCAACCCACACAACGTAAGTCAGATCCAACTTGATTTGACTGTTGGTGCTGACACGCAGAACAGCTTTTTCATCGACGACATCTCGTTCGACAATCGCCCATCCACGTAATCAACAACTGCGCATGAAAGGCGTCGACATATTCGTTTTTATATTTGCACGGATCATTCACATGATCCGCCACATTGGAAAGATTGCCGGGCCGAGCAAGTTTGCCTGTCCACCCGGCGCGCTTGACGGTCCTTTCTGGGAGAAATGAATGGCCATCTTTCGTAAAGCCGTTTCACTGGCATGCTGCGTATTGGCAGTCTGCGTGATGACCTCTGAGGTCCATTCGCGGGAACTTAGGCCCGCAAGCGCATCTGTGATTTCAGCGCCTTCAGCAATTCCTTGGAATCGACAAGAAGTTGTTGCACTGGCTGAAAAGGTCGGGAACTATCAATTGGCTACCATGGCAGCAGGCTTAAAGCCGAACCCCTCTGCCGCCTACCCCGACCCAAGAGGCTGGGAGCAGGGTGCACTGTTTGTCGGCCTCATGTCTTTGGCGGATCATTCGTCCCGGCCGGAATTCGCCGCAGTTATTCGCGCCCGAGGACAAGCCAACGGCTGGCGACTTGGTGACATGATCAATGACGCCGACGACCACATCATCGGATCGAGCTATTTCTGGGCATCGCGGCACGGTGCCGGTGACGCCGCGATTGTGCCGATGCGCGCGCGCCTCGACGAAATCCTGGCGAAGCCTCCGGTCAATGATCTAAACTTTGTTGGCAACGGTTTGACCTGCCGAGATCGCTGGTGCTGGAGTGATGCGCTATTCATGGCACCCCCTGTTTGGCTGGAAATGAGCAAGGTCACCGGCGATCTGCGTTACGCCAACTATGCAAAGAGAGAATTTCGCGCGACAACTGGCAAGCTCTATGACCCGGCATCGCACCTCTATTTCCGGGACAGCCGCTTTTTCGAGCGGCGCGGCATCAATGGAAAAAAGATATTCTGGAGCCTAGGCAACGGCTGGGTTTTCGCTGGTCTGGCGCGGATGATTTCGCTGCTTCCTGAAGGCGATGCGGACCGCACCTATATGGAACGCATCTTCAAAGAGATGGCAGTCGCGCTCATTGCACTTCAAAAGCCTGATGGTTTCTGGTCTCCGTCCTTGCTCGGCGATGCTGCGGTCAGTCCGCCCGAGTCAAGTGGTACAGGCTTCTTCACGTACGGACTTGCGTGGGGTGTAAAAACTGGGTTGCTGGATCGATCCACGTACGAGCCCCATGTCCGCAAAGGATGGGCAGCTCTTGTTCGCTCCGTTCAACAGGATGGTAGACTCGGCTACGTCCAGTCGGTAAGCGACCGGCCCGAAGCTGTAGTTTATGATGATACCCAGCTATACGGTGTCGGTGCATTTTTGCTCGCTGCTGGTGAGGTGGCCGACCTTGACCTTCCGGCACCGCCTGTCGCTGCAAGCCTTGAAGTCCATAACCCTTCTCGCTTTGATCAGGGAGCGGCCCTTGCCCAGATCGCCATTGCACTGCCCGAAAGCGATGCTGGCGGATGGTCCATTGAGGCAGGCGGTATTGTCTATCCGGCGCAGTACGAACGCGGGATCCTAAGCTTTGTCATGCCGATCAAGCAGCATCAAACGTTGCAGGTCAGCGTTCGGCCGCAACCCGCGCCTTTGCCCGAACTTGTCCACGCAATATTGAATGTACAAGACGGCGGGAAAATGGAAGCCGGATTGCTTAAGGGCGGGACTTTCCACCTGCGCAAGTCCTACCAAGTCCCCGCTGAACATTTTATCCATGATGGCCTGATCGCCTTTGAAGGCATAGGTTGGGAGTCGGACAAGGTTGCCTACAGGCTTTACTTGGATGAACGTAGCGTCACCGACATTTACGGCAAGAAATTACCTAGACCCATCCTGCCGTCCATAGGACAAAACGAAGGCGACTATCATGTAATGAATGATTGGGGGCAGGACATTTTTCAGGTCGACAAGAGCCTGGGGAGTGGTGGCATCGGCATCGTGAAAAACGGCAAGGCCGAACAAATCGGTCCATCGACTATTGCGGCCGAAGTTGCCAATACCGCAATTACAGGTCATGCAATCGTAACGCATTCCGACTTCGATTCCGGCGGAGGTTCGTTGCGTGCCCACTACAAGATTTCATACGGGCAGGCTCTTACCTTTGTCGATGCTGCAGCAACCGGATCAGTTTCTCCCTTTGCCGCAGGCTTCCGCCATCATCCAGGGGTTCTGCTACTGAAGGGTGGGAAGTCAGAAGCATGGAGCTATTTTGCTTCATGGGGCCAGCAGGCTCTTACGAATGATAATCTGGGCCTAGCCATTTTCTTCAAGCCAAAGGACACAACGGGAGACGTGCGAGACGATGGGCGAACCTATTTCGTGACATTTAAGGATCCAGGTCATGTGCGCTATGCTTTTGGCGCGACTTGGGTGCAGGACTTGAGCGGCGTGCGCGATCTGAACGGATTCAACGCCTGGCTTGACTCAACGGTCGACGGGCTAAATCATCCGGTTGTCGTAAAGTTACTCTCGAAACACGACAAGGATTAAGGAAGAGTAGGATGATCACACTTTCGGTTAATGGCCAACCTCGACAACTTAAAGTACCAGACGAAATGCCCCTCCTTTGGGTGTTGCGGGACGAGCTGGATTTAAAGGGGACCAAATTCGGTTGCGGTGTTGCTCAGTGCGGTGCCTGTACGGTGCATATCGACGGAGAACCCGTGCGAGCGTGCATCACCCCGGTCGGCGGCATCGGTGACGGCAAAGTCGTGACTATAGAAGGCATAGCTGGAAACCGCCAGGGACGCGCCATTCAGGAAGCTTGGCTTGAACTCGACGTTATTCAGTGCGGCTATTGCCAGGCCGGTCAGATTATGACCGCGACGGCTCTGTTGACCCAGAACCCCACACCTGACGACGCAGCCATTGACGTGGCGATGGAAGGCAATCTGTGTCGGTGCGCTACGTACAAGCGCATAAGGGCAGCGATCAAATCAGCATCTGGACAGCCCGTAGACGACACTCGCAACCGCGGCACGGAGGCCTGAAATGGAAACAACACGTCGGCTTTTTCTGAAATCTGGCGTCTTGGCCGGAGGAGGGCTTTTGCTCGGTTTCGGCTTGTCGGCCTGCACAGAAAAGGACGATCCAGGTCCAGTGACAGCAGTAACCGATTATGTCGCTATCTCGTCTGACGGCATAGTGACCCTCATAGCCAAAAATCCTGAAATTGGCCAAGGGGTCATGACCAGCCTTCCCATGCTTATTGCCGAAGAACTAGATGTCCTTTGGGCCAATGTGAGGATAGAAACCGCCGCCTCCAATGACAAGCGCTTCGGCGC
>Ga0247843_1005035_pt1 | contig 18908 bp, 14 predicted proteins | sample LaCruzMarch2017__FD_192420 | JGI IMG/M metagenome (GOLD analysis project Ga0247843, IMG submission 192420) | Freshwater microbial communities from meromictic Lake La Cruz, Castile-La Mancha, Spain - LaCruzMarch2017_8m | ecosystem: Environmental > Aquatic > Freshwater > Lake | place: Spain...
ACTTCGTTTGCTGTTCCTGAACCTTCCACTTGTAATTTATAAACTGGGTTAGTTTTGTTTATACCGACATTACCATTTCCAGCAAGAGTGAATAAATCACCACTTTCAGCATCTGATCCGTATTTAGACCTTATAGATAAAGTTGATATACCATTAACAGTTGTTCCAGGCTTTGTATAAAAATTATATCTTGATGGATTATATGCGCCACTTATACCTTCTCCTCTTAATGATAATACCCTCTGTGTTGCTTGTGTTCTATAATCTTGAAACCCAAAACTTCCTTCTCCATAACAATCTAATAAAGTAGTAGGAGTAGATGTTCCAATACCGACATTACCATCGCTTCTTGCTATTAAAATTTGGTTATTACCATCGTAATTTTGAACCACTAATGAATTTTGACTGCTTGTATTTCCTCCTCTTATTGCTATACCTTCTCCGGTTGCTGATGTATTATAAAATACTCCAACATAACCCGAAGCATTTGTTCTTACATCAAGAGTAGAAGATGGAGTCGTTGTTCCAATACCGACATTACCATTATTTCTAATAGTCATTCTTCGATTTCCTGCTGTTGAAAATGTGAGTTCCCCTGATTGAAATTGAGCGTCTAAATTTACACCAGCATCGTAGTTTGATGTTTCGTATGTTGCTATTCTTAATCCTCTATTTGTATGGTCGTGGCTTCCTCCACCTGATATGATTACTTGTGTAGAATTATTATTATCACTTTGAACGTGTAAAGGTGCGGCGGGATTCTGTGCTCTCATAGCAATACCAACTCTGTTGTTAGAAACATCAACAAATAGAGGAGCATTTTGACCGAGAACTCCTCTACTAACCATTAAATTTCCTGAAACATCTAATGTGGTTTGTGGGTTGGTTTTTCCAATACCGACAAAACCATTAGTTTGTAATCTTATATTAGCGTTTGTCCCAGCAACAAGATTAAGATTACCATACGTTCCTGCTGTTCTATCATATACATTTATATATCCTTCACTTGATAATGTGCCTATTTCTGTTGCTAATCCTGAACCTTGCCCTCCTGAATACCAACCTTTAAATCTGCCTTGATTGCTACACTGAATACTATTACCTACAACATCTAATTTAGTTTCAGGTGTAGTTGTTCCAATACCAACACGATTATTAGTAGCATCAACAAAGAGAGTGTTTGTATCCACACTTAAATTTCCAGTAATGTTTGTTGTTCCTGATACATCAAGAGTAGCAGATGGTGTATCTGTTCCAATACCTACATTACCATTATTTTTAATTGTAAATATTGGAGTTGCAAAGGTTGTACCTCCATTTGTAGTTGATGGAGCAATTTGAAGAGAATTTGCTAATGTATTATCCTTAGAGATTTGCCAATTAACGGAAGAACCAGTCGTTCCACCTCTCAATTCAACCGAGTTGAAGTTATTTGATCCATTAGCATTTGAAAATATAGCAGAGACACCATCACCAGTAGCGACATCCAATTTTGCTTGTGGTGTAGTTGTTCCAATACCAACACGATTATTAGTAGCATCAACGAATAGAGTATTAGTATCAACAGCGAGATTACCACTAATTTTTCCTGTTCCACTCACATCAAGAGTAGAAGATGGCGATGATGTTCCTATACCAAGATTTTGGTTTTTATATGACAAAGTATTTGTGCTATCAATATATAAAGGTTTATTACCTGAACCATCAACGAAAGTGGGATAATAAATTGTTGTACCAATAGCGCTTATATCTGTTATGTTAACATTTGAAATTGTATCAAAATAAGTTAGTTCCTTTGTGCCTGTATTGTAACCAATATAATTAGTCTGACTTGCATTTCTGATAGGTGCAATAACACAACTATCCGGTATTGTATTATTAAGTACACTTCCTGTAGCATTTATTACAATAGATCTTTCACCTTGTGCATTAAATCCTGAAAGATAACCTATAGCAATTGCATTTGCACCTTGAAGATTTGATCCAGCACCTCTTCCTACAGCAACACAATTCGCTTTTTGATCCCATTTCCCTGCTTCATGCCCTATTGCTACAGAACCGTCAATTTGATTTGATTGACCTGCTGTATTACCTATAGCAACACATAATCCTCCTTGATTTGTTTGACCTGCCGTATGACCAATAGCTACAGCAGCAGTTTTTTGATTAAATTTACCAGCATTTAAACCAATTGCTATACTGTTAGATGATTGATTTTGATAACCTGATAAATACCCAATTGAGATAGCGCTTGTTCCCTGATTACAATATCCTGCTTGGTTACCTATTGCAACGCTGTTTTCTTTTTGTGTATCTCTTCCTGCATATTTTCCAATTGCGATTGAAGTGGTACCTTGGAATATATATCCTGCCTCTTCTCCTATTGCTACGGATGATGAATTTTGTGAAATATCACCTGCATATTGTCCTATAGCAATAGCATTAGAACCTTGTGTACCTCTGCCTGTTAAATAACCAATTGCAATAGCATTTGTTCCTTGATTTGTAGTTCCTGTAAAAGAACCTATTGCTACCGCATTTTGTCTTTGACCTTCTACACCTGTTTGAATACCTATTGCTACACTTTGAGATCCTTGATTTCTATAACCTGCATTAGTTCCAATCGCAACTGCCTCTCCACTCTGATCAATCTGCCCTGCATTTGAACCAATTGCAATTGATGAAGCACCTTGATTTACTTGACCTGCTGCTTCTCCCATAGCAATAGCATAATTGTCTTGATTAATGTTACCTGTAGTATTTCCAATTGCGATAGAATAATTCTTTTGATTTATCGATCCTGCGTGAGATCCAATTGAAATACTTTGAGAACCTTGACTATTGCTTCCAGCAAGAGGACCAACAGCGATAGAATTTACTCCTTGTGTATAATAACCTGCTAGGTTACCAATTGCTATAGAGTCATCTTGTTGATATTCAGAACCGGAAAAAATACCTATAGCAACAGAATTCCCTCCCTGTCTCTTATTACCTGAATAATAACCTAAAGCGATAGCATAATTCTGTTGTGTATTTTGACCAGCAGCACCACCAATTGCAATAGCGTTACCACTTTGTAAACTTGATCCAGCATTTGAACCTATAGAAATTGCATTATCTTGTTGTTGAGTTAAACCAGCATTATAACCAATTGCAACTGCATATTCTCCTTGATTACAAAAACCTGCATCTCGTCCAATTGAAACAGCGCTATACTTCTGTCCAGATTGACCTGCTTCAAAACCGATTGCAATTGCACTGGATCTTTGATATACATTTCCTGCAGTTCTACCAATTGCGATAGAATTTACTCCTTGTAAATTAAATCCTGCACCTTCTCCAATTGCAATAGAAGACGCACCTTGAGTATTTTTACCTGCTTGTAAACCAATTGCTATAGAATTACTTCCTTGTAATGAATTTCCTGCTTGGTTACCTATGGCAACAGCATTTGAACCTTGTCCTGTATATCCTGATTCAAATCCGATCGCAACAGCACTTATATCTTGATTAAAACGTCCAGAATTATACCCAATTGCCACATTTTTAGAACCGTCTACAAACCAGTTCACGCCATTATATAAAAGGTATTCTCCGTATACATTACCTTGTGGTAGACTACTTCCTCCACTACTTATATCAGAGTAAGTAATTTCTTTTGTAGTTGTATTATAATAAACTGCTTTATTATTTATCACATTACGGATAGGATCAACATAAAATCCATTTATATTTGTTGGATTTAAACTTGTTCCAGATGCGTTCAAAACAATTGTATTATTACATTGATTATTCTGACCTGCTTGATTACCTATAGCAATCGTATTACAACCTTGATTAATTTCTCCTGCATTCATACCAATTGCAATACTATTTGTTCCTTGAAATGTCCGTCCTGCTTGAAATCCTAATGATAATGCTCCAGTATTTTGAGATGCTTCACCTGCCATGTAACCCATAGCAACAGTATTCTGTCCTTGTGCTATTGCACCTGCCGATCTACCTACTGCGATTGCATTAGGATTTTGTAAATAGTAAGCAGCATTTGATCCGATTGCAACACTGTTTAATCCTTGATTACTATTACCAGCATTATTACCAATAGCGATAGCATTAGAATCTTGTCCTGTATTTCCTGCATTACTTCCAATTAACACTCTATCGCTCCAAATACGTGTTAAACCAGATATGTCAACATAAAAACTTGATAAACTTGAGAGAGGTTTATTCACACCAATTCTTTCAACTGAAAGAAAAGAGGTTGGGAGAGTTGAAATATCAGGATAAGAATCGGATGGTTCAATGATAGAATTATTTAACAAGACATAACCAGTTCCACTAGATGGTCTCACCATACCAGTATACCTTTCATTATTACTTGTATCACGATATTCTACATAATAACCTCCTGCTTTCAAGTCGGCAGGATTATTAATACCAAGATGGATAAGAGGATCTTCTACTTTAAGAATATTAGTATCAATGATAGTAGATGAACCATCAACGATTAAGTCACCTCGAATTCTCACAGAACCTGAAACATCAAGATTATAAGAAATATCAGGGGTAGAAGTGTTTATACCAACACTTCCAGTATTGTTATTGTAAATATTGTTTCCACTAAGTGTCCAATTTGTATCTCCTCCACCAGAAGTGCTTGACCCGCCAATATAAATTGTTTTAATTGGATTTCTAATAGAACTACTGTAAGAATTATTTATACTTCCACTCATGATTTATAATGTTTTATAAATATAAAATTTTATTTAAATTTTTATTTAAATTTTTATATATGAATCTTTTTTTATTAACTTTTATATTATGCAAAATGACGAATCAACAAAACCAACAAAACCAACAAAACCAACAAAACCAACAAAACCAACAAAACCAACAACTTTTAGAACAATATGCCCCTATTGTTTGTTTCCATAAGGAGGAAAAATATTTACCTCTTGATATGGACATTATTTTACAAAATTCTACTCTCAAAGACTTTACCACTAATAAGATAATAACATCACCTTCTAATAGAGAACTTTATGACTTTGCAAAGAGTCATGATTTTAAACCTATTGGAAATGGTAATGTTGTGCTATCTATTGATAAGTCTCTTTATAATCATTCTTATCCTCTTGAAGATCAATCTATTTATGCCATTGTAAGAGAAAAAGAAGGGAAAACCTATATAACTTATATTATCCTATTTCCTTACAATGGAGACTACAATATACTTCGTCACGGAAGAGCAGGTTCTCATCCGGGTGATTTAGAGCATTATACAGTTGAATTAGATAAGGATAAAAATCTTACAAGAGTACATTTTAGTGCTCATGGATACAAAGATGGAAGATGGGTTTCAAAAGACGAACTACAATTTGAACATGGTAGAATAGTGGTGTTTAGTGCATTGAACGGACATGGTCTTTATCATAAAGATGGTATGGCATTTCGTATTGGCGGTCTTGCAAATGATTATCTTGAAAGAGGTCCACGATGGAATCCTAAAGTAAATGAGATATTTGCAAGAACAAATCCAAACTTTAATATTGATACAATGGGTTGGACTGTATACAATGGACGCATTGGTGGATCTCTTTTGAAACCCAATACTGAAGGAATTATGGGACCTGAGGATAAAAACTGGTACGGTCCTGATGCTACCATGATTGATGAACTGGATGAAAAATTCTATAAACCTCCTCCCATAATAAGTAATAAAATTGCTAAACCTCTTTTTTTCTTAAGTCAATCATTTACAGTTGCATTAATTTATATTTTTGTATTTTTATTGTTAATTTATTTGGACAAACATATAATGCTGTTTTATAATAATCCTTTTTTGAAATCCCTGGTTGCAATTATGATATTAAAACTTTCTTATAAGTTAATTCCAAATGATAATAATGTATATTATAAACATTTGATGGCACTTTTTACACTATTTGCAATAATATATTTTTTCAATATTTCTGAAAGAGAAATTCGCGAACGATTATAATTTATTTTATCTTTTTTGTACAAGACAATGATGAATAATAATGATAAACAAAAACAAATTCAAATGACTGAGAAAAGAACTACTCAATCTAATCAACAGCATAAAAATCGTCATTATAGATATAAACAAAAACAAAGAAATGAAAAAAGAGAAAGCGTAATAAATAATTATAATCAACAAGTTTCTGAAAAAAAAGATGAAAAAGAAAATAAAGACGAAAAAGAAAATAAATATGAAAAAGAAAATAAAGACGAATATGATAATGACGATCATGTTATATTTATTCATGATGATACTAATGAAGAAGAGCAACCAGCATACTCTATTAGACTTTCTCAATTGACACATAATAATCAACAAAATAATTCAACAACATCTCCATATAATTTTCATAATCAACACAATGAAAAAAAGGATGAAGAATGTCAGTCGGAAGACTGGGATGTCATTTGTTGCAAACTTGATAAAAACTGTATTGTATATTTTTCTCAACTTGGTTTAGTCACACTTTGTGTATCTGTTAGTCTTTATCAAATTGTTTATGGAGGTGATAACAATAGAGATTTCTTTATTGCATTATTAAGTAGCAGTCTTGGATATGTTCTTCCTGCCCCAACTCTTAAAAAAAAGTAATCAAAATTATTAAAATATTGGTGTATTTTAATAATTTTAATGTACAACTCTACAAAACCTTTAACCATTATCGACGAATCAAATCGTGTGTTCGAATTGAAAGACATATGTCATAATACCATATATAGAGAACCCAATGATATTGAAAGAATGACATTTCCATTGATAGACCACTCTGATAAATCATCAAGAGAAATTCCTGATGAACTTGATGGTCGAGTTATTTGGAATGATTACTTAACCAATTTATTCTTTCAACAAACTAGTTCGTGGAATTGCGCTGTTGCAAGAGCATTATCTTCACGTTTCGCTATTCTAACAGCCGGAGAGGTAGCACCAAACTTATCTTATGATTATATCGCCTTTTGTCCAGAAAGTAAAATCATTCAACCATATAATTACTCCACTGATCAAAAAAACTTTCTTGATAAGAGTACTTACTATGGAGCATCTTATTTATACACTTATGGCACAACTTATAATCCTTGTTTTGAATTTGATGGAGAATTGACTAAAGCACCTCATCAAGATTGTGAAAAACTTTTAATGAAAAATAAAAACTACAAGTGTGTAAATGATAACAATATCTTTCGTTTCTTTCGCGCATCATTTGTTGCCAATATAGCATCTAATGTTAAATCTATAAAATGGGAAATATCCAAATTCGGTCCTGTAGCAGCAACTATGAATGTATTTGAAGATTTTAATACTTATAATGGGCTAACAGAGTACAAAGAAGTAAAATCACAGAAAAAAATAGGTTCTCGTTCCGTTGTCATTGTTGGATGGATTCAAACAAAAAGTAAAGAAGAATATTGGATTATTGATCCTTGTATTGGTTATTCATGGGGAATAGGAGGATACTTCCTTTGTAAAATAGGAATAAAGGAACTTGGGATAGAGGATAGTGTTATTGCAATCTATCCTGATTTTATGTTTTTTACAGATTACTTGTATAAATTTTACAGTGATTATAAACTGTCTGATCAGTTGACTAAAGAACGTGCAAAAATTAATGCCGATAATAAGTTTTTCTTTATTAAGGATACAATCACAAAAGAAGATATTCAAAAAATTAAAGAATCTTTTACTTATATTAATATAAAGTATCTACCCAAGTTTGAAACTTTTTTTGCCAAAGATATTGGAGATATTCCTGCAACAGTCATTAGAAAAAAATCTGGTATTAATCTTTATTATTTTATTGCTTTTACAATCATATTTATCGCACTTTTATATTTTTTAATCCGAATGAAAAAATAAAAATAAAAAAATATGTTTAGTTATAAAAAATATAAAAAATATAAAATGTCATTTAATGTAAACATTGTTACTTCAATCCAACGTTTCTTGCTCCTTGTAAAATTTCATCACTGGAACACAAAGTTTTATAATACACATAAAGTAACTGATAAACTTTATACTGAATTTCAAACTTTTATGGATAACTTTACAGAGGTTTACATGGGTTTTACTGGTCAGAAGTTTGTGAGTGGCGGTGAATTGAGTTTTAATATTGTTGTTCCTGAGTCGGATGAACAATTTCTCAATGAGGTAAAACGCTTTAGAAGTTTCTTGTATCAAGTTGAGAAGGAAGGTCAATTGTCTGGAGATCTTGTAAACTTATTACAAGAAATGCAATCAAGTATTAACAAGTATGTGACCCTTTTGACTTACAAATAAATGAAAAAAATTTAATAAAAAATTTAATACTGTATTTTATTAAATTTTAGTTTACACCTTTTTGTAACATTGATGTAAATCTATTAACTTCTCGGAAATGACGATTATAATTGTTTTTGGTTGAAATCATAAAACCATGTTTTGATGCTAGACTAATGAGAATTTCGTTACGACTCATTTTGTTTTTAATTAAAAACAAGATATTTATTTATTATAAAATTCAATAAAAATGAGTGATGATAGTGTAAGTAAAATTAAAGAAGCAGTTGAAGAGTGGTATAAAGCAAAGGAGAAAGTTGCTTTCTACGAAAAACAGTCTGAAAAAATAAAACAACAAGTTATTGATTATATGAAAAATAAAGAAGTTGAAACTCTTGTAACGACAAACTATATTGTTTCAAAAAAATCAATGTCTCGTGATACATTAAGTAAAAAAGATGTTCCTGATGATCTATGGAAAAAATATGCAAAAAATATTTCCTATGACGCTTATTATATAAAGGAAAAATAATTTATTTTGTTATTTTCTTATATCATAATCTATCCATCTCAAATAATTTTGTGCTTGAAAATTTACTTCCTAATATAAAAGAACCGACATGAAATTCCTCAGCATCTTTTTTAGTTTCATTTTTTATCTTATCGTCAGAAAAACTAGTTGATAACCCTTTTAATAATGGTGTCAATGGTGTATTTGTCGGCGTTGTTCCTACATGAAAAGAATCTGAACGTGTCCTTTTGAATTCTATAGGACGAATCGGTACGGTATTACTTCTTTTTCTAAACTCTTTTTTTTTCATTTATCTCTTGTGTCATTTTATTACTTATACAATAAATAATAATTTTAATAATAATTATTATTTATGACTTTTTAATCCTTTTTTTGATTTATATTTTTCACCATTCTTATTGTATAAAATACTAAAACAAAAACAATTACAAGTATCAATAAACGAAACAATATAACTAACTCAAATGGTTTTTTAATTGAAAGGTAACGTAATTTTTCTGGTCTAATTTTCTTCATTAAATACATTGCATTTGTAACGGCACTTTCCATACTTGTAAATCGATAATAACTTCTACCATTCTGTGTTCCAACAAAATAATGATTCTCATATACTGAACTCGTTGCAGGAATAAATTGAGATTTATAAGTCTCTACATATGCTTGATCATCTTCTATCCATTTATTATCTTTATACTTAACTGTAGGGTGAATGATTGCTTTATCATAATTAGGTAATTCTGGAAAAGAGATTTTTAATTGTCTAAATACTTCTGCTATCAATTCTTCTCTATTAGATTCATACATTGTCTTACCAGTGACACTTGATTTTTTATCTTGTATAGTAATACATGTAGTTATTACTGTATTTCTTTTATTGTCAAAATTATTATCTGCGTCCATGTAATCTGATAATACAATAAAAGCAACACCCCAATCTGTTTTTGGAAACCCCCATACCTTAGGTAAATCTATTGATTTATTCCAATGAAATGATACAGGAATATCATTGATATATTTATTAAATTCTGCCCACTCTTTTATGTCTATATTGTTTTCATTACTATAGGTATATAAAATATATTCAGGCGCAATTTGTGTAAAATGCGTTGGAGGGATACACAAGAATAAATTTTTACAAGTTATCTTTTTACCACTTGTTAAAATAACTGTGTAAAAACCTTCATTATCATTTGAATTTTCGTTTTTATTGTTTTTATAGTATTCATAAGTTTTTACATCAGTACTCTTCATTATATCTACACCATTTTTTACAAGAGTTTTTTCCCAAGTTGTAAAAAGTCCTCTATCATTTGGAACTCGTGGTTGATATAACTTGTAAAAGAAATTCTGATTAATTAGTTGAATAAATTCCAACATATTATATCTTTCTGATTCTGCTCCATCCGTCAATCTACATAATCTATCCATGTAATCTTGTGCTTTCATTGAGAAATTATGTTGTTTCGCAAAAGATGCCACACTTGTATGTTTTAATTGATGTTTATTAAGTCCTAATGTAAGTTTCCATAACTCATTTCCAATAAGTAGTTTCTCCCTTAATGTAAAAACACCAAATGTTTGATTTTGTATACTTGCAATGTTGAACAAGTAAGGTGTAAATACTTCGTCAAATGATGTTCCTATTTTTTCCAATATGGTATGAACATTTCTATAAGCACTTGAATAAATACGAGGACCGTGCTCTGTAAAGTAATTATCAACTCTTGTAACACGATGACATCCTCCTAATGAATCGTTCTTATCAATTAAACATACCTTTTCACCAAGTTCTGACAAGTATAATGCAATAGTTAACCCAGTAGGTCCTCCACCGATAACTATATTTTCGTACTTTTCATAGTTTTCTTGTATTGAAATCATAATTAATTATATTAATAAAATATATTTTTATTGAATATATTTTATTTATCAATGGAGGTTGAAAAAAATAATGATAAAATCTATGTTGAAAAACTTAATGAAATACTCTTGTTATTAAGTGATGTAAATAAAAAGATTGATAATTTACAATGTGACGTATCAGATATTAAAAAAAGACTAAATAATGTTGAAACTAATTGTAATCGTATGGATGGTCATATTAGTTTTGTTGAAAATACTTATGATACATTAAAATATCCACTAAATATTTTCAAGGCAAAGATTGAACAAGTATTTGGAAAAGGGAAAGATAAAGAGAGTAAAATGTTGAATTAAATTATTTTATAATATTTTATGTTGATATTATAAAAAAATGCCATCTCCTAAAAAATCTCGTAAAGTCTCTCGTAAAGTCTCTCGTAAAGATTCAAAGAAAAAATCTCATAAGAAATCTTCCAAATATTCTAAACCATTTTATACTAATAATAGATGTCAAGGTTTATTGAAAAAGAAAATCTCTATTAACATGAAGGAGTATAACGCTGGTAAGTTTGTATCTCGTCCTCAAGCAGTTGCTGTATCTTATAGTCAGGTTAGAAAGTCTTTTCCTAGATGTAATAAGTTTATCAGATCAAAAAGTCCCAAGTCTTCTAAAAGAGTTAAGAAAGTGAGTAGAAAAACGAGTAAGAAAACTTCCAAAAAGAGATCTTATCGTTTTGAATATGAACCTTAAATGATTTACTTATAAGTTTTATTATAATTTATAATAAAACTACACACATTTTTTATACATGTTTTGCATATTTTTCTTGAAACTTTCTTCTTTTCTCTTCATCCGCAAATTCCCATACATACTTACCTGATTGAGAAGATTTACCACTTGCTCTACTTCTTATTTTTGTCTGTAAACAATTACACTTTTTTCTATATTTTTCTACCTCTTCTTCATTATCTGTTGCCACAAATTTACCAACCTCTTCTTCGTATAAAAATCGCGATGCTTCAGATATACTTACAAATTCTTTCAATAACTCTTCTGTATTGCTATCATACATATTCACTTGTTGATTTCCCTTTGTAATACTCTTATTTTTGTGCAGTTGATTTTCACTTTGAGTGCACCATTCTAAATTATCAGCAGCATTATTCTGTGGATTACAATCTTTGTGATTCACTTGTAAATCGTTATAATCATCATATTTAGTTTTACCTTCAATAGGATGGAATGCCATGCAGATAAGACGATGTTTTTTAAATTTATGTTTATTTTTATTAACTACAATGTATCCTTCAGCGTTATCAATATGTCCATCTATAATGTTATCACCATTTTTTATTGTCCCATTACTATAAAAAGTAAAGTTTTCAAATTCATTTATTGTTGCGGTGATATATTGATCTAAATTATTTTCTTGTTCAGTCTGTTTAGTTTGTTCAAATACTTTTTTATCATTAACTCTATCTGTATCTTGTTTATTATTATTTGTTTTCCAAATCATTACAGATTCCGATTTTGTAATTATTTCAAGATTACTCAAGACTAAATTATTATTATTACAATCTTTACGATGAACAACATAAGTATCTCCATTTTTATCTCGTAAAAATTTTTCTAATAAATATTCATAATTTGGCAATTTAAATGCTATTGCCATATGTTTTTCTATAGAATAATCATTTCCGTTAGTTTTTGTATGACGTGCATAATCAAGTAAAATTTCTTGTCCAAGTAAATTATAAATTTTACCTTTTGAAGACAACCATCTATCAAAATATTTAATCCATTTTTCATCGCTTGTATCAGTTGGCAAAAATGAACTGTTTGTATATTTTTCTTTTATACGTATAGATTTACATTTTGCACATTTTTTACCTTTTTTAATATCTGATAAAGTCATCTTATGTTTATCATTACCACAAGGACATATTACAAACACATTTTTATTGTCTTGGTATTTTATAAGTTTAAATCCAAAAGGTTCAATAATTTCAGAAACTTTCTTATCAGTTAATTTAGTTGACATTTTAAGTAAAAAAATAAATCAATTTTATTTTACAAATTTGATATGAAGGATATTTGTAAAATAATAAAATGTTTTGAATTATAAGCGTAGACGTCGTTTCCGTATTACAAAACGGGGAACCCCAATGCTCCTCCAGACACACGGACGAAGTTGTGGTTAACAGCAACAACAATGATGCTGTAAGTGAATGCAAGGTTACCAGCAGCAGAGGTGAAGTAAGCTCCGCGACCACCCAAAGTATTAAGTTGACCGTGGGTGAAAGTACCAGCAGTTCCCAAGTTTTGGGCATCAGCAGAGGGAGCGAAGGTCTTGGTAACGTTAGTCAACTTACCGTAGTTGGTAGAACCCTTAGGATCAACGGAAGCCAAATCGAGAGCATAGTTATACAAGTGATAACCAGTTCTGTCAGGGATAGAAGTAGCGTTGTAATAAGGAGCAACGAGAGAGAAGTAGTCGTTGGGCAACTCATAACGGATATCGTTTTCGTATTTCAAGGAAGCCTTGGCAATAGGGTCAGTATCGAATCTGTAACCATCCAATACAACACGGTTGACACCAGTAGCGCCAAGACCAGAACCAGCGTCACTCAAACCGATAACGGGAAGACCGCATGAGTAGTTAGAACGCTCAGCAGGGTTAGTAGTGTTCTCAACAGCGAACATGAGAGCCTTGACGGGATAAGAGAAACGAATATCTTGATCAGTATCAGTGGCACCTTGAGCAAGTCTCTTACCAGAAACATATTGAGATTGTTCAATGAGGATATCACGAGGACAAGAACCCATACGGACACGCTCTTGGTTAGAAACGATGGCATACTCAGCGAAACACTCAATAGTCAAAGAACCGTTCAAAGGACCAGAGAAGTTACCGTTAATACCACCAGTGACATTAATTTGACTGTAAGTGTTAGCAGGAGCAGAAGCACCGAATTGTTTGCTTACAATAGCATCAGGAGCAAGTTGAATCAAAGAACCAGAAGCGTTGAAAGAATAGTTACCACCAGTTACGGTTTGACCACCGAGAACAGAAGAAGCAGCATCAATGATCAAAAGATCAGTCCAAGGGCGAACAGTGAACTTGTACTTCATCTCATTATAGGGCAAGGCAGCAGTGGGGAGAGCAACACCGGTATCACGAGTGAAAGGAGTGACCAAAGGCAAGTTCAAGACGTATTGTTGGATTTGACCAAGTTGGATCAATCCGGGGGTATCAGGGTCAAGAGCATCAGCCAAGGGGTTGATCAAAGCGTTGACGTTACCAATCATATTGTCATAACCGACACGCTTAGAAGCAGGCACAGTAAAGGCAGTCCAGAAATCGTAGAATTGAGAGTTCTTTCTGATATCAACTTGCAAATCGTTAAAGGTCATTTGATAGTCAGAGAACAAGTTGTGAGCCAAGTTACGGCACCAACGAGGAGAGTAGGAAACACCACCAGAAGCAACATTAGTGTTCAAAGAGACACCAGGCAAGGCAACACGCAACCAAGAGTTCAACAAATAATCACCAGCGCGAGAGATGGTGAAATCGATATCTTGTTGAGAACCCCAGTTAGTTACGGTAGAACCCTTAGTCAAGGTAGCAATACCTTTGGCGAACCAAGTGGCCTTTACGACCTTGCGGACAAAATAAGTGATAGCATCATTACCACCATACATACCTTGCTCATGTTGATCATAAGTAGCCAAATCAATAAAGGCCTTGGTCAAGGAGTTAGTGTTCCAAGAAGTTTGAATTGTGTTGATAGCAACGGTTGACATTTTTTTTGTTTATTAAGTGCAAGATAATAATTTTTAAATAATTTTTTTTTTTTCATAAAAAAATTATTTAAATTTTATAAATTTCTATGACCTATTTTTTCTACTTTAATTTTTAATCATATCTCCAAAAATATTGTTCATTCAAATACTTACCCATTTTTTCAAAAAATACGTTCAAATCTTCAAATAAAGATACATTACAATTTTTACTCACCTTTTTGCACATTGCTCTTATTACAAATGCATAACCTGTTGGATGGTGGGTATTTTCTTTTTTACTCTCTTCTTCTTGTCCTGAATAATTTTTATCAGTAAAATACTTATTTATAATGCTTTTTATTTCTTCATTATATTGTAAAGGATTTTTCAATGCTGTTTGAATTAGTCTTAATGTCTTACAAATATTTCTTACATCTTCTTTTACATCACTATCCATGTATCCTCCTTCAATACAAAATTGATGTTCATACTGATATAACTCTATTACAAGTAATCCAATAAACGCAGATATTTCATTTGATTTTTCAATTATTTTATCCATGGTTGATATATTACAACGATTGAAATAATTTATATAATATTATAATGTTTTATTATATAAATTTCATTTTTTTTTAATCACTTTGTAAAAGATTATGAAGAAATATTCCTTTATTTTTCAATGACATTTTATTTAATTCTTCTAGTTCTTTTCTTGTTAAAGTTAATCTTTTTTCAAGAAAACTTTCTTCTTGTGAGTCATAAATATGAACAATGGTATTATTATTTAATTCGCATTCAGGTGTCATATTTTGTCTAAAAAAGTTTATAAATTCTGTAATATCACTGGGGCATTCTTGATAGACTTCTTCAATAAATTCATTATGTTCTTGTTCAAGAAATTTATAGAAACTTCCAATAACTTTTCCAAACTCATGAACAGACTTGATAAAGTCATTAATTTTAACTTGTTTCAAATCATGGTCACTAATTACGAATAATAGTTTTACTCTTAGGTTTGAAAGTGCTTTGTCTTTTTCTTCTTTTGAAATAGGTTGATTTAACTTGTATGCAGCATTAACAATTTCTTTTAATACATATAGACAATCTTGATCTGATTTTATTGAGTCTGTTTCTAACATGATTACAAAGTGTTTGAAAAAAGCGTCGAATTTGCTTACAAGTAAATCTTCAAATTTTTCTGAATCAGTTTCAATAAGTTTATTAGTTTCAAAAGGTAAAGGGATAGCAGCATTTAAAATAGATAAGAAGTCTTCAAATAATTCTTCAAATATATGACTATAATTTTCTCGATCATCTTTATGACCTGTGTGAATAAGTTTTGATTTTTCTCGAATAATATATTTAACTGCTTTATTAAGACGGTGGAATAGTATTTTCCATCCTTTTTCTTTCCAAACAGGTAGAGGATGAAACATGAGACCAATCTTTAGCATTAGTTTTTCACAGATTGGCATATATTTTTCGAGACAACTAAAGGTAGATAACAATAAGTGGTGTATATCTGCTAATCTGTCAAATGAAGTTGCTTGTAAACCACATTCATAGTTTTCTGAACTTGATAACATTCTTTTATGACCTTTTGAATGTGCCGATCCCATATCAATTATGACAGGAACAAGACCGTATGTAGGAACAAATACAACTTCTCCATCAGGTAATACATAGAGGTGTACAGTATTAGGATCGCATTCACGCACAAGGATATTATCCATATGTAAATCGTAGTGAGTAAAATTACATTTTTCTTGTGATATTTTCAATGCAGTAAGGACTTGAATTAATAAGGATGCTATAACATTTTTATCATAACCTTTGATTGCGTGATAGAAGGTATATTTTGAAATAAATTCTGTAAATAAAATAGGTGTAGTGGCAATGGTTTTAGGATCTTGTAAAACACCATTTCCTTTCTTTCCTTCCTTTGTAAAATAGTTAGATGATATGGGTAAATCAAGTTCTGCAAATTTATACATAAAATGAGGACAGTAGTTAGCAATTTTATTAACTTGATCGAGAACAATAGATTCATGTTCAATAGAAAAGTCAACACAATTGGAAACTTTAAAAACAACCTTATTATTTTCATTATTTTTAAGTTGAATAATACCAGCAGTTCCTTGAACGCTATCTGTTCCAAATGTTGTGAGATATTGACAAAGACTTCTCATGGTTTTTAGTTTTTCTTTCCATTTTTTTTGTGATAACTTTGTAATTATACTATCAAAGTAATTGGAAATTTCTAGTCTCTCTTGTAATATAGTTTTATAAGAGTTAAGAGAGTTAAGAGAGTTAAGAGAGTCACTACGAGAATCAGTATCATCAATCATAGTTGTGGATGTTTCTGTGTTCATGATTTGTAGTTCTTTATTTTAAAAGTAGAAAATCATTCTTAAAATTGATATTTTTTTGTATTGTAAAATAAGATTTGATTTACATAATAAATCTTATAAGATTCAAGTATAACTTTTTAAAAAATGGAGCAAAAACGTTTCCTCGCAACCTCTGAAATCTCTGAAATTCTCTCTTATGTTACTCTGAGAAAAGGTATTCCTGAAGATGTAGCAAAAGCACAACAAGAAAATATCCAAAGTGTTCTACTGGATCAACTTAAAAAAGTTGAAATATATCCAAGCAAACTTCCTGAGTTCAAACGAGTGATTGAAATGAAGTATATCACAACTCAAATCCCTGCTGGAACGATGGTAGGAGCACTTGCTGCAACATCTATTGGTGAACCCATGACTCAATTAGTGTTGAACTCATTTCACTCATCAGGTATTGCAAAAAGTAATGTGACAACTGGTATCCCTCGCATGGAAGAACTTATTAATGTGACATCAAACAATAAAATGTGTGGTATGAGATTATATTTGAAAGATAATGATCATACAGATATTGTAAAGTTAAGAAGTATTTGCAAAGAACACATAGAACATTGCTCTCTACAAGATTTGATTATTGAAAAGTTTATTACACCTGTTGATAAGATCAGAGACTTGAATATTTTCAAAAATGTAGATGAAACAGATTTTCAAGATTGGCATGATTATCATTCACTTATGGTATCTGAAGATTACAAACAATGTAATCATGCTATTGTCTTTCATATTAATAAATCTAAACTCTTTTCTATCAAAAAATCTCTGATTGATATTGCAGATATAATCGACTCCTGTTCTCAAGATTCTTATTCTGTTTCATCAGATGAAGAAACATCTGCAATTATTTCATATGTTGACGTTTCCGACTTATCTTCTATAGAATCTATTGAGAAAAAGAAGAATAAATCAGATGATGATGATTTGACAAAATACAGTTATATAAATGAAGATAATAAACACTATTACTACTTGAGAGATATTGTTCTTCCTGAACTTCTGTCCCAGACAGTATCTGGTGTAGAAGGAGTTTCTGAATGTATTTATGATCAACCTCTCGGAATAGGACAAGTTGATGGAAAAAAAATGTGGATAGTTAATACAAGAGGAAGTAACTTTAGAGAAATTATTAATCATCCTCTTATTGATCATACAAGAACTACAACTTCTAAATTAAAAGAGATTGAGAGTGTGCTTGGTATAGAAGCAGCAAGAGTATTTTTGTTGAATGAGTTTGCAAGTATTATTTCATCTTCTAAACGTCATATTGAACAACTTGTAAACTGTATGACATTTAGTGGAAGAATCCGTGCAGCAAACAGACATGGTATTGATAAAGCAGTTGGTGTCCTCGCGCAAATGTCTTTTGAACAACCTATTAAGAATGCTATTGACGCTTCTATTACTAATCAAACAGATAATCTTGCAGGTGTTTCTTCACAACTTATGCTTGGTAAATATTCAAGAATAGGAACAGGATATATGGATGTTTTAGTCGATACAAAGAAACTCTTATCAATACCCTATCCTGAATTGAAATCAGAAATAAAAGAAGATAAACAATATGACATGAAAAAAGAAATAGTAAAAACTGAAAAGATGAGTGAAAGTAAGAACACTGTTACTAAAACTCTTTATAATATTCAGAAGGTTGAGAACGATCAAAATGTTCAAAATAAAACAAATACACTTGCTATTAGTAATGAACCTATCAAATCAAAACATACTAATGTTGGTGAAGTTGTATCAAGAAAAGTATTTACAAAATCTCAATTGACACAACCCAAACCAATTTTCAAAAGTGAATCTGTTGTAGAGAAAGAAAAACATGAGGTGTTTAATGATATTCCAATTCGTAAAAAAGTGGATAGAAAAGAAAACACAGAAAAGAAAATTGAAAAAGACATTCAGACAAAGTATCAGCGTTCTAAACAAGGTATTTCTCATTTTTCTCAAAACACTTCTTCTGTTGGTGATACAATTGAATTTTAGGTAAGTTATTATAATTTTATATGTTTTATGAGAATTTTT
>Ga0247843_1005036_pt1 | contig 18905 bp, 17 predicted proteins | sample LaCruzMarch2017__FD_192420 | JGI IMG/M metagenome (GOLD analysis project Ga0247843, IMG submission 192420) | Freshwater microbial communities from meromictic Lake La Cruz, Castile-La Mancha, Spain - LaCruzMarch2017_8m | ecosystem: Environmental > Aquatic > Freshwater > Lake | place: Spain...
CGCCTATTTCGACATCATTTTCCACTACTACATTTCCAATTTGAGGCACCTTACTGTAGGCCAAATCCGATGGAGCAAATCCAAACCCATCGCTTCCAATTACAACTCCAGCATGAATTACACAGTTATTTCCTACCACACAATCATCCAAAACGCGGGCACCAACATGCAAAATGGAGTGGCTTCCAATTAGTGCGTTTCTTCCCACATAGGCTTGCGGATAAATGCGACTGCCTGCACCAACATGGGCGTTATGGTCAATCACCGCGTTTGCGCCAATAAAAACATTCACACCAATTGTAGCCGAAGCTTCAATGAATGCAGTAGGATGAATGCTGGGTTGCGGCTGTTTCATCTTATTATACTGCTCCAACAGCAATGCAAAACTGGAATACGGATCTTTTACTTGAATGAGTGTGCAATGCACTTTTGCCGTTGGCACAAAGTCTAGCGACACAATGGCCACCGATGCCTTAGTAGTGTATATATGTTCCGTATATTTTGGATTGGCTAAAAAGGTCAACGACCCAATTGTCCCATTATCAATGGAACTCACCGTAGATACCTCCACAGCGGCATCACCTACTACAATACCATCAAGAAGTGCAGCAATTACACCAGCCGATAAGACCATTCGCCAAAAATAGATTAAGAATGCCTGTTAAGTAAAAGTTAAGCTATTGGCACGTCTTTTTTAGAGGAATGAATTTAGGCTTGCTGGGAAGCAAAGAAAATGTTTTTCTACGGGTTTTGAAAGCATATAAATATTTCCCGCATCCGAGGCTTCAGTGATGTCTTTTACCGTGCCGTCCTTGAACAAAATATTGATGCGGTCGTGCCCAGTAGTATAGGCGCTATTGCGGATAGAATCGGTAAAAACAAAATAGGCAGTATCTTCAAAAGAAATACTCCATGCGTTAGCAAGGCGATTTCTTAACTCTACCAATTTATCTTCGCTTATAGGAATATCGAGCACCTTAATTTTTAGTAAATCGCGATTTACGAGCATCTGAGCCAATCGTGCTAGCACTTTGTCGCTATGCTGTTTCCAAACTTTAATAGATGTCAGCACATCAAAATCATCCAATTCAGAAAACTGATCGAGCAATTCAGGCTCAGATTCAATATCAGAAGGCGTCACATTGCGATAGAGGAATGTGCGCAAAGCTGGGGTAGCAAACAATTCTTGCCCTTTCTCGGCCAATTGCTTGGCTCGGAGCAATGTTCGAATAAGAAGATATTCTGCCGAAAGAACTGTTTTGTGCAAATACACCTGCCAATACATAATTCTACGTGCCACAATAAATTTCTCAACGGAATAGATGCCTTTACTTTCCACGGCCAGCGAATCGTTGACCACATGTAACATTTTCAGAATGCGATCGGACCCAACAACACCTTCCGAAACTCCAGTAAAAAAACTATCTCGTTTCAAATAGTCCAACCTATCCACATCAAGCTGACTGCTAACAAGCTGATGCAGAAATCTCTTTTCATAACTATCCTGAAAGATAGAAATGGCCATGTCAAGCTGCCCGTTAAACTGCTGGTTAAAGCGATTCATAAATAAGGATGACAGCAATTCATGCCCAGCCCCAGAAGCTATGCTGTGCTCCAACGCATGCGAAAATGGTCCATGACCAATGTCGTGCAAAAGAATTGCAAGGGTTGCACCTTCAGCTTCATCGTTGGTTATGGAATATCCTTTACCACGCAATTCCTCAATTGCCAATCCCATTAAATGCACTGCACCCAAACTATGTATAAAGCGAGTGTGCATCGCTCCAGGATACACCAAATGTGTTAATCCCAATTGTTTGATGCGCCTCAATCGTTGAAAATGAGGATGCTCCATAATGTCAAAAACCAACGAAAATGGCACGGTTAAAAAACCATGCACTGGGTCGTTTATAATTTTTCGTTTAGATGGAAGTTGCACCGCGATTGTTGCCTATTTGGGTTGCAAAGTAACGATGTTCTTGGCCAGTGATTGAAGGTAAAACTGACGGACAAATTCACCGCAATTAGAACCATGAATTCCCTTTAAAATGTGAACAACTTTTAAGGTTAATAGCTCATGCAACGGTTTCACATGGTGCGCAATGTATGGCTTTCTGCTAAGTGCATGTGGATAAATATCAATTAGCCGATGAATTGACGTGTCTAGATTTGCTCCCTCAAACCCATCTTTAACTTATGAAAGCTTCATTCCTAATTCTCGCTGCTGGTCTTTTTTCGACCTCAATAATTCACGCTCAAAATCCACTTCCAAACCCAGGTTTTGAAGATTGGTCAACCTTTAGCGGTAGCCTTGGAAGCACCTATGGCGAACCTAACGATTGGAACTCTGCAAATCAATGTTCGTCCCTTTTGGGCACTTACTCTGTAGCTCAAACTGCCGATGCACACAGCGGAACATCTGCTGCTGAATTAAAAACACGAAATGCCTTTATTGGAGCAGTTAAAATCAACGGCCTGCTTACCACTTCAACCGTTTTGTGTGGATTGAATAGCGGTGGAAATGAAGGTGGAATCGCATCAACCGTAGTTCCTGACAGCATTACTTTCTGGTATAAATACGCTCCAGCAACGTTAGATACTGCATATGCTCAAGTTATTTTGTTTGATGGGCACGACACTGTTTCATATTTGAAAGGAAAAATATTTGAAGCAGCAGCAGAATGGACACGCGCATCATTTGCAATTCCTGCGCCAACAGGTCCGTCAGATACATTGAGCACTCTTTTCAATTCTAGCTGGGGTGATGGCGGTGCTGGGCAAGCAGTTGTTGGCTCCATTTTTATTGTGGACGATGTAGAGTTTGTTTTCGCTACTGGAATTGATGAACAAACTGAAGCAACGAAATGGGAAGTATACCCTAATCCTGTAAACGAAATTTTGAACATTAGAAATACAAGTGGTAAAGCTGGAACCCTAGAAATGATTGATGCTACAGGCAGAATTGTTTTGCGTGAAAGCATCGCTCAAATGCAAACACAACTGAATGTGAATCACTTGCCAACTGGCTTGTATCTCTACCAATTGAAGGATATGCGCGGTGAAGTTATCACATCTGGAAAACTTCTTCGCAGCTTATAAATCGTAAGAAATTATTAAAAAAGGGAGTTTCGTTTAGGCGGATTCCCTTTTTGCATTTTCACCAATAGCCCATCGCAATGACCAAATATATCGTTGTATTCTGCTGTATGCTTTTCTCCATTCGCACCGCCATTGCGCAAGAAGGTGTTTTGTTTGGAAATGTGTCAGACAAGCAAACCCAAGAAACCCTTATTGGAGCCAGCGTGGTAATGCTGTCTGACAAAAGCAAAGGGGCGGCAGCAGACATCAACGGTAACTATAAGTTTTCATTGCCCGCTGGCACACACAAAGTGGTGTGCTCGTTTACTGGAATGAAGGCTGACACAGTAACCGTTCAAATATTTGCAGGCCGAGAAAGTCAATGGAATTTCGCCTTGCAGAACTACGTGGAAGAATTGGGTGTTGTGGTGGTTTCATCAGGAAAATTTGAACAGCGCTTGGAGGAACTTACTGTTTCGATGGATGTGCTTCGACCTGAAGTAATCACGGCCAAAGCTGCGACCAACATTACGCAAGTGTTGGAGCAAACGCCTGGGCTAACCATAATGGACGAAGAACCGCAAATAAGAAGCGGCAGTGGATACAGTTTCGGGGTTGGTAGTCGCGTTGCCATTCTTATTGACGATTTACCCGTGATGAGCGGAGATATTGGCAAAGTGGAATGGAGTTTTATTCCGATGGAAAACATTGAGCAAATTGAAGTGGTGAAAGGTGCCAGTTCGGTGCTCTATGGCTCGTCAGCATTGAGCGGAGCGATAAACGTACGAACCGCTTATCCAAAAGACAAACCACTTACGAAAGTTGTCCTTTATACAGGTTTTCATAGCGCTATTCTCGATTCTACCGCTTCGGCAGGAACGCGATTCGCCAATTTCTTTGGGTTAGATGGCTCAGATGCCAATGGAAAAAAATGGTGGAATGGCGTGGCCAATTTTTCTGGATTGAACTTTTTTCATTCACGCAAAATCAAGCAAATGGACGTGGTGATTGGCGGAAACTTCCATTACGATTACGGATTTACGGGGCCTCATTCAGACCGCGATTCGATAGATGCGATTTTCGGCAATACAATACCCGGTATAGCAAACAATGAAGTTCGTGAGATTCGAGGCCGTATCAATTTCAACCTGCGCAGACGAAGCAAGAAAATAACAGGACTGGCTTATGGTTTGAACGGCAACTTCATGCGCAGCAGTAAGAATTTTTCACTGGTTTGGTATGCTGACGAGAACAAACCTAACGGACGTTACCTGGCCTATCCTGGCACCATGACACTGACCGAGATCTTTACCTTCTATGTGGATCCATTCGTTACTTATGTCACCTCGCGGGGAGTGCAGCATTCGCTTAAGACGCGCATCTTGTATACCAACCAAGTCAACTCGAACAATCAATCGAGCAAAAGCACTGTCTATTTGGGCGACTACCAATTGCAACGCACATTCAGTAGGATGAAAGATTTAAATGTGATTGTGGGTCTAGCAGGAAGCTATACCACCGGCACGTCACAGATTTACGTGGGTGGCAATCCTAGCGGAGAGAACAATGCAAAGAACGTTTCGCTCTATATGCAGTTTGACAAAAAATTCTGGAGCGCCCTCAACTTCTCAATCGGTGTGCGAGGAGAGTATTTTCAAATCAATGACTTAGAATTTGTGATTCGGCCTGTTGTGCGCACTGGGCTTTCGTTCAAAGTGGCGAAAGCAACCTACGTCCGAGCTTCCTTTGGTCAAGGGTATCGTTTCCCAACCATTGGCGAAAAATACATTTTGACCAACAGCGGTGGACTTGGCGTGTATCCCAATCCAGAATTGAAGCCAGAAACCAGTTGGAATTTGGAAGCTGGAATTAAGCAAGGCTTCAAAATTGGTAAATTCTATGGCTACTTGGATGTGGTAGGCTTCTGGCAAGAATTCTATAATAGTGTGAACATCGTGATGGGTAACTATGGTACCGAGACCAACATGCCCGGATTCAAATTCTTGAATACTGGCGACAACCGTGTACGCGGCTTCGAAGCATCGGTGATGGGCGGTGGGCAGTTCACCAAATCACTCGGAATGACTATTATGTTAGGATATACCTATACCCTTCCAGAAACCCTCGACCCGGATGAGGTATTCTATGTGAACAGGCGCGTATTCACTGGCGAAGGGGATACTTTAATCATCGAGCAGCCCTTCAGCCATAAAAGCACCTCCATCGATTCGACCTCAAACATCCTCAAATACCGCTTCCGCCATTTGGGTAAGATGGATGTGGAATTCACCTATCGCAAATGGTCATTGGGATACAGCTTCCGCTATTACAGCTATATGGAAAACATTGACAAAGTGCTGTATGATATGGATGCCAATGGTCAATTCAACACAGGAATCATTGCCGACCGTGGAGACCGCGAAATCGGCAACAAGTGGGAAATAAATCGTGATGCAAGCAAAATGGGCCAATACGTAATGGATGCCCGCCTCAGCTTTCAGCTCACAGAATGGCTGAAAGCTGCATTCATTGTAAACAACTTCTTGAACAATGAGTTTTCGCTTCGTCCGCTAAAAATGGAGCAGCCGCGCACTGCTACTATCCAACTTTCGTTTAAGGTTTAGCCGCTATCTTCAATTCATCTACCCAAACGTTTTTTTTGGAGGGATTCCAAACGAACACTTTGAGGTCGGCACCAGCGAATTTTGCTTTATCATAGCGAAATTCCAATTTCAATTCTTGCCATTTGGTTGAAGCCAAGGCGCTAGCATTCACTGGCATTTGGATATTGGCCAGATACTCGCCATTGCGAATAATGCTTGCCACTAGAAATACTTCTTGCAAGCCTGCATCGCATCGCACTTGGGCAGACACATTCACATCGGCATCTTTTGCAAAGGCTTCCTCCAACGGAAAAACCAAAGCTGAGGAGTATTCATGATCCTTATCCAATTGCTCTGCTCCGTTTCCAGAGAACGCTCTGGCGGAATCGAGGATAATTGTGGGCGATGTTCCGCTTTCAAAATCGAGATACATGGTGGGAGGCGGCACGTGCAAATCGAAGGTATAGATGGTGATGCCTTCCAATTTTAGTTGGGCTATGAGCGAGGCATTCTTCATCAAACTATCCAAGCGAGGCTGCTGATTTTCGGCTCCTGGCTGAGAATGAACGAAATGAAGTCGCTTAAACAATGGCCTGTTCGACCCTACGGGAATAACGTCATGCCAAGCGGTGAACACGCGTTTAGCAACCAAAACCTTTTGCGTAATGTGCGGGTCTAGATATGCTTGGCTGTCGAAGTAGTAGGCAAAGGATCGGAATTCGAACCACGGACTAATGAATGTGGCTGTGGTTGGACTATCGTTTTCTACTACATATTTTGATGCTCCACGCCAATCTTCACCGGAAGTAGATTTCCAATTGATGACCGACACCATGAATGCTACCACCGCACCAAACGTAGCCCAACGCACCGCTTGCCATCGAAGCGAATCGATACTTACTGCCATAAGAACCAACATGCCCAGTTGAGACGAGATGACATATTTGCCTTGAAAAATGGGTTGACCAATATGCGAATAGGCGAAATTGCCAAGGAATGGAATGAGCGTCCAGCATAGTGCCAAATACCATGAAGAATAATTTTCTTTGGTTTTGAACCTCCACAAAAGGACAACACCTACCAGTGCCAACGCCAGTTGGAGGAAGAATAACAGGTCGGTTTCGTCCTTACCATTTAAATAGCGAATGTGAATAAGCGCATCGTGCAAGGTTGGCGGATGCAGCCACGTGCCGGGGTTGGTTTTGAAATAAGGAATGTTTAAATGCCAAAGCAAATAGCCACCAACCGCAAGCACTTGACAAAACCCAACAGTGGCTACCGTTCGAAAATACGACCGTAATTGAGGCAGTAGAAACAAGGCTTGCGCAGGCAAATTGAATATGGATGTTGGGTGTGCATACAGCATTAAGGTTGTAGCCAGAAGGTATCCCCCATAGTTGACCAGCGATGGTTTGCGCATTAGTTCGAGCATCATGCCATAGGAGCAGATTACAAGAAAAACCAGCATGGTGTAGGGCCGGGCGTTGTGCGCAAACCGCACTTGAATGGCCGAAACCGTGAACAGCGTCACAGCTATCATTGCAATGCGCAAGCTCATGTTTCGCTTTAAGAAAATGAAAAGCGCACCGGCAGCCAATGCCGAAAACAAAAGGCTAAAGCATCGCGCAGCAAATTCGGTGACGCCAAATAGTTTTATCCACCCCGAAATAAGAATGTTGAACAGCGGTGGATTGGGGTCGTTGCTGGCTTGAGCAATCACCTCGGGCAGCGGCAACTGCGCATACCAAATATGAACGGCCTCGTCCAAATCGAAGCTGCTGTAGGTGATATTTTGCAGCTTGAAAACAAAATTGACTGCAATAACTGCTAGCAGCAGCGCGAGGTGCGAACGCTTCATTGCGGTTAGCGGTCTGCTATTTGTTGCACCAATCCTTCTGAAATCCATGTTTCCATTTTACCCCTGTGGGAGTAAATGAGAATTCCTTCAAGTTCTGTATCAGCAATGAGTTGCTTGCTGCGGGCCACGCCTACGCACATAAATGCAGTGGCATAGGCATCGGCAGTGGCAGCATCAGGGGCAATAACGGTTGCGCTAAGCAAATCTGTAGTGGCAGGATATCCCGTAACGGGGTTGAGCGTGTGACCCAATTTTTTCCCATCTATTACTACAAACTTGCGGTAGTTGCCCGATGTGGCCATTGCCTGATTGTTGAGCTGCAAACTCAACGCGAGTTTCCGCTCCATGTTTTCGTCTTCGTTTGGTGCGTCTATTCCCACTATCCAAGGCGTGCCGTCTTGTTTTTGGCCTTTGGCACGTATCTCGCCCCCAATTTCTATAAGATAATTTGCAATGGCCAAACCGTCTAAATATCGGGCAATAACATCTACCGAAAACCCTTGAGCTATACCGTTCACGTCCAATTGCACCTTGGGATTGTCTTTAACAAATATGCCTTGGCTATCGGCAATGTGGTTATATCCCACAAACTGCAAAATGCTGTCAATGGCGAGCGTATCAATAGCGGTGGCATCCCATTTTTGTTCGAACCAGAAGGACATGAGCGGTTTTACCGTGATGTCAAATGCGCCTTGGGTGGTGGCAGCTATGGATTGCGAAAGGCCAACTACTTCGCTAAACCATGCAGGTTGGGCTGCCGTGGCATTGTTTGCGTTCCATTGGCTGATGTAGGAATTGGGCTGATAGGTGCTAAGCACACGATCAAAATCTACAAGGATGCTATCTATTTGATACTGCAAATCGGTGCCATCATTGATGTAAATGATTTTGTAGGTGGTGCCTTGGGCATAGCCAGTGGCTTCCATTTGCTTAGGCCTGTTGCAACTGGCAAGGAAGGCAAGAAGAAGGAGGGCGACAACGTGTTTCATGGGGCGAAGCTAAGAAGCCCTAAGCAACTGTTCAATGTGAATCGACCGACTGCGCAATCACATAGCGATTAGACCGCGACTCCGATTTGTCTTTCCAATAGCTCTTGCCTGTGTTGCAAATTTTCGTCACCTCCGCAAAAATGGAGTTGCCAAAGGCAGTGCGTGCTTCCGCGGCAATGTCGCGGTCGATGGTGGTATCTTCCATTGCATCGTAAGCAGCATCACAATTTTGGCATGCCGATAGTAAATCTGCCAACACCGCTGCGGTTAGGCCCTCAGCGGCCAAGTCTGCGGCATGTTCGGTTGCCATGCGCCACACGCGGTAATACGCCTTGATGCGTTCCAACTCTTTACGCGTATTGATGCGCACAAAGCCAAACCGCTTGTACATGGCCGACCGATTGCCATATACGTTTTGAACCATTCTGCGAATGTTGTTGCTGCGGGTTTCGCATAGGGCCAGCGCTGCTTCTTTCAGTTCCCGTTTTTCGCTCACTAGCCCTAGCCATTCCACATCATCATCCGTATTGCGAAAGGCATTGTTCGCGGCTTCCAATGCGGCTAGTCGCGTGGTTGTAACACCCAACGGGTCAAGCACCAGTATATCTTCTGTAGCGCTTAAAATCACGCTATCAACAAGCTGGATAAGCACCCCATCCGTAAATCTATACTTACGCTTAAGTCTGGTCGAATCAATCATTTGAAGGAAATTTAGCTACGATTAATAGATAAAACCAAGTAAATAGCGAGAAATGAACTCCAATCTACGAAACACCTATTTTAGTACTGGGATATTTAAAACCAACATAAATCTAGACATCCGCCACACAAAATTACACATCCGCTAGACAAAATTACATTTCCCAAAATCAAAATTATATTTCCTACACATAAAATTATATTTCCGTTACACAAAATTTTATTTTCCATATCCAAAACTCTAAATCCGTCATACAGTTCTATACTTCCGTCATACAAAACTTTATTTCCCATACCTAAAACTATACATCCGTCACACAAAACTACACTTCCGCCCAATAAAATCGGGCAACTGGAGCTTGAAGCACATAAACACAAGAGCTGAAATTGGATGGGGAAGACTAGGCCCATCCATTTTATGTGAATTTTATCGTTTCCAACAACATTGGAAGCGCATTGTGGCAAAACAACCGAGCATTCGAAACGGCTACCTTTGCCCATCACTATTACAATCATGCGCAAAAAAGACAGACGGTTCGAATTGGAAGGCATCATCAGCACCATTGTGTTCGACCGCAATAGAAGCACCGTGCATTTCGATTATCATGTAGACATTGATGATGTGGAGAATTCGGTGAAGCTTGACCTCTATACAAGAAACGCACGCAACGGAGCGATTTTTTTACTGCACCAAACTCGGGCTACCAGCTCCATAAGTGCGCTTGAAAAGATGGTGGATTATCTGCGCCACCATCACCAAGGCGGAGAGAACAACTCCTACACCGTTCGTTGGATGGACAAGCGCGAGGAGAACCCTGCCGAGCACGTTTCTTATTTTTATGAAAAATCGGAACAGGATGTGTTGCTCAAATTTTTCTACAATCGCAGGGAACAGGACTATACTGTGCGGGTGGAAATGAACCCACTATCGTAGGTTTATACTCCCAGTAGTATCAGGCTAAAAAGTACCACACAAATGCTATCAAAAGCCATTACCACTCTCATTTTTTGGGTATAGGGTTTCTTAAAGTCTTTGAGAAGCATAGCCACCAAAACCAGTTTTTCGATTAATACAATAGCTAAAACTGGGCGTTGAAGTGCAGCGTTATCACCTGCAAGTATCATCAGAATAGCCATGCATAGCACCAATACGCCCCAATGGGAAAAATAGAAGCGTGTGAGGTCGTCCTTCAACTCTACTTGGAGGACGGATTTGCTATAAAATGTAGGAGCAAAAAATTGAAGCGAACCTAATGCGGTGACAGCGCCTGTTACATACAAGATGGTGGAAATATGCTCTGTAATCATGCGAATGAATTTAGATAAATTGGTTAGTACACCTTTTGTCCTTTGGTTAAAAATCTACTCCAGGATTTCGAATAGCAATGCACTTTTTCGGTGGTGTCATTCGTAGAATTAACCACAACTCCGTTGGTGTTTTTCCAATTGAAAATACCACCATACAGGTTGTAAACGTTGGTGTAACCCGCTTTTTTCAACTTCTCTCCTACCCGCTCGCTGCGATAGCCAATGCTGCAATACACAATTATGGTGTCTTTTTTAGAGATGTTTGCCACGCGCTTCAAATCGAAATCGTCATAACCCACCCACCGCGCACGGGGCAAATGGCTGACATCAAATTCTGCTTTTTCGCGCGTATCGAGCACAATTACGTTTGTTGAAACCTGCGCATTGCGCGCAACTGGAACCGTGTTTTTGTAGAGCTTTTTCACCTCTTTATCCAAATCAGTATTCTGCGCACAGGCAGCTAGCCCAGTAAACATCAAGAAAAGGATGTGCTTGAAATAGTGCATGTTCATTTTCCGTTCAACTCCCAATTGTACTCTAAAAAATCCACTTTAGCCCTTGGTGCGATTGGCTCATCGGCATACTTTGCCACGAACTGCTTTAAACTGCCGTGTTTGGTAAAATCGCTTTTGAACCATTTGAAAATAGAGGATAGTTTCAAATGATTCAACGACAAATGGTTCTTGGTTGTATCTTGAATAAAAGCTAGTGTTTGGTGGTGCAATTGATTTTCTAAATCGGAAGCGGTATAGGCCGTATTCAACAAACTAGGGCACGAAATGGATGCACAAACAATGGCGAAATGAATGCGTGGCTCGTCAAATTGTTTCCTCAAAATGGAATGTTCTATTTGGTTGAGACTCATTTGCACACCGCCAATGCTAAAGAACTTGGCATCCCAAACAGAATTAATAAATGGAACGGCCAGATTAGAACCAATGTCCTTGATGCTTTTCACAGGATAATGGTCGAGAATGAGCTTGATGGTGAATGCGTTGTAGGCGTTTATCCAGTAAGCCAAGCGTTCTTGCCGTGACCAAGTTGCAGAAGGCAAGCATTTGGACAGCAAACCGAGATAGGCATTCAGTGCCATGCTATCTGCCCGAAAACCAGAATAAGAAACAAACCCTGCAGTGGAAACATGCTTTTGAAGAAGCCGCGACCACGGTTCGTGGTTCAGCACTTCGCACGCGTAAAATCGCGACTCAGGCTGGGCGCAGGATGATAGGGAAATAAAAATTCCTAGAACGAACCCCCAAATGCGAACCACAGAAACGGGCATTATGCTCAGCGGCCGTTTTGCAACTTCTGCAAAATCTCCTGCGCAGCTTTGGCTATTACCGTTCCTGGGCCAAACACAAAAGCGATACCATTGGCAAACAAAAACGCATAGTCTTGATGCGGAATTACACCACCAGCTACCACCATAATATCCTCGCGGCCATACGCTTTTAGCTCTTGGATAACAGCAGGCACAAGAGTTTTATGTCCACCCGCCAAGGAACTCACCCCTACAATATGCACATCGTTTTCTACCGCTTGCTTGGCCACTTCTTTGGGCGTTTGAAACAACGGACCAATGTCTACATCGAAGCCAATATCGGCAAAGGAAGTGGCGATAACCTTGGCGCCACGGTCGTGCCCATCTTGGCCCATCTTGGTCACCAAAATGCGCGGACGCCTTCCTTCCTGCGCTGCAAATTGGTCGGCAGCTTCCTGAGCCGCTACAAAATCTTCGTTTTTCTTCACTTCGCCCGAATATACGCCCGAAATAGAGCGAATTACAGCCTTATATCGCCCAAATTCTTCTTCCATGGCATCCGAAATTTCGCCCAACGTGGCGCGTTTACGGGCTGCATCAATGGCCAATTCCAAAAGATTGCCTTCGCCAGTTTTGGCACATGTGGTAATTGCTTCCAATGCCGTAACAACTTCAGTGGCATTGCGTTTGGCTTTCACTTCCGCCAAACGCTTTAGCTGACCTTCGCGCACGGCATTGTTGTCCACTTCGCGAATTTCCAATATCGATTCCTTCTCCAATTGATAGCGATTCACGCCTACAATTACCTCTTCGCCACTATCAATGCGTGCTTGTTTTCGGGCAGCAACTTCCTCAATGCGCATTTTTGGAAGTCCTGTTTCAATGGCCTTCGACATGCCTCCAAGCGCCTCCACTTCCTCAACCAACTTCCACGCTTTTTCGCAAAGTTCATCGGTCAATTTCTCCAGATAAACAGAACCTCCCCAGGCATCAATAGCCTTGCAGATATCGGTTTCGTGCTGAATAAAAAGCTGGGTATTGCGCGCTATTCGTGCGGTATAATCTGTCGGTAAAGCAATGGCTTCGTCCAACGAATTGGTGTGCAGCGATTGGGTACCTCCAAACACCGCAGCCATTGCTTCCATATTTGTTCGAATCACATTATTGTAGGGATCCTGTTCGGTAAGGCTCCACCCCGAAGTTTGGCAATGCGTGCGCAACGCCATACTTTTTGCGTGTTTCGGATTGAACTGCTTTACTAACTTGGCCCACAACATTCGCCCAGCCCGCATTTTGGCAATCTCCATAAAGAAATTCATGCCGATACCCCAGAAAAACGAAATGCGCGGGGCAAAATCATCAATATCCAGCCCGCTTTTCAGCCCAGTTCTGATGTATTCGAGCCCATCGGCCAAGGTGTAGGCCAACTCAATGTCGGCTGTGGCGCCCGCTTCGTGCATGTGGTAGCCAGACACACTAATGCTGTTGTATTTGGGCATACGCTTGGCGGTGTACTGAAATATATCTCCCACAATCCGCATGCTAGGCGCAGGCGGATAGATGTAGGTGTTGCGCACCATAAACTCCTTGAGAATATCATTCTGAATCGTGCCTTCCAGCTGATCGGGCTTCACGCCTTGCTCCTCTGCGGCCACAATATAAAAGGCCATAATGGGCAAAACCGCCCCATTCATGGTCATGCTCACACTCATTTGATGCAGGGGAATGCCATCAAATAGCAGCTTCATATCCTCCACCGTATCGATAGCAACGCCTGCCTTGCCTACATCACCTACCACTTTTTCGTGGTCGCTATCGTAGCCGCGATGAGTAGCTAAATCGAACGCTACGGAAAGTCCTTTTTGTCCAGCGGCCAGATTTTTCCTGTAAAAAGCATTGCTCTCTTCTGCAGTGCTAAATCCAGCATACTGGCGAATCGTCCATGGCCGACTGACATACATTGAACCATAAGGTCCGCGCAGAAATGGCGGGAATCCTGACGAAAAATCAAGTTGTTGCAATCCTTCCAGCTCCACTGCATAATTATCGGCAGCAACCACAATTCCTTCCGGAGTTTTGAAGGTTTGTCCATCCGTTATTGCCTCCATTTCGGGAGATTTCAGAAAAAAATCGGTGCCTTTAAAATCGGGTTTCATTGGTCATCATTATTCGGAAAAGTGAGCTTTACACACACCAAGCTTACATCCTTAATGCTAAAAATCGCCTCTTACGCTTTATCGTTTGACGCTTCAAACGGAGAAGGATATTTGTTGACGCCTATCAGCACTCGCTCCAATTTTTCAACTTCTGCTGCATAAGCCGCGTCCGTTTTCGAAAATTCTTCTTTCAGATACCCCATTGCTTTACACGTGGAATACCCTCCTTTTTCTTCTATCAATTTGAAAAATTCCCATGCCTTGCGTCCAATAATATCGGTGAGATGCTCCACATAATAGCTTCCAGCAGCTGGGTCAATTACCCGCATCAAACCAGCTTCTTGTCGCATGATGTGTTGCGTATTGATAGCCATGCGCTCAGCCAATTCGGGTTCGTCTTTTCCAAATGGATGTACCGTTAAACTATCCACTCCACCCAAAACAGCGCTCATGGCTTGGGCATTTGCGCGCAGTAAGTTCACGGGCGTATCCAACGAACTTTGATGATTCAATCCTGTTTGCGCATGCACCCATGTTTTCCAACGTTTATCGGATGCGCCATGCTGTTGCATTACCCGCGCCCACAAAAACCGCATTAAGCGAAACTTGGCTATTTCCGGCAAAAAGGAAGAGCCTACAGCCAAACTAAATCCAATATTGTTAGACGCATCTTCAAATGAAAGTCCTTGTAGGCGCAACCCATTCAAAATCTCGTTGCCCCACGCCAACGTTGCACCCAACTGCTGCGGTATGTTTGCTCCTTTGGCGTAGAATTGACCACCATCAAGCCCAATAGCACCAAAAGAATGATAGCGTTTATCGCGCACCAAGGCCAGAGCCAAATCGCCATTCAAATCATCAAACCACAATCCGCCTTTGAGCGAAGCTGGGCTCATGCCGTGTTTCTGCGCCCAATCGAAATAATCGGCCTGAAAACGCAGTGCATTGAACGCATGATAAAACGAAATGGAAATAGCGCTAACCACTACCCCTTGAAACAGAATGTCTATTTCATCGCGGGCAAAGTCTTTTCCATTCAAATCAATGGTTAGGGCCGAGGCTCCTAAGTCCAATTTGTGCAGAATTTCTTCGTTGGCTTGGGCAGCATCTTTCACCAACACATCGCAACACGTAAGCCAGTCATTGTTTTCTTGATTGAACCGCAATGGCCGAATGGTTTGCCCAAACATGGGAAGCTTTTCGGTTTCCGACCGGAAATATGCAGGATGGGCAGAGAAACCATCGCTTTCTTTCCACAAGGGAAGTGCGTTAATATCTGCTCCTTTTAGTTCTTCTTCGGTAAGTTTTTTCCACACCGCATCATCGGTTGGAATGAAGGATTCGAATAGTTTGCTCATAGTCCAAATGTAAGGTTCAACCCAATACCCAATTCCGAATAATTTTCAATCCATCTGGAGTGAGTAAACTCTCCGGATGAAACTGCACTCCAGCCACATCAAATTGCTTGTGACGTATGCCCATTACTTCTCCTTGAGCGTCTGTTGCGGTAACTTCTAAGCTAGCAGGAACAGTATCTTTATCTATAACCCAAGAGTGGTATCGCCCCGTAGGAAACTCTCGCGGCAATCCTTGGAAAAGAGGCTCGTGATTCACTACCACCTCCACAGGAACTGCGACTCCATGCAGCACTTTATTCAAGTTTTTTAGCTTGGCACCAAATGCTTCCCCAATGGCTTGATGGCCAAGGCACACGCCAAGTATGCGTTTGGAGGAAGCATAACGCGCAATAAGTTCGGGCATTATACCAGCATCCTTTGGCAATCCTGGCCCTGGTGACAGCACAATAGCATCAAACAAGACCACTTCATCTAGGGTAATTGCATCATTCCTGCGCACCGTTATTTCATCACAAAATTGCTCTACATAATGCACCAGATTGTAGGTAAACGAATCGTAATTATCGAGAATAAGAATGCGCATTTTGCCCTAATTGACGGGAAAGGCAGTTCCTTTCTTCTTCCATTCCTTGCCTTCAATCTGATAGGCAATGCCAAATTGGAACATATATGCTGGTTGGAAATGCGAGAATGGATGCTCTGATGTTTGAATATCGGAATAGGCAGATTGGCGCGAACGCAACAAAACATCTTCGCCATAACTGCCCGGACCTGCACCCAAGGCAAGGCGAACAAAGAGTTTTTTGCAAATGTTTCCACGCACTCCAATGCCAAAGTGGTGTGCAATTCCGTGGTTTTTCACATCGCGCACCGCACCATATTCATCTCCAGCATCGGTGGTTAAAATCACATCATTTCTCGAACGTAGAAAGGCGTAGTTCAAGTCGTAAAACAAATAGGGCGCAACCCTGCGATGGCTGCCAATGGGAAAATAGCTGTAAGTGAATGCCGCGCCAAACCTCGCCCAGGTGTCTACATGCGTAAATAAATCCTGATGCCATATGTGCGTGCCAAGGGAAAAAGCGTGTTTTTTTCGGGTATGCAAAATCCCTATTCCTACCACTGCGCTTTCGGTGTAGGACATTCCAGTATACGATAGTTCGATGCCCCATTGCGGACTGGGCACTGCTTTTTTAACGCTGTCGGCTTGTTGCGCCAAAGCATTTCCAGCGATAAAAACAAAAGCCAGAAAGGATTGAATAAACTTCATTTTGGTGGCTAGCTTGATTTTCCAAATAACGTATTTTGCAGCCTTACTCGCAAAATAAATTCGCTATGCAACACGCCACTGCCGACTTATGTGATGAATACATTGACCGCCTTCAAGTTGTAGACCCCATGTTTGCCGATTTTGGAGGCATTGGAATGTTTGAAGGGGAAATTTACACCTTGAAAGTGTACGAAGACAACACGTTGGTGCGCACCATTTTGGAAAAAGATGGTTCAGGAAAAGTCCTCGTTATAGATGGTGGAGGCTCGTTTCGGTGCGCCTTGGTTGGCGATAATCTCGCTGCTTTGGCGGTAGCAAACGGATGGCGGGGCCTCCTTGTTTATGGGTGCATTCGCGATGTGCGTCAAATCATGGATATGGAACTTGGGGTGAAAGCCTTGGGGTCAACGCCCGTGAAAAGCGTTAAGCGCAATGAGGGCCAAGAGAATGTTCCGGTGCGCTTTGGTGGCGTTGATTTTATTCCGGGACATTATTTGTATGCCGATATAGATGGCATTGTGGTGGCAGAATGCCAGTTGATTCTTTCGGAGTAAGGATAGTTTAACCTATCTGGAACAATTCCAAGAAATTATTCTTGTTGCTCACTACTGAATAGCGGTCTACCACAGTTTTGCGTGCCGCGGTTGAAAGCTGCGGAAGCTGCGCAGGGTTGGCCAAAATAGTTCGGAAACATTGCTCCCATTCGGCATCCGAATCGCAAATCCAGCCATTGGCGCCATGCGAAACAATTTCGGTATTCACCCCAACAGGGGACACAATTGCAGGAATACCCAAAGCCATGTATTGCAGCGCTTTGAACCCGCACTTGCCTTGCGCCCAGCGGTCATCTTCCAAAGGCATGATGCCCACATCCATCTTCAATAAATCGTCAATTTCGGTTGATTTATTCCAAGCCACAAACTGGTAATTGCGCAAGTCAAAGTGCGGATTGTGGTCGGCAATAACCAGCAGTTCAAAATCAAATTCCGATTCCAGCTTTTGGAGAATAGGAATGATACGATGCAGGTATTTCATTGTGGAATGCGTGCCCGTCCATCCAATTTTTGTGCGTGAGGTGGAAAAAGATTTCACCTGATTGTGCAGGTTTTCGGTGTCTATCGTGGTCGGGTTGATGATGGCTTTGGCGTTGAACTTGGCAGCGTGATTGCGCAGGTAGGCGTTTCCGCAACTCACCTTCCATGCCCAAGCAGCGGTGTTTTCGGCATTGCGATACCGCTTAAAAAATGTGATAAACGGATTGGAAGCCGAAGTGTTTGAAAGCCAAATGGCATCATCAAAATCGAACACTACCTTCTTGCGAAATACTTTGGTAATAAGAAATTCAAAAACGGGTGGGCCTATGGGCGCAGCTTCGCGATGAATAAAAACCACATCAAATTTATGGAGGGTAAACAGGTCGATGATACGCTTCCAAAACCCCAATTTCACTTTCCATATTTTGAGAAAAAGCTTGCCCGGCCGATACAAGATTTGCATGGCCTGTTCATCCAAAAAAGGGCGAACGCTAAAGGAAAAACCACTTTCGGTGAGCAAATCGAAGTACTGCTCGAAACGGAAGCGCTGGCTTGGTGCAATGCCCAATGGATAGGGCACTATAAAAAGGATGCGCTTGGCCGGCTTACTCATGAGTAGATTGGCAAAAATAGGCGCTGATGCTACTCTGTGAAATTCAGCTTCCAAATGGATACCGATCGGTCGTCTGACACCGAAACTAAGGTAGCATCATCTGCCCAAAGCAGCTTGTTTACCGAAGTTCCATGGCCTGCATTGTTGGCTTTATTGATGGTAGTTAGCGGTTTCAAACTTGCTGCATCCCAAATGCGGATGGACTTATCCTTGCTGCAGGTGGCGAAATACTTGCCATCTGCCCGAAAAAGGATATGATTGACGGTGTACATGTGCGGAATAATGTCCTGCACCAACGCATAATTATCTGCTACCGACCATTGCCGCAAATGCGCATCGCGACCACCGCTCATCAAAAACAACCCATCAGGTGAATAGGTAAGCGAAAACAACGAATTGGTATGATGGGTTAATGCATACTTCAAGCTTCGATTTTCCAAGCTGAACACCCGTATGGAATTGTCGGAATAGCCTACGGCAAATTCCTTCCATGCCGCATTGATGGCAATGGTGCGGGCCGATTGCTCGGATGGGCGGAACCGCGTGATGGTCTGCCATTGTTCCATGTCCACCACTGTCACCGAACCATCGCCACAGGCCACGAACAGCAGACCGTCCAGCAATTGGATGTCGAAGATGGCTGCATCGGTGAGCTTGAGCGAACGGACCTGTTGCCGC
>Ga0247843_1005043_pt1 | contig 18880 bp, 11 predicted proteins | sample LaCruzMarch2017__FD_192420 | JGI IMG/M metagenome (GOLD analysis project Ga0247843, IMG submission 192420) | Freshwater microbial communities from meromictic Lake La Cruz, Castile-La Mancha, Spain - LaCruzMarch2017_8m | ecosystem: Environmental > Aquatic > Freshwater > Lake | place: Spain...
CTCATTTTGGCCCTAATGCCCAAGCTATTGCCAGTAAATTAGAGGATGGTTTAAAAGCCACTATTTCGAGACCTGGTATGTTGTTTGAAGCTTTAAAATTTCGATACTTTGGTCCTGTAGATGGGCATGATGTAAATCATCTGGTACGTATTTTCAAAGACCTAAGTCATATTCCTGGGCCTAAGCTATTGCATTGTGTTACTGTAAAAGGTAAGGGTTTTGAGCCAGCAGAGAAGGACCAAACCTTATGGCATGCACCCAGTTTCAATTTTGATAAAGTAACAGGAAAGGCATTTGAAAAACCCAAAGAGAACCCTAAGCCGCCTCGTTATCAGGACGTATTTGGTCATACCTTGGTAGAATTGGCGAAAGCCAATCCAAAAATCATGGGCATTACACCGGCGATGCCTTCAGGTTCCAGTATGAATATTATGTTGAAAGAAATGCCGGATCGCGCTTTTGACGTAGGGATAGCAGAGCAGCATGCCGTTACTTTCTCTGCAGGCCTAGCCACTCAAGGATTAATACCATTTTGCAATATATATTCTTCATTCATGCAAAGGTCTTATGACCAAGTGGTGCATGACGTAGCATTGCAAAACCTTAATGTAATATTTTGCCTAGACCGTGCCGGATTAGCTGGTGCCGACGGCCCTACCCATCATGGCAATTTTGATATTGCCTATATGCGTTGCATTCCTAACATGATTGTGAGTGCGCCAATGAATGAGCAAGAACTTCGGAATCTCATGTTTACAGCATCGCAAGATAATATGGGACCTTTTACAATTCGGTATCCCAGAGGTAATGGTGTAATGCTAGACTGGCGCACTCCGCTGGAATTGTTGCCAATAGGAAAAGGGAGAAAACTTAGAGATGGGCAAGGGGTTGCGGTATTATCATTAGGTCATATTGGCAACTATGCCATTACAGCATTAGATCGCTTGGCAGTAATGGGCATAAATGCCGGTCATTATGATATGCGTTTTGTAAAACCCTTGGATGAGGCTATGTTGCACGAGATATTTTCTCAGTATACTGCTATCGTAACATTAGAAGACGCTGCATTACAAGGCGGCATGGGCAGTGCAGTACTAGAATTTATGGCAGACCATGGTTACCAAGCCACAGTGAAGCGTCTAGGTATTCCGGATACGTTTATTGAGCACGGCACACAGGATGAGCTCTATACAGAGTGTGGATTTGATATTGCCTCGATAGAAGCTGCTGTGACTGCACTATATGTTCCCGCTTAAATCGCTTCATTCAAAATCACTTTTGTAGCTTATGCTTGATAGCGTTGTTTGTTATATTTGAATCCATCTATCCTACATTTTTTCATTAGGCTGAGCCCTACTCCTCAATTGTTAATGGTTAATTGTTAATGGTTAATTGTTAATTGTTAATGGTTAATGGTTAATGGTTAATGGTTAATTGTTAATGGTTAATTGTTAATGGTTAATTGTTAATGGTTAATGGTTAATGGTTAATTGACTGTTTATGTTTTCAGTGAAATTCGTAATTGATAATTCGAAATTCCCATAAAACCCATCAAAATCAAGAACTCATTGCTTCCGAGAACGCACTAATTACCATAGGTATCAGGCATATCATTGGGGTCTTTTTTGATGCCAGAATTAAAGACCATCTGAATTACAATGGAGCCAAGAAATCCGATAAGAAATAAAGTCAATGGATTGGTCATACCTGGGGTTTGCGCCCATTGAGCATCCACCATCTCTTCAGGTGTTGAAATCAGTGCAAACAACCAAGGAGAGATTAAAAAGGCATTCAGCATATGCAGAATTACAAAGACAGACCAAATCAGGCAGCCTCCCTGAATTCGAGTGACCCAACCCTTTCGCATCATGATAAGATTGGCAATAATATGTAAGCCCAGAAAAATAAAAACAGAATTAAAGGTCATATAGAATTGTGTAAGAGCTTGAAACCATGCACGGGAATTTCAGCAGAGTACCTAAAGCCAAAGACGTCTGCGAATTTATCTTTTAAAATATTTTTTACTAAATCCATATCTAGGGCATAGCCTACTTCATTCTGTAAAGAGGTTACATCCTTATCTTTTATGCCACAAGGAATGATATGTTGGAAATAATCAAGGTCGGTATTCACATTAAAAGCGAAGCCATGCATGGTTACCCATCTACTGCATCGTATGCCAATCGCGCAAATTTTTCTCGCTTGAGGCGTGTCTGGTTCAATCCAAACACCAGTGTATTCGGGTAGCCTACCAGCATGAATATCAAACTCTTTTAATGTTAAGATTATAGCCTCCTCTATATTTCGGAGATAGATATGTATATCAGGAATAAACTGCTCCAAATCAAATATAGGATATCCTGTAATTTGACCAGGCCCATGATAGGTAATATCCCCTCCTCGATTATTGGGATAAAAAGCGATTCCGTGTTGATCTAATTCTTGCTGTGTAAGTAACAAGTGCTCTACCTTTCCGCTTTTTCCAATTGTATAAACAGGGGGGTGTTCACAGAATAGCAGATAATTCTCTGGTACTTCTAGTGGCTTGTCTACCTGAAGTCGATTATTCATTTTGATACCAGTAGAGATAGCGAGTAATGCTTCCTGAAGATTCCATGCCTCAGAATACCCGATATTATTCATATCTCTATACCATACGGATGGCAAGGCATTCATCGACAAGCGCCTCCCCCAAAACAAAAAGAATGACTTGCTATCATACCTAAGCCATGCGTATGCTGATCATAGGGGATAAACACAAGGGGCTGAAGTCTATTTACTCCCATTATCTATCTCCAAAACTAAAACCAACTGTATCATGTTCAAAATTACATTGTTTACCCCAACATCGTTCATAATCGCATTCAATAATATGTGAAAGATTGCACAATTTGAATGATGAAAAAAGCACACAACCTAAAAGCGGGTCATAAGCGAAGCTAGAGTCCGAGCAAAACCAATTTACAATCAATATTTTAACAATGCTTTTAAATGAACCATGTAATAAAATACAATTTAAAAAGGATAAAAATCAGGGAAAACGCCTTCAAAATTTCCATGGAATGGTTGGATACAGATGCTTACCTTTATCTTTATGAAAATATACACTACATCAGAACCCGTAGATTTAAGCAGAATCTCAACAGAGAAGCCTGACAATCTTGACAATAAGCAATCGTTAAAGCAGGAGATTAAAGAAATTACAGAGGGCATGCGTTCGTATCAGCAGAAATTATACGCAGAGGGCAAGCAATCGCTATTGGTAATTATGCAGGGTATGGATGCGTCTGGCAAAGATAGCACCGTGCGACACGTATTTGGGAGCTTAAATCCGCAAGGTGTGCAGGTGTATTCATTTAAACAACCTGAGGCATCCGAATTATCTCGAGATTTTTTGTGGCGTGTACATAGAGAAGTTCCAGCCAAGGGCAATATCAGGATTTTCAATCGTTCACACTATGAGGATGTATTAATAGGCAAAGTGCGGGAATTGCATACCCCAGAGCGTATCGAGCAGTATTATGGCCATATTCGAAATTTTGAAAAATTACTTATAGATACTGGCACGCAAATCATTAAATTTTTTTTACATATCTCCAAATCTGAGCAGGAGAAGCGATTAAAAGAACGCATGGAGAATCCTGAAAAGATGTGGAAGTACCATGCGAGTGATTGGAAAGAGCGTAAAAAGTGGAAGTCATATGAGAAGGCCTATGAAATAGCCATTTCGGAAACAGCAAGTGCAGAGGCTCCGTGGCATGTCATACCCGCGGATGACCGTCAGTATCGTGACTATTTAATTTCAGGAATTGTACTTGAAAAACTAAAAGCCATGAAACCGGAATTTCCTGGCATGTCAGCATAAATAAAAAGACATTCATTGTTTACGTATATAAGGCCCTATGTCCATATCCCGAAGATTTAATAAGCCTCCATATTCTATTAAAAAGCGTCCAAATGCTTCAACGATTCGTGGTGCCAGAAAAAGTTGGCTTGAAATGACTTCTGAAATAGATTACTATAACAGATTATATTTAGAACGAGAGCAGAAGTTAACAGAGAAACAAACGTACGCACTGCAGCACTATATGGGTGCATACATTGAATTTCTTGCAGCTCAACTGAACCGCATGGAGGGCATGTATAGTTTATACTGTGAGTACAAACTCAATCCTCCGAAAAGAAAATCTCAATCCTTGCTAGATGAAACCCGAGGATTATTAGTCTTATATATCAAAGACTATCTCAGCTATAAGCCAACACCAGATATAGAAACTGCCGAGCGCTGGGATTGGATTATACAGACGATTAAAACGGAATTAGAAGATGTAAAAGAGCCAACCGAAGCACCAGCAAAAGAGCCGGAACTCAGTGATGTAGAAAAACTAGAGCAAGATAAAAAGAGAATAGAGCGGGGCTTTCGTCAAATGGGCTATATCGTTAATTATACCGGATTAAAGCCCGGCATGAGTGAGAAAGAAAAAAAGCAATTACATAGCGACCACTGGGACCAAGCTGAATACAATCCAGAATTATGGACTACAAAACAGGGCACCAAACGCTATGAAAGCATGCTGAAGCGTGCAGAAAAACTGAAGGGTATTCGAAAAGCAGAGAAAGAAATATTAGATACCAAGTATCTGATATTGCAAAATTTATTAGAAAATAAGCCCACGGATAACAACCAACAATTATCCTGGAAATCTGAAAAAAGAAAAGAATTGTTCCGATGGTTTCAGGATGCAGAACTTGAACATATGTTTGCATTAGAATATGAATTAGATCCTGAAGGTCAGGAGATGCAGACCCTAGATTATAATATTCATGAGTGGAGTGAAATGAAGGGAATGCTGGATCGTGTGATATATGCAAAGAGGGTCAAAAGCGAAAAAATATATCAAGAAGAAAGATTCGAAAAAATATACAGAATGACCAAGAATCCTGATGTTTTGAATCATGCGGATGTGCAAGAAATAGAAAAGGATTTAATGTCAAGAACGAATGAACTCAATCGACAGGCGAACATATTCAAGACAGGCGACAAACAGCATAAACAAATAGTGCCATATCAGGTGTTACGCAACTTTTTTGGAATGCAAGATGACCTCATTAGATTTCTATATAGCACAGAATCGAATGGCGCCAAGAATACAAAAACCAATAGCTAAACAAGCTCTGTGTCTATCACAAAGCAAGTAGCTACCGCACAGGTATTCATATAGTCAAGACTTGCGAAGCCAAGCCGTTTCTGTCCAACAGAATCAATCAAGTTGCCATACCCGCAATATTTTGATGAACTCAATGATTCTATGTACTTTAGTGCATCATGTTATCAGAAACAGAGAAGCTATCGAGATTAATTACAGGACGTAATGAGAGTTATTTCCAATCAGATATAGATTCAGCGCGAAGGTATTTCGAGCAGGAGATTCCAGGTAGTACCTGGCTTATTCCCGGCGGTGCAGGCAGTATTGGCTCTGCATTCATTCATGCCTTAATTCCATATCAACCCAATTGTATCATTATAATAGATCCGGATGAAAACGCGCTTGCACATTGTGTGCGCAGTATTCGAAATTCTTTTTTGCCTGAGGAATTACCCGAAATTAAAACCTACTCAATCAGTATCGGTCACATGCTATTTCCAGAGTGGCTAAATTCTCAAAAACCCATAGACTATATTTTTAGCTTTGCAGCGCGCAAACATGTGCGTGCTGAGCGTGATTTATATTCTTCACTGGCAATGCTAGAGTGTAATATACTGGCGCATCAACAATTATTGGAATGCCTAAGTAAGAAAAAGGTGAAAGGCGTATTTTTTGTTTCTACAGACAAGGCAGCAGACCCAGTCAGTTTAATGGGAGCATCAAAGCGCATAATGGAACAAGTCTTATTTAGTTATTCTGATTATTTTCCGGTACAAACCTTGCGCTTTGCGAATGTACTATTTTCAGCGGGCAGCATAACGGAATCATTCTTAAAACGGTATCGATCTCATCAGGCATTTGCTTGTCCTGGAGATGTGGCAAGATATTTTATCAGTGAATCCGAGGCGGGTCACATGTGTTTACTTTCAGCGATGGGTCAATCTACTGAAAACATTTGGATACCGACGCTAGATCCACAAAAGCATCAGAAACCCCTCATCGAAGTCTTGCTCCCATTGCTAGTAAATTGGGGTATTGTTCCTTTTTACTGTACAGATGAGCGGGAGGCTATTTATACTGCATTGCATCGCAAAGGCACCGAACCTTGGCCAGTATTGATTACCCGCACAAACACATCAGGAGAAAAACCTTATGAAGTATTTATTGGCAAGGGTGAGAAAATGAAACCTAAGAGTCCATACACCCATCTTGCGGCTGTAGCTCCTATAAAGGGAAACACAAAATCGATTCAACAAATGCTAAAGGTAATTCACCACGCAATGTCATCACCCGAACAAAATATGCATGAAGTATATCAATGGCTGCAGGCTACATGTCCAGGCTTTGTGGCTCCAAACAAGAGTAACAGCTTAGATGATAAAGTTTAGTCTTCTACTGGTCCTAGTTTAGGATTTTGCTTATGTCGAAGCGCATCCCTTTTATTTCTTTTCTCAAAACCACGGATTAGGGCTTCTTCCAAATTGACTCCGGTCTGATTTGCCAAACAAATTACTACAAATAACACATCTGCTAATTCATCTGACAAGTCATGATCCTGTTCTGAGGATTTGAATGACTGATCACCGTATTTTCGGGCAATAATTCTTGCTACTTCTCCTACCTCCTCTGTTAGTATTGCCATATTGGTTAATTCGGAGAAATAGCGTACCCCTGTGGTTTGAATCCATTCATCTACCTTATGTTGCGCTTCTGTTATGTTCATAATTCTATTTGATAATTTATATTACGAATTGGTATCCAGGCTGATAGTTACCGGCCCGTCATTGAGCAAAAGGACTTTCATATCCGCAGCAAAAATACCGGTTTGCACCTTCAAACGGGTTTGACTTTGAAAATACTGCACGAATGCATCGTACAATTGTTTGGCTTGTTCTGGAGGTGCCGCCTGAATATAGGAGGGTCTATTGCCTTTTCTACAATCAGCAAATAAAGTAAACTGGGAAACGATTAGAATATCCCCCTTTGTGTCCTCAACAGAGAGATTCATTTTCCCTTCTGAATCAGACATCACTCTAAGTTGCAAGATTTTGCGTGTCATCCATTCCATCTCTTTGCGGGTATCAGTTGGAGAGAAAGCCACCAATACTAATAAACCAGGACCGATAGCACCACAAACGGTATCTTGCACGGTAACGGAGGCTTGCTGCACTCGTTGAATAATGACTCGCATATTAAGAATTTCTGAACATTGCAGCAATATTTTCATACTGTGCTGCGGTTTGTATTCGATACAATTTCAATCCATTATAGGAAATTGCCTTGGGCAAGAATTTAAAATTATAACCAGACGCCACAGAATATTCTGCCATAGGCTGTTCTTTCATTTCAGAATCTGGTTGATAACAAAGCCAGAAGACACCACCCGGATAGGCTTCAAAGTGAAATTTATCCATGGTATGCACCAGGGTAAAATCATGCAAGGGATTGGAATGATAAAAGCCAATGGCTTCATCTATTAGCAAAACTTTCTCTTGTTGAGGCAAGGTATTCTCAATCCATGCTAATACTTTATCTGGATCTCTCTCTTCGTATTGTGCAAATGTACTTACCATTCGCGTAACACAAGGATACATAGCCATAGATAAAACCCCAAATACAATGAATTGTCTTGCCCATAGATACCATTTTCTGACTTGAGCGTCTGGGAATAAATATCCCAAAAACAAAGGGGCGGCACACCAAACCGAGAGGGTTAAAGGTAAATTATATCTAGGAAAATCGCCAACGGCGAACAATAGAAACAGAAACTGAGCCCACATGAGTAGGGTCCAAAAGCGTATTTCTTTTTTAGAAACAAATAATAAGATCCCCGCTGCGAGCGACAATATTAAGAGCAAAGGGGTCAATTGCTGCAATTCATACCACGCGAAATAACGATTATACAAAAAGCTGGAAACGCTCTGAAAAACATTGTCATATACGATTGCTGTATGATCACCGCCGTTGGCAAATAATTGTGCTGGCAGCATCTGAATATGGGGGGCGATATATATAAAGAATGCGGCAATCGGAATGAGAGGGAGAAAGATGTATTTCCAATTATATTTTTGGTGTGCCCAGATATCAGCAAAGAAGAAAGCAGCGGCAATCCAAAAAACAGGATGCACAAGTACCAAAGCGCCGGTGAGAAAAGCAGCAAGCAGAGGATACAAGCGGGTGTACTTTAAGGCTGCGAGTGCCATAAACAGAGCAGCTCCTAGTATATCCATTCGCATACTTCTTGCGGCTTCAAAAACAGCCTTATCTCCAGCAAGCAGTAAGGTAAAAAGCAAGGCAAGATATAATGACTGGGTTTTTTGCTTGAAATATAGGAGGGCAAAAATAGCAGTGCATAAAAAGACAATAAAACCAGGCAATCGGGACATAAAAACGGTATCGGGCAGAAAGAAATAGGTTGCGCCGAGTAATAATTGCCATAGTGGCATGTGTGCGAGGACAATAGTTTCGGTGCCTTCAAAGTGCCATAGTCGGCTACTCATGCCTTTGCCTTGTGCGATATTTCTGCCAATATCTACAAACATCACTTCATCAATCCAGACGATAGGAGTCGTATTGAGCATAAACAGAAGGGCAGCCACCATAAAAACCAACATGCTAGCAGGTAGTGCGGGATGGCGCATAAAAGGCATAAAATCAGCCTCTCAGTAAATCTAGCAGATACTTACCGTATCCGCTTTTGATGAGTTTTTGAGCCTGCACTTCAAGTTCTGCATCGCCGATATACCCCATTTGCCAAGCAATTTCTTCGATACAACCAATTTTTAGCCCTTGTCTTTCTTCAATAATTTGAACAAAATTGGAGGCCTGCAATAAGGAATTATGCGTACCCGTATCGAGCCATGCCGTACCTCTACTCAACACCGCTACCTTTAATTGACCCTGTGCAAGATAGGTTCTATTTACATCTGTAATTTCCAATTCACCTCTGGGAGAGGGCTTTAAAGCAGCCGCAATACCCACTACTGCATTATCATAAAAATAAATACCAGGCACAGCATAATTAGACTTTGGCACATCGGGTTTTTCTTCAATACTAATAGCCTTACCCTGCTGATCAAATTCAACAACACCATACCGTTCAGGGTCAGAGACATGATAAGCAAATACAACACCCCCATCCGGGTTGGTCGCATTCTGAAGTGTAGCAGGCAGACCTTCGCCATAGAAGATATTATCCCCTAGTATCAGGGCTACTTTATCAGTGCCAATAAAATCTTTTCCAATAATAAAAGCTTGTGCCAAGCCGTCTGGAGATGGCTGCACGGCATAGGAGAAAGCCATCCCAATTTGTTTACCGTCACCCAGTAGATTCTGAAAACCGGGCAAATCCTGAGGTGTTGAGATAATGAGAATTTCCCGGATACCAGCCTGCATAAGGGTAGATAAGGGATAGTAAATCATGGGCTTATCATACACGGGCATCATTTGCTTGCTCATGGCAATAGTCAAAGGGTGCAAACGCGTGCCGGAGCCCCCGGCAAGAATAATTCCTTTCATGTTGTTTGGCTTATAATGCCTAAAATTAATAAAATACGGCTTATCAGCCGGCGATTGAAATGAGTTCTCTCAGTATTTTAACAATTTTCATTTGCTGAGGCAATGTTAGCGTAACACTACCCGGAATACTGAGAGCATGGGTATATAGGTCTCTTGCCGCATTGCCATTACCGATACAGATAGCCTGTTTAAACTGTGGCTGAGCGTGCAAGGGCATCCAAACTTCACTTGCAGATATATTGTGTGCATGTAGTGTTTGTATCCAAGTATCTCGCAATGGCACTTTACAAACATTTAACCATGCATTGGGGGCATCGCTTTGCGCATAATCTTGCCATTGTAAGGCTCCCAATTCATTGCGGTAGATATTCATAATATTTTGTTTCTTCTGTATGAAATCATCCAACCTTTCAAATTGTGCCAAAGCCAAAGCGGCACATATGTCTGGCATGCGATAATTATAGCCAATCAAATCATGCGAATACGCTGAATTGGGGATTTTTGCTTGTCGTGATAGATGTCGCAAATAAGTAGCGTCACTCGCATTTTTGCACAATATCAAACCCCCACTGCCAGCTGTAATTATTTTATTCCCATTTAAAGAAATACAACCCCAGCGCCCAAAGGTACCTACGTGAGCGCCCTGTAATCTTGTACCCATAGCACCAGCAGCATCCTCTATCAATGAAATATTTCTACCTTGCAGCATCAGCTCAAATGCGTGTGCAGGAGCTGGGAAACCAAAGGCATGCACCAGAATCATTGCGCGAATTATACTACCTGATGCCTTATGAATAGTATTTCCATTTTGATAGACGCAATTATTCTGTAACCATGAATTACAAAGCTCAGGATCTGCTTGCCATGAAACAGGGTCAATATCCATAAATATCGGCGTTGCATTACAATAACGCACAACATTAGCAGAAGCAATAAAGCTTACATCTGAAACCAGAACAGAATCCCCCGGCATTACGCCTGCACCTAATAGCGATAAATGCAAGGCCGCCGTTCCAGAATTTACTGCTACTACATCAGCAGCACCCGTGTAGTTGCTAACAGCAGATTCTAGCGCTTCAGTCTTAGGACCAGCAGAAGACACCCAACCACTAACAATCGCCTGCTGCACATACTTCCATTCTGTATCAGAAAAAGAAGGCTCACTCAAGGGTATCATAACATTGGACTCATCCATATAAAAGCAATACTTTCAGAAAAAATTAAAACAATATTTGCGCTTTCCAATATCAGCCTAAAAAGGTCATACTTAACCGGTAAGTGAGAATCGCAACTGAATACCAAAATTGGTAAAAGAAGTTGGGAACGAAGTAGCCACCGCAGGTCTATTAATTGTATGATCTACGAAGGCGCGAACATTCAATCGTTTGCTGACCGTATAATCTACCGAAGGTGCAATACTAATGGTCGTATTTCCATTGGTAACTGGTGCTGGGCCAAAGAAATCAAGGGTACGATTATGTGTCTTTGTATCGCGTACAGAAATACGCATTTGTGCATTGAGTGCATTCTTTAGGTTAATCGTTTTGCCAAATACCTTAATAGATTGATTTAATTTATCTTTTCGCCAACCAAAATTAAAAGAAAGATCACGCCCTTTGGCTTCTGTTAATTGCTTATTTCCCACATTAAAAGCAAGGTTACGATCTCTATTATAATCAAAACCAGTAGTCATACCATTTTTCCAATTCATGTTTACCCCAATAAAAGGAGAAAACTGCTCGGTAATCATAACGGTATTAATTGTATAGCGTGATTGGAAATTAAACATATTCCGCATATTGCCACTTACATCTCTTTCAGATTCGAGTTGTTGAATATCTGCGGAAAATCCGTCGCTATTTATATTTCGAGCCTGCAAGTTTCGCACAAAATTACCAACTGTATAAGTACTTCTGTAAGCATGATTAATGGTTATGGATTTAAACAACTCTTTCAGCCCCGGCAATTTACTAAGACCAGCATAGGTGGCAGTCCAATTCGGCAGTGGAATTGCTGGAAATGGATTCATGGCAATTAAATTTACATTGGAGAAACCATACGCTGATAAAAAAGCAGGAATAAGCACTTCCTGTGAGGAACGATCATATCCCGAAAAATACCCATCGCTCAATTCAAATTTTTCATTGTCTCCACCATAGAAGGGTGTATTATTAGCTAAACGTCGAGAAATAATCCTTCTATTGTCAGAGAAACGGCTAAACGTTTGAGAGGTACTATCCACTCTTCCAAAGTGGGAGGGCAATGCAATATAACTAATTGAATAAGATCCCGACTCGGTGGCACTAGAGTTAACATAATCATCTTGATCACGATTGAAGTTATAGACCGAGGTTCTATTCAGCGATGAATTTCGACTTAAGACAAGATCTACCTTTAAATCTTGAATGAGGACAAACCCTGTTTTGGCGGTAAATGTATTATTACGGGTTTGTGCGTACAAATTCACCATATCGGGATCTTTCGTTATCCATCCATTTCGCCCGGCCATAGACCGCGGGTCATTTTGACTACCGAGTATAAACGGAATACCCGGCGGCAATGACCTAGGGAAACTCCCGAGTGAATCGGGTGGTAGATATCCGAAATCGAGACCGAAATTATCGGTTTGAGGAATATAGCCCGGAAGTGTAATGCCTCTATTATCCTGAATATTGACATCAAGGGTCTTCATACTTAATAGCACTCTCAGCACTTCACGACCGGCTGCTTTCACAAATTTAAATCTATTCTTGACCGTATCGGCCGTTACAGATACGGCCTTAGGCGGATCCAGCGCCTTCTGTAGTTTGGGAAACTTCTTATAAAAATTAGCAAGATTAACATTAGGAGATGTAGAAATGGTACGCGTATTACTTGCAATATTCCCTAAAGATAAATTTTGCAGTTGCGCTGATTCCCATCGATAGCCGGCGTTGTAATTCACCGTATTCGAAATAAAATTTAAGGATTTAATTTTATCAAATGGCATTTTATAGGTTAAACTAATGTTTTGATTAAAACTAATATTTCGACCAAAATTAACACTTCTGAAATGACCCTTATCCGGGTCTTTACCTAAAGAGAAGAAATTATCACGAATTGAATCTTTTTTGGCCTGTGTATCTGCTAGACCATAAGGCTCATCTACCCTCGCAACATTGGCAGCTGTATAATTAATGCCTAAACTTTTAAATAAGTCCCACCGCATTGTGTAGTTACGATTAATAAGAAAGTTATTTGTATAATTAGGATCAATAGGTGCTGCGTTGGCAGTAGACCTAAACAATCTTTCTTCGAATTGTCGTATACCATTTACCTGCACGCCAAAACTTTTGGGAAGCAATCCTATATTAAAATCCCGAATCAGATTAGATTTCGCACCTTCTTTTTTACTCTTAAAGGGCATAAATACTTTAGGCCTAAAAGCATAATTATAATCTATACCTCCATTCCAAATTCTATTGGTTTGATGTTGTAAAATATGGCTTCGCATATATTGTTCACTATAGCCATACGTAAAGGCAAAATTTTCTATTTGATATAATCTTGTTTTCCGATCCGGGTTCATTCTCATTTTGCGCACATTATTAAATGAATAAGCGCGATTCTGCATATATTCCTGATTTGCCTTCTTAATTGAATCTCGAAGCGCTTCATCCGGAATCGTTTCAAGGGATTCTAGAAATAATATATCTGGATCTAGTGGGCTAAATTGATAATCTTTAAAGCTTTCAGAATAAGCTAGAAATACGGGTATTTGTAGTCCCCAATTCTTCGGGGTAAACTTACCCATTTCGAAAGTTCCTTGCCCGCCATAATTTGTAATAAAGAAACGATTACGGTCATTTATTTTGGATTCAATACTACCGAATCCGGGTGTCATATGAGCCGCGTTGAGCGTAACATTAGCAAAGTCTGCAAATTTTAAATTTAAGCGCGCATTAGCAGCCCAACCATTTTCTTGATAAAAATCTGTTACGCGTAACTCGTTTATCCACACCTCTCCACAAATGGGCCCTTCACCATCTTTGGGATTTCGAATACCCACCATAATATCTTTTACATTATTTAATTGTGGATTTCCAATTACCGACATTCGGTGACCCTTATCTGTAATAATTGAATACTTATCAGTAAGTGATAATTTACCACTGCCGACTTCTAGGTTTCGTTGTGTTTTGAGCTTTGTAAGCTCTTCGAGGATTACATCAAATTCATTTTCTTGAGGCCATACGGCATAACGAGCGGGGTCTTCAGGATCGGGTCCGGGCAGATACAATCCAGGCTGACTGGGTGTTAGCGGGATCTCTACTTCATAATAATTTTGGACATAATCTGTACCAATTCTCATGAAAGCGCGAATATCACCTTTTTCATTAATATTACTCACATTAGGCGCCAATGCCGCTTCAGCATGCACGAACATCTTTAGGCGAGTATAACTTCTAAAATCAAAATTAACATGCTTAAAAACGCCTCGACCTTCGCCATCGGGTAAATTACAAGTGCGCAGCACCAAAGCTTGCTCATTTAATAAGGTATTCGTAGTAGGGTCACCTGGATTTACCTGTCTTTGAATTCTTGGCGGAATCACATAATTAATGGGCTGCCGACCTCCGTTCTCTTCGATATTAATGGTAGCGGCCTCAAAGAAAGCAGGGTCATTCGAAGGGTCACTGATAATTACTTCTGCATCATCTCCTACGTTTCCTCTAAACGACCTCCATTGCGTTGCTACCATTTGAAATTTAGCAAAACGCAAAATAACCTCCTCAGAAAATCCGGTCATATACATGCGTACAAAATCAATAGCTTTAAAATTCTGAATCCCATTCACAGCACGACCACTAATAAGGGGTACACGAAATTGATACCAATCAATCGTATCTACCTGGTCATTGGCTAATTTTACCTCTGATCGAATTTGATCTACCACATAATTTCTGCCCACCACAAGATCAGAAGGATTCATCCGCACTTTATACTCAAAATATTCTTCCGTAAGATTTAGAGTATTACTTCTATTAATATCTTCGTTGTCGGGAAACTGATAATTAGAGGGTACGCCTTGTGCACCGTTACCATCTGGAATAGGGGAATTGTTTTCATAACCATTATAATCGCGGTATCTTCCAATAATAGAAGAATCTTGAGGGTAATCTGCGAAGAATTTAAAATTATCGGTCGATGGGTCATTTTGGATTCTATCCATGACTTGCGTATTTCCGCCGGTCAATGCACCCATGGCAGCAACAAAGTCAGCATGAAATAAATCACTGCCTTCTTCCTCATCTCTTAATCCGTCTAGGCCCACATCCTGAAATTTCCGAGCCTCAGGATTATTATCAAATGCATTATTCGGCGGAATAAAAGTAGGGTATCTACCCCATCGAGTCGTATCAGTATTGGCACCTGAACCATCAGGAGGCAAGCCATTTTCAAAATTTCTTTGACCATCCGGAATTACGTCCTCACTTATTTTTCCTAGATTTAACACCAATTGCCCATTCGTAACAGCGTTTGGATTATATTTAAAGGGATCCATAATCCAGAATTCTATAAACTCCACATTGGTGGCTTCAAAATCTGTATTACCGGTAGTTTGCCGCATAAGCCCTGCCCAATTTTGGTCTGGCGTTGTAAACTTACCCGTAAGCGGATCTACCTCTCCCGGAATTGCATTATAATTGTATGGCCCTCTTTCACCCGGCATATAATGCATGATAAAATCGAGCAACAAATTATTGCCTGCCGTAGGTGTAAGATTAGGAAACACTTCACGCGGTGATAATTGACGCATGTAATGATTCGATAGATATTCTTGTCTTTTATTCTCTGAAAAATAATCTCTGGGATTATTATAAAAAGAGGGGTCAATTCTATACCATGCTAATTTTGCTCTGGTAAAATTCTTAGAACGCACATCTGTACTTGTAGGCCTTACGAGATCTGAGCCTTCTGGAAACGAAGCCAGAGTCCATTGAAATGGACTCGAATAATCTTGTATCGATTTTGTACTTTCAAAATCATCGAGATATGAAATTCCTTTTTCGGTATCATTTTTTACCTGCCGAGGCAAACCGGGTAATAGCTGAGCAAATTCACCAGTAAAGTTCAAGGTAGACTTTTCTCGCGTACTCAACAATGGAAGTTTATCAATAAGATCCGTCATGAGTTTAGATTCTGCTTGCCAAGCAATATCAGTACCCCAAATAGTATTCGATACGGGCTCATCCCCCAGAATAATTTTTTGCGTAATCGGTCTTTCATTAAGGTGCATAATGGTAGCGCCTACATTCAGATTTTTTGCGAGTTTCATATCAAACCTAGAACCCACTAGGGTTTTGGGTTGCATGGCAAATAGGGTTAGCGATTCAAAAGTAATTTTGATATCCTGACCTGAGCTACCCACTCCAGGATTAATGATACTTACCCTGCCTGCCTGATAATTAACAGTAAAATCAACGCCTTCAGTAAGTTGAGCACCACCCACCGTAACCCTTACAGAGCCAGGCGCTAAATTCATGGTATTCAAACTAATATCAGTACCAACTGAGGTTTGATAATTACCCTTCAAATAATAACGATTAACCTGAGGAGAGAAGGCAATGGCATCTGCGCGAGTTCTGGTATATAAGCTATTGAATACATATTGGTTTATATCCCTAGGATTATTCTCTAGCTTTTGGGCCAGGTGAGAACCAAAAGGTTCCAGCACTGGAAATATAATAAAGCCCCGCTCTGCATCTACTGTTTTCTTGTCTATAAAGTCAAATAAGTTATCGGCGCCAAGCTCAGAATTATTTCTTAGTCTATCTAAATTGGTAACCTGAATTAAAGGAACATTTCGAACGCTTCCGGTAGGAAGATAATTAATATCGCCAGCACCTCCGGTAGATTGAAAGAAAATATCTAACCTAAAGTTTTCGGGTTTGAGATTATAACCACCAATAGAATAAATATTCTTCATCATCAAATCCCAGGCGGGATATTGCTTACCTAAATCATCAACCGGATTAACGCTTGAGCGTTTCAACATTTTAAGGAATAATAGATTGGGTGTTTGCTGATCCGAAGGTGCGTCTTGTGTAAATTCCCCTACTTTGTATACGGTATTACTTGGGTCGCCAATGATGGTATAATCATATGCCACGAAAACCACTTCATTATTCTGCAGTCTGGAGTTTAAAGAGATATATCCTAATTCTCTATTGATTCGAAAGTCATTGTTTTCTACCAACATTCGCATATTGTCGGTCACTTCAAAATCCTGACCTTGCCGTAGGCCAAAAGCCTGACTTACGGCATTATCACGGTAGAGCAAGTCATTCCGATTTCGTAGGTTTCTTCCTGAACCGGTGTCATTCAATTTTGCAAAAAGACTATTTGCGTTATTATCAGGATATTTGGAGCCAGCAATAGGAGCAGCTGTAATAGGGTTATAGATTCTACCATTTTCAGCAGGATCATTTTCTCCCAAATCCACAAAACCAACGGCATTCCTGAGATTACTCACCGATTGATTTGCTGTGTTGGTCACCCAAACCTGAATATTATTAATTCGAATTTTATTTCTGAGCTGAGGTAGGTTGGTGAGGGCTTCTTCATACTGTGATCTAAAATTATGAGACAAGAAAAAGTGCCTCCATTCATCATAATCATCTGCTTTTTTATTGAATTCCATCATAGCCGCACCACCCCGAATGGTAATGCTATTCTGTCTGCCTCTTTGCTGAGAGGCGATGGTCGTAACCAATACAGGGCCAAACTTCAATGCCATCTTCACCCCAAAGAGATTTTGAGCTCCAGTAATGAGCGACCCGTTCAAAGGCAGACTTACGTTACCCGCTGATATATGCTGAATGATTTCATCTTCGGTGCCATTGTGCTCGATTTTAAATTGGTTTTCGAAATCAAAATTCGCTTGGGTATTCCAATTGACTTTGAGCTGCAGTTTTTCACCGATCTTACCAACCACATTAAATTGTATTTGCTGGTCGAAGACAAATTGAAAGTTACGCTGTTGCTGTAGAGTCAGACTCGGATTTCGGTTTCGGTTGATCCGCCCTCCGAAAGTAAGCAAAGCGGTACCATTCGGGATAATCTGAACCTTGCCGCTGCCGAAGATATCCCTGAACATCGCACTATTCACATTGATGGGTGGCACCTTACCATCCAGAGATGTCTCGTTGTCTGATAGTGCAAGCTCTTGCAGATACTGCTCATCTTGCTTGGCAGACATGAATTTATTAAATTCATCAGCAGACATATAGGTGGGCGGGCCAAGGTACTCATCACCTACTTTTTCATAGATGTAGAAGCCTTTACCATCTTCACTCATCTTATACTCAGTATTGAGATTAGAGCCACCGGGCAAAAATAGAGGGGAACGATACCCTTCGCCGTCTTTAGAACCGGGATAATCGTCAAAATCATATCTCAGTCTTGAAGTATCGCCCTCTGCACTAAACAATCCGGCAGGTGGCATGGGCATGTCTGCAAAGACGAGGTCAGCATCGGTCATAGAATCTCCTGCAACCTGGCTGTAGAAAACCGGCGAAAACAGGTAAAACCATATGGCAACAGACATTACCGACAATGACTTAAGATGCTAAATCTCAGTGAAATAAACTCTAAAACGAAACTGGTAAATTTCCTTCGATAGGCAGGAGATGATTTTAAGTTTTGTGTCGGTTGTAATGTGAACTTATCAACAAGGTTGTAAAATTAACAAAAACGGCATGAAAAGCACAATAATGAGGTAAAAACGAAAAAATATCCGAATTATGACTAGCGGAGTTTTCCGGATTGTGTATAAATGAAAATAGGTTTCAAAAATCTAAAAGCCTCTTTCTTTGATTTTGGGGTTTTAACATTTGGCTGTGCCCCCTTCATCTGCCTACAGCAGCGGGGTCGGGCCATTCGCTCATATGCTTCCTCCGCTGCGCTTCGTCGCATATCCGCTGCTGTCCCTCACAGATGATTCGAGGCACTTCACCGCCTCGCTGATATATGCCGCCCTTTTAAGGCTTGGAGTGGTATGGGTGTTGGTGATTTTTTAACCGCAGATTTTTAATTGTCAATTGTTAATTGTCAATTGTTAATGCCCTGTATATTAAGTTTATAACTTCAATTTTTAAATTCCCCTCCATTGGAGGGGTGCCCGAAGGGCGGGGTGGTCCGCAAAACGAGAACGAGATTGAGAACGAGTATGA
>Ga0247843_1005045_pt1 | contig 18866 bp, 11 predicted proteins | sample LaCruzMarch2017__FD_192420 | JGI IMG/M metagenome (GOLD analysis project Ga0247843, IMG submission 192420) | Freshwater microbial communities from meromictic Lake La Cruz, Castile-La Mancha, Spain - LaCruzMarch2017_8m | ecosystem: Environmental > Aquatic > Freshwater > Lake | place: Spain...
CCAACCGCTCCAACGCGGGATCGCATGTGGCCACGACACGGGCTTGGTGGCTTTTCTCCAGATTGGCAAAAATGCCGTGATGCGCGTTCCCGAAGCCGCCGATACCGGCAATGGCGGTTCTGACCGGAATGGGGATTTTCATAGTTTTAAAAAAGCATGCTGCGCCAAGTTTCAGCGAATAGTAAAAAATCGCTGATAGATGCGGATGCCGGCAAGGACGGGTTTTGGAATCGTGCCGCCGAAGCTGGCTCCGCGCATTTCCCTGCCCCACAGCGTGAGCAAATCCTCGCCGGTTATGGCATCCGGAAAAAGCTGCGCCAAATTCTCCTGGGTCAATTGGCGGAGGTCGGGATCCAGCACCGCAATCCCAACGATGACCGCCACGGGTTGAAGCGAGTTGGAATCCGACTTCAATGAGGATATCTCGCTCACGACCGTCCCATCGCTCAGGAGAAATGCCAACTCGAAGCGGAAGACGCCCTTTCCGAGAACCTCGTAGCTCTCCTCGTCGTCGATCCCTCCGAAGTCCGTTCCGCCCAGTTCCAGGCTCTGCGCCCCCGTTCCTTCCCAGAACAAACCTTGCGCCCCGCGCTCCAATTGCCCGCTCTCGTCTGGGATGCGGTAGCCGATACGGGAAATCCCACGGTCGCCGGTGTAGCCTTCCGAGTCGACGTGGAAGGCCAGGCCATCGTTGCCGGCTTTTTTTTCGAGGAGCGTCGGCAAATCCCCACGGATTAAAGCATGGGAAAAATCCGACCCCAGGCGATCCAATGTCTGGCGCGCTTCAGAATCGGCGAAAATCCTGCGATGGGAGACCGCCGAGACGGATGAGGTCTGGCTGGAAAGCGACGCGACGATGGTGAGCAAGATCGCCAGAAGCGCTGTGGAAACCAGGGCTTCCAGCAAAGTAAAACCAGCGTCTCGGCGGAGTGGATTCATATCAGCGTTCCCCCGGCAGAAGCGTGATGAGGGACTCGACGAAACTGCCGGGCTCCGCCGCGACAGCGGGCCAGCCGATGCGAAGGCTCACCTTCACGGGAGCCAATGGCTGCGTGCGCGGATTCGCAGACCAACCCCCGGGCGGAATCATTCGCCAATCCACGACATAATGCGCGTTGGAACGCTCGGCCTGCGGGGCGCCCGATTCTTCCATGAAAAATCGACCGCTTTCCGTCCCTGTGAGGGAAGTCCAGTCAGGCATCCCGTATCGCAAGGTTTTTCCCGTTTGCAACGAGAGGGTTTTCAAGTCCGAAGCAACTAAGGGCAGCAGGTTCATGGCCGCCGACTCGTCCGAGCTTTCGCGCACGGTTTTTAGCCCGACAGGGAGAAGGGCCACGACAGCCATGAGGGCAAACGAGACAATCCCAATGGCCAGGACCACCTCCACAAGGGAAAATCCCCTGGTGCGCAGTGAGAGTGCGTCCCTCACGGGCGGTAGAGTTTGACTCCTCCGGTCAGGCCTCCAATTTGAACCGCCGCATAGTTGTTGGAGGAGCCGAATTTGGGCACCAAGCCGATCTCGATGACTCTTACGGCATGTCCCTCGGCGATGCGCGCAGCTCCCACTTTGTCGAACTGCACAACGAATTTCTCAAAGTCCCGCCTTCTCCCGCCCGACACTGTGGAAAATGTCCGGATCGGCAGCGACAGCGAAGCCAGCTGTCCGTTCGCCCCTGAGGCTGGCCGTCCACTCACGCCGGGAATGACCTCGAGGCTCACCCCCTGCCAGCGCCGCAAGGGAGATATCTCAACGAGATCCAGGGCCGCCGCTCGGCCGGACGGGGATGCCACCACACCCGCCACGAGATCGTCCCCCTCGGATTGAAAACCCACCCACACATAGGTGTTGTTCGCCATCGCATATGTTCGCCCTTGTTCCAGGATGGAGGAAATATCCGCGCCGGCCTTGGTCACTCCGCGGGCCGTGCCGATACTATTGAAAGCGGGAACGATCAATGCCGCGAGGATTCCCATAATCGCCACCACAACGAGTAATTCGATGAGAGAAAAAGCAGGGCTTGGGTGGCGTTGGAGGTATTGGCAATGGGGCTTCATTGGTTGACCCGGTATTTGTTTCTGAGTTTTTTGCTCCGCTCTTCCATTTGCCGAAGCTTTTGAGCATGTAAATCCGGCAACTGCACCGTGCTCCGGCGGCCAATGATGGTGTAGAGCCAGATCTCGCCCGGCATTTCCATGGCCACCGGCAACAGGGTCTCGACATCGATGAAGGCCGTCGTGCCCTCACTCCGACCCCAAGGCACGATGTCGGAATCCTCCATCGGCGGCCCGTTCTCAGGCACATTCTCCACAGTCGGGAGAGCTGGCATCGCCTGGCTGCGATAAACATGGCATTTCCTGCCTCGGAAATTCTGGGTGCCGGCGAAGCGATCCGCCGAAATCCAGGCAAGCTCGCGGAATGTTTCCGTCCCCCACACCGGACCGCTGGCCGAGGGTTCCCGGGAGTCGATGACCAACTGTCCGCTGGCCGCATCGTCATAAAGAATCAGTCCAGACTTGAGATACCGCTCCCGTTTCACATTCCTGCCGAAGGTGAGGATTTCCTTTCGGATTCCTCCGGCATACCAAGCGTGGAATCCTTTCACCGTGCGAGCCTCCAATCGTTCGCGGTAGAGGGCCTGTCTCTTGGCTGCCTCCTCATCGATTTCCGGAGGCGATGCAACGGCCACTTGGCCGGGCGTTTCTTTCGATCCCGCGCGCGGGGAAATCGCCACCTCCCATTCCAGGCCTTCGGGAACTTTCGCTGAAAAAGGCACGCTCGGGGGAGATGGCTTTTCCATCGGAGCTGCTTCGACGGCCTGTCCATCGGCTTGGAAAAAGAGGAGGGCTGCCGTGATGGCAAAGGCGTGGAACCTAATCATGGACGGCCTCCCATTTGATATCCACGACCTTGCCGCTGAGGCGATCTATCGCCACATGCACCCAATAATGACACTCTCCTTGCACCATAAAATCCTGAGCCTTGACCGAGGCGGCCGTGAACCTGCCGGTCTGTGCGACCACATCGATCATCAGGTTCCAAGTGCGCGTGTCGCCCACGGAAGCCAGCGCGCGGATCGCGGATTCGCGCCGGGTTTTCTGGATATCCGTGAGCGGCGACGCTCCCTCCGGCGGGTCGAGCACACGCGCCACCACATCCCCCGCGTTCAAAAATGGCCGCGTGCGGCTCTCCGCTACCATCGCACTGGAGATGCTTGCAGACTCGCTGATCGGAAGAGTGGAGGCAGGCAGACTCGCATCGCTTCCCGGCAATTGCCGCGCCGATCCCTGAAGCAATAGTGACAAAATTTCCGGATGGGGACTGTTGAGACTCACTCGCCCCGCCACCAGCGTGGGCGCCCCATCAGCATCCTCCACGCTAAAAGCCGAGAGCAAACCGAGATCTCCCGAACGCCGCGAAAAGAAGTCCACCGTTTTCCAAGGCATATCGCGAAACACATACCCCATCTCTGCCACGGATCGAAACGGGCGATTCTGCACAAGCGGACGATCCGCCAAGCTGTTGTAGGATGCATCCGGACGCGCAAGCGGAAACCCGCCCAGATACGCATCCGCTGGCCGAATCACCCCATCGGAATCCGCATACCGTAGCGGGTGGTCTTTGTTAAAAAGGTCAGGATGGTTCGATGCCAATCCAAAGGAAAAGGACAAACTTTTTATGGGTTTTGAGAGATCGAAAATTTGACTCACCAAAAAACAATCGAATCCAGACCAAGTGGTGGAGTTGCCTAGGCCCGCCTTACGATTTCCCTTCCCGACCAGCCAGTTCTTCGTGAGAGTATCCGAGTCCTTGACTTGGTTGGTGGACGTCACGGGCACGGGCAAGCGGGATTCCCTCACCGAGCAACCGGTAAAATCGTTCAAGTTGGGATCATCGGGGTGATTTAAAAAGGCGCTGACCCCGCTGCTGCCAAAGCGCAGCGTGCGCGGATCCGGCCGGATCATACCGCAACTCCCGCCCTTCGCCATCCAAGTGTAGAAGCCCTTCTGTGTATTGCGCACGGGCTCTTCATGCCAGGTGTTCTCCAACTTCATGGCCGCTGTGGAATCCAGGGAATTCCGCGGGCCGTCGCTGTCTTCAGACCAATTTTCCAAGGATTGGCAGGCCACCCAGGCGCCGTCGACCCTGGCCTGGAGCTCAAAGCTATACGGGTCCAGGGAGCTTGGCCGGATGCGCATATAGTTGTGTGCCTTGACTCCATATCCACTGAAAGCGGATACGGCGGGAAAGTCGACGTCGTCCTCATTGAGCAAAATGCCGGCAACCCCGAACTCGGGTGAAGTTCCGAGCTTGGTGGGCGATGTGTAATTTCCCGCCGATGGAAATACCAAGGATGGTCGACTGGCATTTAAAGCGACAATATCCAGAGTCGGAGTCGTCGCGTCGGTTCCCATTTTTTGGTTTGCAGTGCGGTAGTAATACAAATCCACTTTCCCGCTCCCGCTCACGGGAACGATTCGGAATTCCTGGATGTCCGCCGGGGGAGTTCCGGCGTTTTGGTGGGGGTTCCAGACATCAAAGACCGCCCACACCTGAAATGTGTCCGGAGAACTCGGGGGGCGATAGGCCGCGATGCTGACTTGGCTGATGTAGGGAAGATTTTCGATGCCAAAGATTCGCAAGTTGTCGGAACCAGCACCGACAGGATACTCGAGGCGTGTGGGAATATTATTGGCATCCCACTGGTCGATGAGATTCGCCCCGATTCGCAGGATTTGAAGATTTTGCAACTGATCCGGGCCTGGGCTTCCATCCGGCATTGTTGCCTCGTAGCCGTAGGTATTTTCGCCGAATTTCCCGAGTGACCCGGTGAGAATGGTGGCTTGAAGAACTTCAAAGAAATTGGGTTCGCGGCCGAGGGTTGCCACCTCGCTGAGTTTGAGGATGCGCTTGTCAGCGGAGGCGGCTGTGTATTCAAAAACGCCATCGGCCCGTTTTTTGAGGCCAAAATAATACGAGAGCATCGCGGGGTCTGGGGTTGCCTCGGTGAGGAGATCGATTTTTGGCAAGGGGAATTTGCGTGGCATCACAGGGGTTCCCGCCGGAACGGTGACTGGGTTTTCGCCGCCGCGTGAAAGCGTGGTATTGGAAAGAAATCTTGCCGCGAGGATCGGCGGATTCATGGCATCGGCATTCGGCGAAGCGGGCACCTTCGAGCGGAGGGGATCCGGACGGAAGGTTGGGGCATTGAGGTCTCTGCTGAAAGTGGTGAGGTAAGGCAGAGCCTCGGCGGGAATCTGAGTTCCCGCGCGGGTGGTGAATTGAATAAGATCCTGACGATTCAAAAACGCCTGATCTCCCGCAGTCACTTCAAGAAATGTCCGCCGCGGATCGAATAACCCGCCCGCGCCGGGTTCGCTGGATGCGTTGCTTTTGGAAACGGCCGACCTCCAGGCAAGAAACTCCGAGAACTTTGGCATCGCGATCCCTGCTATGCCATTCTCCAGCGAGATCTGGTGCAGGCGCCCCCGGCGCGCGTTTTCGTCCGAGCCCAGGCTGTTCCCGACGACATTGATATCGATCAACCCGCCGACATCGTAGATCACATAGGCAAAGCGACTCGTCACAAAGTCGCGGTTTGCAGGGGTTGGGTTTTTCAGTATTTCCAATGATGAGGTTGAAAAATCGGTGGGGGTTTTTCCATCGCGATCGAGATAAATCCAATCTGGCGGGGTGAAGGTAGCTTCCTCGGCCGGGGTGAGGAGCTTGGGTTTTTTCCAGTCGTCTGCGCTCACAAAGCGGGTGTTCAGCGACGGCTCAATGGTGCCCGCTGATGAGGCGCGAATCGGCCCAGGACTCGGATTTGGCTTGGGGGAGGGAATCGCGGCATACCAGCCATCTGCCGTGTAAAATGGGACGCCGGAGAGGCTTTTTTTGACGATGTTGACGGCGTCCGATCCCGCGCGTTGCGGAACGATGGCGGGAGCGATCGAGCGCACCGGCGCGGCCGTCGCTACCATCGTGGGCTGCATCGCATGCGAGCGGATGGTCGAGTTCCCGGCAGCCAAGTCGTCAGGATCCGAGCCGGCCTCGATCTCGGTGAGAAGGTCGCCCAGGATGAGTTGGATTGCGCTGTCGGCCAAAAGGGCGGTGCGAGTGTTGGTGGCGCTCATGGCGCTCACGCGGCGTTGTTCCAAGGTCCGAGAGAAGTAGGCCAGAATCACACCCGAAAGGAGAACGAGGAAAGCCAGCACGATCAACAGAGCTGACCCACGTGCCAACCTCGCGGAGTCTGTGCGGCGCAAGTCCCTGCTCAGGGAGTGGCAACTTTCAAGTCCGCCGGGCATTAGTCTGTGGGAAATGAATCCAACGTGGCGACCCTCGGGAAAATGGGTGGAAAATCAGGAGGCATTTGGGGTGGTTAACAGTGAACTTCGGCGAAAACGGCCCCGAGACAAGGCTGCGGGGGATGTAACAGTTACCCACGATCTTGCCCCGCGGGTCAGCGGGATGGCGGCGTCTCGCAGGCCGTTGGGGACCAATGGGATTTCACGCTGATCTTGCTGCGGAAAGTCTGGTGGAAATCGGGCAGGTCGAATCTTTTGAGAGCGCCCTTGGGAATGAGGGAGGCCGGCCAGGAAAGATCGTCCACCGCAATCCAATCCTCGAAGGAGGTGGGGGCATCATGGAGTTCGGCTGATTTGATCGCCGGATGCAAAGCGGCGGCGAAGGCGGCCAGAAGCGCGCCTTGTCCGCGGCCGACGAGATGGATTTTTTTCGCGCCCTCCTGCACAAGAAGATCGCAAGTTCTGAGGAGATCGAAAACACGTCGGCCGACAAGGGAGATTCCGAGAAGATCATCAAAACACTGGGCGAAGTAATCCATCCAATAGTGGACCTCGGCATCGGCTTTATCCCGGCACAGGGACTCACCCACACCGCGGACATCAACAGCGAAAAGGGGAAGCCGGGCGAGCAATGCCTGAGCGGGAGGAAAGGCAAGGAGGTCGTCATGGCAAGACCAGTGGGGAACATAAAGTGTGACTTCCTTTTCCACGCTCAAGGCTTGGATGAGGCCTCCGTGCGGCGGGAGCGCCATCACCTTGCGGAGGATCGCCTCAAGGCCCTTTTCAGTCGAAAGAGCATAGCGGCCGAATATCACACCAGGCGCGAGCCAGTCCCCTCGGAGGTTGCGATAGGCTACGGCAGAGTCCGCGTTTTTTTTGAGTCCCAACACATCAAGCAGGGCCTGCGGAAAGGTTTTTGTGGAAATCTTGGAGCGGCGGGCCTTGAGAGCAGCAGCGATGGCGATGTTGAGTTGAATGGCCGTTTGGCTTCCCTCCAAGCCGACCTCGCCCTTGGAGAACGCGAAGAGGTCTTCTTTTTTCTGGATGGCAAGGGTCAGCTTGCCCGGTGGCCGAACTTGGAACTCGCGGCAGAAGAACGCCCGCATCGCCGCGCGACCATCCGGAAAAAAGCCGTGGGTATTCTCTCCGACAAACGAGGCAAACTTGTTCCCGGCATCGAAAAGCCTGTAGATGCGCGTAATTTCCTCCGAGGTCTCGATGACGCTGCGGCGGTCGAAGAAGTCGTGCTTTTGAGCGATAATCAGAGCGGGTTCCGGGGCGCGGGCGAGAAAGAAGTCCCCCTGTTCGAGGCCCTCAGCAAGGGCGCCCGGCGGGATTTGCTCCGCATCGCCGCCGACCTCATTCTCGATCACGGCCAGAAAGGAATTCACCCAGCAGGAGGGGGCGGTCGCGGCAATGCGCGGCTCAAGCGCCCAGAGGTAGGTGGAAAGGCATCCGCCTCCCGAGTTGCCTGTGGTGGCCACACGGGTGGGGTCGACCTCCGGGCGGGACACCAAGTAATCCAGCGCCCGCATGCCATCCCAGACCATCCATGTCCCCAAAAATTCGCCGGTGAGCTGAAGTTGCTGGCCCAGCATCGTGTGGGCCTTTGCGGGATTGTTTCTCAGGGGATGGGTGGCCGGCAGGGCGAGGTATTGGTCCCGTTCTCCCTGGGCGATGGGATCGTAAGTCAGGACAACGAATCCACACTGGGCGAGTTCCTGCGAGTAGGCTTGGTTTTCCATCCCCGCCTTTCCGGCGCGGTCGTGCCCACAGTTGCCAAGAACCGCCGGAGCGGGAGCTCGCAGGCCTTGGGGCACATAGAGGTTTGCGGTCACGAAGAAGCCGGGTCGACTTTCAAAGACGAGATTCTCGATCCGGAATCTCGGAAATTCCGTCACGCCGGTGACTCGCGCGTTGAGGGGAGATTTTTCAGGGAAGGGACCAAAAGCGCGGGCGATTTTTTCCGAGACCGCATCGCGGTAGAGCTCGGCCTGCTTGCGCGTCTTGACCGCGGCGAGTCGCTTCCGCCGATCCGCATGGAGCCTGCGTGCGTGGGCGATTTGATCATCGAGGATCATCCGCGAAAAGCCGTTTCGGAAGAGCGGGGAGGGTGTCTTTTTCATTCGATTCTCAAGAATTTTTTTTCTTTTGCATCGGCCCTATTCGCCCGCTTTGGCCTTGACGGTCGGGGGCAACATATCGGCAAAAGCCGATGGCTGCAGGCCCATGCCGCGCTTGACCACTTCCGGGTTGGTGGCAAAGAGGTCGGCAAAATCGAGGGCCACCTCGTTGCCAACCAGACGATCGATCACGAAGGGTGGGTTCTTGGCCGCATCGAGGCGCTTGAACACCGCGAATTGCGGGTCGGCGACGATCGAGTCCGTCGGCGCGACGCGTTTCTTGTATTCGGGCAAGGTCATGAGTTTGTGCCCGAGAATCTTCCCGCCCTCGCGAAAGTTAATAAGCCAAAACAAGGTGCGTTCCTCTTCGGGTGTCCTCAGGAAATAGCAGTTGTTTTGATCCACGACGTCCTCCTGGGTTCCGATAGACACAAAGTGGATGTTGCTTTTGGCTTTGAAGAGGCTGCTATCGCAAATGATGTTGCTGCTCACAACGGCGGGCGACCCGAGCTTCATTGCCTCGATCATGTGGCCAATGAAGACGCAATTTTCGACACGCAATCCAGGGCAACTGGAGGCCTCCAAGCCGTCGGATCCACGAATCATCACGGAGTTTGAAAGGAGGATGTCCTTGCTGTCTGTAGCCACCAGAAGGCCGCCTGAATAACCCGCTCCGCGCCCGTCCCAAAAGCAGCGCCGCAGCGTGATATTGTTGCTCTCGATCACATTGATGACACGGGGTGATGTGCTTCCTTGGCCGCCAATGATGAAACCTCGAAAATAAAAGCCATCAACTGTGATGTGGTTTTTTCCATTGATGACGAATGCGGTGTCGAGGCGCCGCCCGAGCCCATCCAAAATGACCTTCTCCCCCGGGATGCTGCGAAAGGTGATCGGCAGGTCTTTTTCCCCCGTGGCGCGGACGCGCACTTTCTCGCCATAGACGCCGGCGGCGACCATCACCGTGTCTCCGGGAAGGACTCTGGAGGCGGCGTGGGCGATCGAGCGCCAAGCATGGCTTCGCTCCAGACCAGAGGTGGAGTCCTTGCCATCGGGAGCCACATAGTAAACCCGTGGGGGGGGATCTGACTTCGCGGTCTTGAACGAAATCACTTCATACCGGGGGTTGGCAACCTCCAGTGGAAGGGCCTCGCCCGCCGGTCGGAGCGGTTTTACCTGGGAAATTCGGAAGTAATAGGTGGTGTCGGGCTTGAGGCCGGTCAGGCTGTAGGAGCGGAAGTCGTCGTTGTAGATGTTCATCCGGAAAGTGGCCTTGTTCTCGCATGCGGGAGTCTCTCCCCAGGCAATGTCACAGGCGACCCTGCGGGATACGGCCCATTCGATATTGGCTGTGGTCGCGCTGAGCGAGTGGACCTTGGGAGGAGTCATGCGCACCGTGTTGCTCAAGAGGTCCTGGTGCACCCCAATCCGCCTGCCCAAGGCGCCTGCATCAATCAACTGCACCACATCCAGCATCTCCGGAATGCCATCGCGGAGTGCGGTGCGTGCCTGCCATTCGCGAGAATAAATATCCTGCCCTTGGCGAAGCTCGGCAAGCGAGGTGGGCGTGTCACCGACCAGCCATGCCTGGGCTGCATCGGAATAGCTGTTGTAGTCGCTATAGAGAACCTTGGGCTGGGCTTCCCCGATGGAGCGTAGATGCAGGGCGGTCCCTTGGGCGTTGTCGTAAATGTTGCTGCTGAGTTGCTCCGCCTCGGTGGTGCCTTCGAGCAAAAGGGCGGTCTGGGTGAATCCGCTGAACTCGCAATGACTGACCTTGAGTCCCTGCACCGACCGCGCGGCCAATCCCGTGGATTTGGAAAAGAAGCGGCAGTTGTGGAACGTGATGGCCTGACTGTCCGCTACATCCACCTGGCTGGCAAAGTTGAGCCTCTCGAAGGAAAGACCGGCGCTCTGATCGATGTGAAAGACCCCGGGAAACACAACCTTGCCGGTTCCACGGGCGCGAAGAAGGATCGGTTTTGCCCCCGGCGTGCCCGCTGTGATCGCCGCCTCGCCTTCATAGACCCCCTGCTCAAAATAGACGGTGTCTCCGGGCTTCAGGGATTTTGTCGCACGAGGCAAGGTCTTCCAAGCCGTCTTGAGCGAGAGACCGTCCGCCGCATCGTCTCCTCCGGGCTTCACGTAAAAAATGTGAGGCTGAAACGGATGGGGGCCCCGATCCGAGCCATCTGGCGCACTCCCGCGGAGGGAGGAAGTCGACTGGAGGCGGAAATCGAAATTCACGGGATCGGCGAACTCCTGGTCTTGGTTCACCCTCTCAAAATTCAGGCGGATCGAGGTATCCTGGCCGGCTGGCTCATTCGGTTTATAGGCGTTCGAGTTGCCGATGATCGAGTGGTGGGTCGGTCCCCTGTTGGGAAGTTCGGCCAGCGCCACACTGTCTTTGACCTCGCAGATTCCGCTGCCCTTTCCCACTTTAATGCCAACATCCACCTCGTTCCCCCAGCCGAGGGAATTTTCGATCAAGCCGTAGCCGTCCCCGCCATAAATACGGACGCCCATGTTGCTGTTGAATGAGGTGCAGTGGCTGAGGGTGTCGTTCCGCACAGCTACGACTACGAAGCTTCCGGACTCGAAATTGTGGGGTGAGAAATTGCCATATCCCACGGAGTGTTCGATGAGGTTTCCCCCGGGGGCCTTGCCACTGCTGTTGAGAACGCCTCCGCCGTTGAGAAAGACCGTGCAGTGGCGCACCACACATTTTTCCGAGTTCAAAAGGACAATCGCCCACGTGTTGAATTTCGTATCCGGCCGCTGCATGGTGGCCTTCTCAAAGCCCCGTGCCGCGAGGCCATCGATCACCACCCGCTTGGGATTCTCGAGGACCAATCCGTGCCCGCCCGAAACCGGAATGCTGTAGCGGTGGGTATCCACCGGAAGGGTGTCCGTGCTCGAGATGTAAAGCTTCCCCTTCTTCGAATCATAAAAATAACTGCCCGCCTGAAATTCCACCTCGGGAAGAGTGGCTTGGTCGGTGAGCCTCTCTTGGGTATCGACCTCGTAGATCGCATGGAGCGGGCCATGAAAATCGGCGACATACGTGCGCTCCTTTCCCGCAAGAAGCTGGAACTCCGGCGCCGGGACGTCGCCCCGCAGGACGACCGTGCCGGGAATCTCCGCGCGGATCACTGTCTCGCTCTCAAGATGGCCGAGATTCGGACGTGTCAGGGATTCAAAGTATTCGCCGCGACCAATCGTGAGCGTGTCGCCCGATTGCACGGCGTCGAGCCCTTTTTGAATCGTAAGAAAAGCAGCTTCACGGCTCGTCCCGGCGTTGGCATCGAGCCCCTGTTTACCCACGAAATATTCCACCGCAAAAGCAGGCCGACTCCCGTGCCAGAGGGCGAGCAAGAGGACAAGCGCAACGAGGAGGCGGTGGGGCGGGGAGGTAGGCGTCATGGGGCGTCAGCGAAACGCACAATGGGTTCCGGAGCCAAACGTATCACATGAAACAGTTACAAAAAAATCTCTTTGAAATGGGTCTTCCGCTGCCAGTTTGAATCGCTAAGAATTTCTCGAATGATGAATGAAAATCTCAGCGGCGCGGCGGAGAATCCGTTGCTCGATGCGGTCATTGCCGGCTACCTCGGCGTGGATATCACTCCCGGATTTCCTCTGGCGCGGCCGATTGTCTCGACGGCGGAATTTTTCAGGCCCGGGCGATTGATCGAGACCGAGGGGTTGGCCTTTTCCTTGGGCGGGGTTGTCGCGAATACCGGCCTGGCCATGAAAAAGTTCGCTCTGGATGTCGCGCTCATGGGACGCGTCGGAAGGGATGCCTTGGGAGACATCGTGGTGGAAAAATTCCGTCAGGAGGGAGTCGCTTCAGGCATTGCTCAAAGCCCGGACTCAAGAACGGCGTATGGGATTGTCATTGCTCCCCCGGGACGCGATCGCATCTTTTTCGAGGATCCCGGCTGCAACGCGGTCTTTGGGGAGGCTGATATTGATTACTCCCTCGTTGCTCGAAGCCGCCTCTTTCACCTTGGGTATCCTCCCTTGATGAAAAACCTGTGGGATTTCGAGGGTGAGCAATTGGTGGCGATTCTCAAGCGCGTCCGCTCATTGGGCGTGGCGACTTCGCTCGATATGGCATTGCCGGATGCGGACAGTCCGGCGGGAAAAGCCGACTGGCAGCGGATCTTGGCAAACGTGCTGCCCCATGTGGATATTTTTGTGCCGAGCTTGGATGAAATTCTTTCCATGCTGGAACCCGGCGAATACGCCGCCTTGCTCCATCAATCCGGCGAGGAGGAAATTCAGAACTCGGTCTCGCAGGCGCTTCTGGAGCGCATCGCCGCGAGAATTCTGGATTATGGGGTGCCTGTTCTGATGATCAAGTGCGGGAGCCGTGGCGCCTATGTTTGCACCGGAGACATTTCCAAGCTCAATGCCGCCACCCGATTGGCTCTCCCCGTGGGGAACGCGAGCTATCAAAAAGGGTGGGTCGATTGCCTCTCCTCCGAGCCGGGGCGCGTCAAGAACGCGTGTGGCGCCGGCGACTGTGCCGTTGCCGGATTCCTCACAGGCTTGCTCAAGGGAGAAACAATCGCCGTCGCGGCGGAATATGCCATGGCGGCCGGCCGGGACAACCTCTACGGGGTGGACGCCCTTGCCGGACTCTCCGATTGGGAGACGATGACTGCAGGCATTGCGCGGAATGCCGACCCAAGAAAAGATTAAGATATGACGCAAAACATGCTTGTCGGATGGGACACTCAAGACATCACCCCGGATCAACCTGTCGAGTTGATCGGCCAATATTATCAAAGGATTTCCAAGGGGGTCCGCGATCACTTGACTGTGACTGCGATGGCCTTCGAGCGTGAGGGTGCAAGCGCTCAGGCGGTGATGGTCTCGCTCGAAATCCTCTTTGTGACGAGGGATTTTCTGGATGATGTGCGCAAGGAGGTGGTGGCCCAACTTCCAGAACTCGATCCCAAAGTCATTTTTCTTAATGCCACGCATATTCACAGCGGGCCCTTTTGGTTTGCTCCTTTCCGCTGGTGGGTGCCTGCCGAAGAGGCGACTCCGCCCGCAGAGATCCGGGCATTTATCCTCGAGCGCACGGTGCGGGCGGTGGTGCGGGCTTGGAAGGCTCGGCGCGCAGGTCAAACGGCTTCGGCAAGCGTCTGGGCGAATACCGGATTTTGCCGAAGAATGCTCTACGCCGATGGACATGCCACCATGTATGGCGAGGTGAACGATGAAGACTTTATCGGAGTCGAATCCGCCAGCGATCCCGAAGTGCGGATGCTTTTCACTTGGGATGAGAGCGAGGCCCTCACTGGCTTGATTCTGAATGTGGCCTGCCCAGCGCAAGTCTTGGAGGCGGGCTACGAAATATCCGCCGATTTTTTTGGAGAACTTCGCCAACGCATCCACCGCACCTACGGGCAGGATGTGCACCTGCTCGCGCAAGTCAGCGCCGCCGGATGCCAATCTCCGCGCAACATGCCGGAGCAATCCAAGGGCGATGTCAATTACTGGAATGAGCAAGGGATTTCAGCCATCGCCGATCGATTGGAGAAGGCCGTTGCGGAGGGGTATAGTCTGGCTTGCGAGCGTAAGCAAAAGAGCGCCCCACTGAGGCACTCGTTGAAGGAAATCTCCCTTCCTGTCCGCCGGGCCACGATGTCTGAATATCAAGCAGCTTGCGCCGACGTTGAGCGAATCACCAAAAGCCACGCGGATGTTTCCACCGCTTCGCGCGAGCTTTTTGCCTTGTTTGTCGAGGATGTGCAGTCCCGGGAAAAGATGCAGGCCCGGGGCCCGTTTGATGACAAGGAACTTGATTTTGTGCATTTGGAAAACGCGTTGGCCGTGATCCGGCGATATGAAACGCAGGACTCGGAGCCCGTGTTTTCGATGGAGTTGCATGCGCTCCGCATCGGCGACTGTGCGTTTGTGACCAATCCGTTTGAGCTTTTCCTCGACTATGGACAGATGATCTGTGCCCGAAGCCGCGCGGGAAGGACATTTGTCGTTCAGTTCGCGTGTGATTCCGGAGGCTACCTGCCCACGGCGCGAGCCTCGGCGGCTGGCGGCTACAGCGCGCTCATCATCAATGGACGTGTTGGGCCCGAGGGAGGAAGAATACTCGTTGACGCCACCGTGCACGCCATCAACGAACTCTGGGAACACTAAAAAGACCCGCTGATTATTTTATGAACACCAAAAAAACCACCATTGGATTCGTCGGTTTCGGCGAAGTGAACACCCCGAGGGAGATCATTGAGAGAAAGTGTGAGTCCGCCATAGCCACGCTTGAGGGGTTGGATCTCTCGCTCGTGGTGACGCCGCCCGTGAGCGATGATCCCGCTGGAAATGATGTTCGTCGGGCGATTCACGATTTGAGCGCCCAACCGATCGATGTCTTGGTCGTCTGCATCGCCGGATGGATTCCCACGCACGCTGTCATTCGCGTGATTAGCGAATTCAAGCACTTGCCCATGCTTCTCTGGGGCTTGGCCGGCTCCTATGAAGGCGGGCGCCTCGTCACCACGGCAGACCAGGCCGGGACAACCGCCCTGCGAAAAACGATGGAGGACTTGGGTTATCGATTCACGTTTATTTACGAATGCCCCGGCAAGCCGCACAAGGTCGAGGCCATCGAGAATTTCCTTCTCGCGGCGGGAGCCACGAGCACCCTGCAGCGATCCAAAGTTGGAATGATGGGCTACCGGGATATGAATCTCTATGCCACGCTTTACGATGGCGTTTCCCTCAAAAAAACCCTCGGGGTGGAAATTGAGATTTTCGAAATGCTCGACATGGTTCAGCGATCGGAAAAGGTCGCCGCTGAGGACGTGCAAGCCGTCCTCGAAAAAGTTCATCGCACGTGGACATTCGAGAAATCGGCGGAAGCCGCCACGCTCGAGAAGAGCGCCCGCTACTATCTTGCAATCAAAACGATCGTTGAAGAGCGGAACTTCGATGCCGTGTCCCTCATTGATGTGGATGGAATGAAGAAGCTCCTCCACCTGCCGCCGGCCATGATTTTTATGCTCATTGCCAATGAACTGGGGCTCCCCACCACGCCGGAAAACGACTCCCTCGGCTCGGTGACCCAGCTCATTATTCGCGCTCTCACCGGTCAGGCGGCCCCGTATTTTGAGTTCTACGAGTTCATGGAGGACAGGCTCCTTGTCGGGGTTCCGGATTACGTCCCTGCTGCTGTGGTGGATGGCGAAATGCGCGTGCGTCCCACGCGATTCGGCAGCTTCAGTGAAGGCGTTCTCAATGTGTCGAAAGTGAAAACCGGGGCGGTGACGCTTTCACGCTTCCTGCCGCACGGGCAAGGCTACGCGATTCACGCTGTGACGGGAACGGCTGTGGCTCCCCGGCCCTGGGAGGAGGCGGGGTGGGAGCAACCTGCTCCTCAACTTCCAGGCTTGGAAATCATCTTGGACGTCTCCGTGGATGACTTTGCCGACAAGGTGGCCTGTCAGCACTACATCCTCTCCTATGGCGACACCACGCCTCGTTTGAAGGCGTTTTGCCGTCTGAACCAGATTGCCTACATTGGCTGAGTCGTTAGCCGTGCCTTGGCGGCGAGCCTTTCCATGATCCAAGGCTTGGTGAATTTCAGGCTCCCGTCGGGCTGCACCGCCATGAGAATCTCATTCTCATAGAGCGTAAACCCATCCGCCCCGCCGCCAAGGGCGTCCTCGATCGTATAGGTCAAAAAATCCTTTGGTGCGGGATGTCCGGTGAGGATGTTCAGGCTGGGATTGAAGTGAATTTTTTTCACGGAGGCGCCCCTGGCATGGTGGGCAATCTCGCTTGCAAGGGGGCTTTGCATGCAGCGGACATTTTTGATGCAGACCTCGTCGGCGAGTCCCTCGTCGAGCCAGCGCTTCCAATCGAAAAATATCTCCAGCTCCGAGGAGTGGTTGGCCTCTTGGAAACCCAGTTCGATGTGGAGATGCATGGCCTTGCCGGCCCCTTGGAGCAATGCTCGCGCCTCTCGCAGAAAGCGAGTGTAGAACTCTCCCTGCAGCGCCCTCAAATCCCTTCGGCAAAAGGGATCCTTCCGGATGTCTACCCCATGCCGCTTCTGGAAGGCCTCCACCAGCGGTTCATTGAATCCGTAAGCCTCCCAGTCGACCGCGCGATTATGGTGACAGACGCGAACGTCAACTCCGTCCACGCCCGCATCGATGCACTCCTGGATTTGCTGGAGCCACCACTTCCGAACCTTGGGGTAGGCCGGGCAGAGCGCCCCGCTTAGATAGCGCTCCACACCCACGGCAAAGCCAAGCGCTTGCTTCCCTTGAATCCAAAAAATCCGACTCCCGCAGCTGGCGGAATTCATGACAAATCCTGTCTCCGCAAAACGTCCAGGAGGGTTCGGTTGGGTCGAAAATGTCAAAGGCAAAAGATGCCCCTCCCGATCGAATACCTCGACCAAAGCATCCAGCCTGTTTCCGAACAGGGGGTCGCTCCCGCCCTCATATGTGAGCGCCAAAAAATGATCAGCGATGTCCAGGTCCTGTATCACGACGCGCCGGGGATCACCCGTCTCAAGGACGAGTTGGGAGGGGGCGAGCGGGAGGCGCTTGTAGGTTCCGTTGTCGTCACTGCCCCAGAGGCGCAGGCAGGCAGGATCGATTTCCGCCATCAGGCCCGCCTGTGCCGTGAGTCGAATGCGATCGATTTTCCGCTGGGCGAGGTCCTCGGGAATGTCGCTCATATTTCGTTCCATACGGAGGTGGGGATGGGCCGCGGTGAAATCCGTGGTGAAATAAATCCAGCCCCCCAGGCTGCGAATGGCGCCTGCTGGAGCGGGTTCCCCATCGCGTGCGGGAAGGGTGTAGCCCATACCAGTCTCAAAGGGCTTTATGACGGCGAAAACTTCCAATCCCTCGGCCCTGCCTGCGCGCACGGCAGCTGGGAGAAAGTCGCCGACATTTTGAAATGTTTGGTCGATGGATTTCTGATGTCCGGGGAAGCGGGCCTCGATGCCGGCATTCTTCCACCACCCTCCCTTTGCTCCGAAGTGGTCGATAAAATAAACCCGGCGGACGTGGTTCTCACGGTGATAGGCCATGCACTCGCGAAAGGTGTCTTCCGTCCAGGGCCCATGGATCAAGTCATCAAAAAAATCGATGCACACGGAGAGGTCGAATTGCTCGCTTCGGGAAGGCGCCAGGAGAGCCGGCGCGTGATGGAATGCCTCCACACGGAGGGAGCTGAACCGCGTCCCCTCGGGCAAATGCAGTGCCAGTGCCCGGATGGGCAGGCGATACTGGGGATCTTTTTGATCCAAAAGAATTCTCCCATCCGCCAGCATGCGAAGCTCGCCATCGACTCGCTCGCAGGTGAAATCCGCAGGCGTGTGTGGAGCGACCTCGCCATGCGCCGTGGCCGCCAAGACGCGGTTCATGAGGCTCATGCTCAAGCCCGCCTGGGGCCTTGCTCCCAACGTGAAAAACACATCGTCAAATTCGACTCCGACTTTTTTTTCCGACCGCAGCCCACGGAATGTGAGAACCACATTAAACGCCCCGGCATCCGGCAGCACGCACTCGAGCCGGGAGGGAGCACAAACACAGACGGCATCCCCCTCTACCTCCCAGTCGCCGAAGGTGAAATTCCATGGACCGGAACCCTTCCGGGCGCTCCAATCTTGAAGCCAGAAGGGTTTTTTGGGGAGATGTGAAGGCATGTGAGGCGGCAAGCAAAGAGGGCTTGGACGCCCCTAAACGATCGGAGGAAGGTTTCGGATCAGATAGGCTTGGGTCTGTCCGGATTCGTCCGAGTTGAAGAGTGCAAACTCGGCATTGGGAGACAGGAAGGGATGCACGTGGGCGCTTTGCTCCCAAGAGGAGCCCGAGGACAGAAGGTAGCGGATATTGCGGGCCGCGTCATGGCCCGGCTCGCCGAGATCCATTAAAAAAATCGCGTCGCGCATGGGCACTTTTGTATCCCAGCTCGGCCGGTAATCCGCAATGAGGCGCCGCCCCTCGATATCCGTGGCGAAATGATTGAAATGCCGTGTGGCGAAATCGCGTGTGAGGTGGTTTCTCACAGCATGGGCGGTCTTGGCGCCATCATGCCCGGAGTGTGGCACCGGGAGGGACTCCATCAAATGCAGCTCGCTGCGCTTTTCACGCAAAGCCGCATCGTCCCCCACAACCAGAGAGGCGATGGCGTAGGGGGTTCGTCCGCGCCAGCATTGGTGCCCCGAGCAACGCTCGCCGGGGATTTTGCCCCAAGGCATATTTTGCATGTGCTGGCCATCATCCCGGATCACGTGGATATCGGCCCCGCGTCCCCAGCCTCGATGGGTGGGAGTTCCATCCGGCGCGATCAGGTGGCCGTGGTTTTCCTGGATGAGAATGTCATGCATGTGGGCCTCGTCCAGCGAGCGGCAATACTGGATGTGCATGTTGGAGAAACTCCGGCCAT